>Ga0126381_100005656_pt1 | contig 13798 bp, 9 predicted proteins | sample PanSoiMetPlot_28_FD_96465 | JGI IMG/M metagenome (GOLD analysis project Ga0126381, IMG submission 96465) | Tropical forest soil microbial communities from Panama - MetaG Plot_28 | ecosystem: Environmental > Terrestrial > Soil > Tropical forest > Bulk soil | place: Panama | collected 2016-02-17
GGTCGATTGTGCCAACTCGGCTACTTCCTCGGGAGGTACCGTGCTGGCGTTATCGGGACCATTTGAGAAGACAATGATAACTTTTCTTCCGACAAGGTGAGCCGCGTCTTGAATTGTCAATAAGAGACAATTGTAGAGCGCCGCATCGTCTCCGGCCACGGTGGTGCGCACACCACTCAAAACCTGCGACCGATCGGAGGTGAGGAGGGCGACTCTGGAAAGGTCCCGGCTGTAAGAATAGAAGGCTACCCTGTTAGCGCTCTCGAGGGATCGAATGAAATCAGCGATAGCGTCCTGGGCGATCGCAAAGTTGCGGTACATATAGTTGCTGGTATCAAAAAGAACGAATACGTCTGCGCCCTCTACCAATCGAGAAGTTAATTCACTTGCGGAAACAGATGCGCCCGAGTTTTGTTGGTTCACAGGCGAATTTGGCGGATCCCCACCTGACGGTGTCGCTTTCAGTAGCGCGCGGACCGGTTCTTCGCCTTCTCCAAAAAGAGCGATGTTTTCTGAGATCCCATCCTCGGTAATAAAGAAGTCCTTGGGGCCGAGGCCGGTAACGTAGTTCCCCTTGCTGTCTGTCACGGCCACGTTCAACTGCACCAGGTCGACCCTGACGTTGATACGCGGCGTGCTGACCTCCTGGGCTATCGCCGAGGTTCCCGACAGAACAATCAGTTCCACGAAAAGGCCAAGAAAAACAAGAAATCTCTTTGGCATTATGGGGCCTCAATATTACACGTACCGCACTTTCTTAGAGCCGATTGAGCCAGCCTCTGAAATCTGGTCTTGCCAGAGTTGTCTAGGGTTGAGGGATGCCACCATTCGAAGGAAGCGACGCAACCTTGTCCCTAACAAACTCTTCTCTAGTTTCTCGCATTGCACGAAGGATGGCCGGCCAATCGTTCAGGTCCGTAGCAAAAATCTTCGTGACCATGCGAAGAGTGAGCTCGGGGGCGAGGTGATTTAGCGTCACCGGTGAATAGCCCATCTCGTCCGCCAAACGGGCCCAATACAGATTCGTAGAATCCCAGGTCTCGGCTAGCAACCTGCTGGAATACCCTTCGAACGTCGGGAACGGTCTCAAGTTAAGTAGTTCGCGAGAATACGTGCCCGCCAATTTGGGATGAGGCACACCGAAATCTTGCGACAATCGCCCCCAGTCGAGCGCCTCTGGATCCTGGTGAGACAAATCTACCAATTCTCGTCCCGCCTCCCCCCGGAAGAGTGTTTCCTCCGGAAATCTTCGCCGAATCTCAGCCGTCAAATAGAACGTATCAGCTGGTGTGATTATAGTAGACAGCTCAGCGAGATGTCCTTCTCGCAGAGCATCCTCTAACTGTGCCGACTTGCGGGGGGCCGTTCGGTCAGAGAGGACACTCGTCACTTTGCTGCGCAGCTCATTATTTTCCACCGAGGCCGCCAACAGTTCCTCTCCGACACGCTGATAAAGCGTGACCACGTGAAGCTCATTCCGGCTCACGTCCCACCAACGCGGCAAAACGGCATGGGTCAATACGCACGGCACGAAGTCCGACCAGATCAAAGCCTGCACGTTTTCCGGGGAAATGAAATTTTCCTCGATTTCCGCCAGGACATACGGCAAGTCGGCCAGCGACCCGACGAGATGTGCGCCACCCCCTGCTGGAGATCCCACGCCGTGCAGCCGAGGAGTTAGCCACACTGATTCTTGCATGCCGATGACTGTCTCGCCCGAGAAGTCATGGGATCTAATCAGAAGGGGGTTATGGTGGAGAGCCTGAGCGCCAGGGGGTTCGTAATAGGCGTAGTTCAGGCCGACAAGCGTGTCCCTCAGGAAAGAAGTCAGTTCTCCTCGAGCCTGTTTTAATTCCGCACTGGAACGCGCCTTGAGGACCCTTGCAAGATCAGTCCGCATCTCCAACTCGGCGTGCCTCTCGTTGTAAGCTCCTCCCGAAAACTCGGTTTTCTCGGTCGGAGTGAAGATCGGGCGCGGCATTTGAAAGTCATTAAGTTGCTCTGCGAGTTGGACTAGACTATCGCCGACAGGGGCTCCTTTCGCCACAGCACTCAGGCCATCGCCGAGTGCCAACAGCGTGTCGAGAGAAACCAAGCGCTGATCGTCCAACACCGCTCGAATCCGGTCGGCCAGTTCCGTGTGAATTCGCTGACCTTCCGGTTCTGTTTGACGAGGGCCTGCGATCAAATCGATGATTCTATTCTGGGATATTGGGTCGCCAGAGGCGGCGCGCAGGACTCTTATTAGTGATTCGCGTCCCGCATCGAAAAGCTCGCTGGACGAGGAGACCTGGGCGAAAGGTCTGATCATTTCGCGCCATGAATCGTCTTGTCTGCTATGGCCAATCTGGCCCTGGCGGGCCAGGATTTGCCAAAGCCCGATATTGGCTTCAAATATTCCCATCGCGTTGCCTCGGAGTGCGTAATCGGGCACTCTCCCAAGGACCCCGGCTGTCTTTAGAAAGGCAGTGATGGAGGCATCGCTCAACTCTGGAAACTCAGAAAAGATCAAATACTGATTTCTGAACTCGGAGAACTTGCCAGCCATCAGCTCGACTGTTTGAGCGCTCAAGCGACGCCCCGCTGGGCGTCTGCCGTCAAGTTCGCTCAGCACTAGAAAGGCTTCTGTCGGCCCCCCTTTTACGCGCACTCGAGATAGAGCAAACAGAGCTTCCAGGAATCCTTCCGAATTGTTCCAGCTTGGAATTTCCAAATTCCAGCGCCGGGCAGTGTCGAGAATGGCTTTCATGCTAAGAATGCTCTTCCACACTTGGAGATTTCCAGGCACGTGTGGACCGCCATCAGGGTCCCATTGAAGGCGAGTTATCAGCAGTAACAGGGTCGGGTCAGGCCGAAAGACCGACACCATGGCACTGGTGGAATTGGTTTTCCCCCGGAGCGCTTCGTAGAGGCGTCGTAATCGCGGTAGTTCGACGAAGTGCGCTTGCTGTTCCAGCGGGACGCGTGAAAGCGAATCAAAATAAGCCGCCAGCCAGCCGTTGTCCTTGGCCATGAGCCGAAGGACGAATTCTCCCGGTGATTGCGGGCTTACGCCCACCACGTCCTTCCAACCCGACTCGGCAACTGGACCGCCAGGTACCAGCACATGCCCCGATCGAATGCGAATGTAACTTCCGTAGAAATCCAAGGAAGCCGCAAGGGGAAGCAATTTTCTCAGTCCAGGTGATCGTGCCAAGACAAACTGGGTTTCCGAATCAAGACGGGCCCAGGCATCGTAAAGACGAGCCAAAGCAGGATCATGCAGAAGCGCATCAAGCAATGTTGCGCGGTCTTTCCCGCCCGCTTCGCTTACAGTCGTCCAATCGCTCTCCTCTAGAAATACTGGCACATGAGAATTGGGGAATTGGTAAGAGAAGGGCTTGCCTCCTTGTAGAGTCCTCTCTAGTTCCGCCAACGGGAACCCGGAGTCAATCGTTATGAAGGCTCTTCGCGGGTCATCAGTTTCAAGGATAGTGCTGCTTCGACCACAGGGCAGCGACGGCCGGTAGCCTAGAATCTCCAGTAACTTCTTCCCGTCCTCACAATTCGACACATGAATAATGCCGTCAGGCCCCGTCAAATCCCCCAGTTCTCTTGCCTGCTGCACGTATCGTCGCAGCAAAATCAGAAACTCCGTTGGGTGGGCCTTGAAACCGCCCTTCGACTCATAACCCTGCAGGAATATGTTACGGGCGAGGAAGGGCATCACTTCTTCAGGGGACGCCTTCTGGCTGATGCCGGCCATGCGCAAAAATGAACGCAAGGGACCTGGAATGGCAGCTGTCGCAGTTTCTTGCGATTGTACTCCTCGCTCTTCAGAAGTTAAGGAACGAGGGGAAGCCGTGCCCCAGGCTCCAGCGGCGAAGCTGGCATGTAGGCACGTCACAACCACTAATGCAGCGGGAACGGGAAGGCGATATTTCATCGCTGGCACTCGTCCGGAACCTTTGCGATGCACGCAACTGGTTCCGAGCCGGTAAGAAGCGCGGGAGCGGTTCGTCCCGGCTGAAATCATGAATCTGGCCGGAACTTTCCTATAGACTCCGGTTCGCGAATCGTACGCCACCCCAGGCCTTGGACACAACGAATTTTCCGGCCGAAAGACAGGCTTAAGGAGCGCCGAAATCACGTGGACGCGGTGAGCCCGGCGCAACAGGGAGCGCCGGACTTGTTGGTGCGTTATCCGCGTACCAAGTGTGCCCATTCGGCACGTCAGCCCGCCCAGAGGACGCGTTAACAGTCACGCGCCGGGCACGGGAGCTTGGGCTTGCCACCACCGTGGGAGTCGTCCATAACGGCCAGCGCCAGCTCCTGCCCTTGGGCCAAGCGGGGCAAAATGTCTATCAGGCGATCATGCAGACAAGAAAGCGTCCGCTTACAGCTTCGCGTATTACAACCAATTCCAGAAGAATCTAGTTGAAGGAAACTCCAACGATTGGAATTGTCGGTCTGGCAGCCGGTATCTGTATGTATGCGAAGACGAGCTTGTCCATTACTGTTCGCAGCAACGAGGCAGACCCGGGATTCACCTCGAGAAGTATGGGAAAGAGGACCTGGAGCGTGAGTATAGCAGCGTGACGATGTGCGCCCCGCATTGCACGATCTCCTGCGTGCACTAGGTTTCGATGATTGATGCATTCCGAGATGAGCCGAGGAATGCACCCGCCAGATTTTTCCCAGCAAGGCCGGAACGACGAGGGCTGCACGCCACCCGCGGCAATGCGAATTCTCACTTGGATGTTCCTGCCTCCGGACGGAGATGGAGTGCGAAAAAAAACTCACGCAGACTTTTACCCAAGTGGTACTGCGGATCTTGAATGTGCCGCAGGTTGATCGAGGTACTTGACGAGGATCACGTCGTTTCCGCGTTCGTCGTAGATCAATTCATCGACCAACTTCCGTGCCAACATTATGCCGAATCCACCTGGGCGAAGGCCCTGCTCCTCGCGAACGGCTACATGGCTGAGGATGTCCTCAGGCGAACTGCCGGCGGCTGCATGGCGTAGCTCGTCGAATGAGAAGCCTTGACCGGGATCCTTTACGCGGCAAGCGACTGCCCGTCGCGTTCGGATGTAGTCAATTTCCACATAATGATTGGGGTCGAATTTTCCACCGTGTTCCATTGCGTTCAGCAGCATTTCGTGAGCGGCGACCGCCAGATCCTCTTTTTCGGCGTCCGGGAGATGGGCTTGACGGAGAAACTGAATTAAGCGGTCAGCCGTCTCGAGTGTACAGCGGGCCATTACACGAATCCAATTCGGCGTTGCAGAAAGGACCTCAATGCCGTCATCCCAACAGGGTTCAGAAACCGCTCGATGCACCATGTCTGCCAGCGCTATGCGATCGAATGGCGCACGAAAGTAGCTGAATGCGTTGTAGCGCAACGAAGCGATCACGTCGTCGGGCGTACTTTCTGCCGCGAGGATGATCATGCGAACGTGGGGCCGAACGCTTCGGATCTTTCGGAGCAGATCAACGTCCTCGCGCCCAGAAGTCTTTTCCCCCGTGATGATTAGGTCGAAAGGACCGGCCTCTGCAAGTGACAGAGCAGTCTGATTGTCGGCAGCTCGCTGAATGTCCCAGCCTTTTTCAGTCACAACCCGAATGAGCAGATCATCGACTTCACGATCGGGATGAACGAGGAGAACAGTCTTTCGCTGAGCGGGAGCCACTGTCGTGCTCAAAGTGTGCAACAGAATATACTCCACGAAAATAGAACCCGTCGTAATTTGTCGTTCGCCCGACGTGGAAGTGCGAGTAAACGGCCTCAAGCAAATAACCTGCGCTTATCTTACCCCCAAGATCCCTCGCCCAACCGTGATTCTTTTCAAATGAGGGAGACCCAATCAGCAGCGACAAGGAACCGCGGGATAGCGAGCAGGATTGGCCAAAGCACTGTCAGCAGCATACGCCCGTATTCATAACTGCACGCCGATTGCCACATGCTTGACACTCGGTGTGGAGACTGAAACGGTGTCGGCATTGGTATTCGGTCTACCTACCCTGTCAAATCTGACAGTTCCCGCGTTCGTAATGATCCCTTAGATTCTCCGGTGACACTTTAAATGAACGCGCTGCAGACCTGGATAAATCGCGCCCCATCAACAGCTGATTGCAATCTGCTAAAGACTAAAAAATGAGTACAACCGATAGACCGCCACACACAAGACGCCGACACGCCGTCGCAATCGTGGATATGGAGGGAAGGAAGTTCTTGGCGGTCTGTGTTCGTTGCTATCAAGCAAAATACATCCTAGAATCGCGTACGGTCTGCGATGATTGCCGAACACCCAAAAAAAAATTCAAGACGCGGGGTGTCGCGACTATGTCGCAGACGAAACGCCCGCAATCTCGAAAGCCTTCCGCAAAATAACCGGCAGCACGTCATCGGATAAAAGCCGATCATATTGATCGCTGGTATTCATTCGCTTGTAGCACGCTGGGCATGCGGCCACAACACTTCTGCGACCGACGGGATGTCAGTTAGAAAGCTCAGTCTTTGCTGACTGGAAAATTCTAATCTTTGTCTCTTTATCCATAGCTAGCGTTTGGACCCGGAACTCAAGCCCGCATTTTCGTCTTGCCAACGACCACCGCCTGAGAGTAGCTTCCTCAAATCACATTTGTGGGCAGGGTGGCTCCTTGTTACGGTTTCATAGTTCCTTTTCGTTGCTTATTGTTTGTGCTCCCTGACCGCCAATCAGGAGGCCAGACATGTGGCGTACTTACGCGTTGATTTCATTGTTCGGTCTTCTTCTGTGCCAGACGGGCATACGCGCTCAGGAAATCGTTATGCCTGCCGGAACGCTTCTCCACTGTACCCTGGACGAACCCAACTTCTCCTCGGCTACCGCTGACGTCGGCGACCCGGTATTGTGCCACCTCAGCAGAGGTCAGCAATTTGAGCGAACGATCATCCCTCGGGGCAGCTACTTGCAGGGCCACCTGGAAAGGGCTAAGGAACCGGGTCACTTCTTCGGAAAGGGATATCTGCAGATCCAGTTTGACCGGATCGGCCTGCCCAACACAGATATGCCAATTTCCAGCAAAATAATTGTGGCGCACGGGTATCGGGTGGACCGTCAAGGCGATATCGTAGGCCATGGTCATGCGAAGCGCGATGCGATTGAGTGGATGATTCCTCCGCTGTGGCCTTGGAAGGTCATCTCCTTGCCTGCCCGCGGTCCCCGCCCTTTGCTGAAGGGCGAAGAGACGCTCACTCTTCGGCTAATGGAAGACATTGTTTCTGAATCAGAATCAGAGCCAGAGCCAGAACCAGAACCAGAACCAGAACCTCCCCTCGAACCTGAGGCTCCGATTGCACCAGAGACGGCGCGGCTCACCCGGATTGCTCTGACGTCCCACATTGCTTTCGATGTAACAAAGTATCGGATCAACGGCGACCGCCTCAATTACGTGCTCACTGACGGGCATGCGGGCGCTGTAAAGCTCCGGGACGTGAATTGGCGAAAGACTTCGCAGCTCAACTCTGAACGGGGAAAGGCGTCAACTCTAGAGCCGAATTTGCGATCCCACTAGTCTTTGGATGTCGTTGCAGTTGACACGGGAGCCTGAACCGAGTTTGGCAAGTGTCGAAAGTAGGCCTTCATCTTCAACGATGGTCTGTATTGATGCGGTATTTGCGACGCATCGCTTGAGTTTCCACTGTGACTGTGATCGGATGCTTCAAGAATGAACGGCTCCTCCCACGGCCAACTTCGAGATTCTAGACAAACTTCATCCGCAATTCATTACTCATCGCACTGAACGAAGCGTCCAAGCATTGTTACTTGTGGACGCTGTTTGAAGAGAGACTGTTCGACAAAGACTAGCAACTTTCGAACGGGTAGTGCCGTGGCTTGTGGAGTACGGAAACCCATTTCAGAGTAGTGAATTCTTCAAGCGCCCATCTTCCGTTGAGGCGGCCGACGCCAGATGCCTTTTCCCCGCCAAAGGCGACGAGCGGTTCGTCGTCAATCGTGCCTCCATTCACGTGAATCATTCCTGAGTCGATTTGCTTTGCCAGTTCCGCGCCATACTCCACATCTCTCGTATGTATGGCGCCACTCAAGCCGTAGGCGCTGTCGTTGGCGATGCGAATAGCCTCTTCGACAGTATCGAAGGGCATCACACAAACAGCGGGGCCGAACATTTCGTCCTGCGCGATGGACATACTTGGTTTCACGTCCGCGAAAATTGTGGGCGATGCGAGATTGCCTTGTATCTTTCCTTCCAGTGCCACACGAGCACCCTCTGCGACACCCTTTTCAATCTGCCTCGTTAGTGTGTCGGCCTGGGTCTTGTTCATCAATGGGCCCAGATCGGTCGCCTGATCGCTGGGGTCGCCTACTTTCAGAGCCGAAACGCGCTTCACATATTTCTCAAGAAATTGAGGATAGATGCTCCGATGCACCAAGACCCGATTTGCACTCATACAAATCTGACCTTGGTGGGTGAACCGGCTAAAGACAGCAGCATTAAGAGCGTTCGTGATGTCTGCATCCGCCAAAACGATAATCGCATTGTTTCCGCCCAGCTCGAGAATGGATTTTTTCAGCGCCCGGCCGGCTACCATTCCGATGTGGCGACCCACCTTCTCAGATCCCGTGAATGAAATCACGCGCGGGATGGGATGCTCCACAAAGGCGTCGCCGATGTCCTTGATATCCGCAATGATGACGTTCAGCAGCCCCTTTGGAACTCCTGCTTCTTCGAAAACCTTCGCGACGAGCGTTCCGCCCGTGATGACAGTGTCGTCGTGAGGTTTCAAAACCACTCCATTTCCGGCGCCTATTGCCGTCGCCACCGACCGCATACTCAGGAAAAAGGGAAAATTGAACGGGCTGATGACGCCAACAACTCCAACCGGCACGCGGTAAAGACGGTTTTCTTTGCCGTCCATAACTGAGGGCAGGATTTCGCCAGTCATGCGGAGCGGATAGGTAGACGCTTCCTTGATGATGTTCTTTACTAGACCGATTTCAAAGAACGCCTTCAGTCGTGTGCCACCGAGTTCGTCGATAATGATTCTTGTGATCTCGTCCTCGGATTTTTCGACATACGCGACCGCCCGTTCCATAATGGCGCGGCGCTCGTACGGATTGACTTCCGCCCACACCTTCTGGGCGGTAGCTGCTGATTTGTACGCCTCGTCCAGATCAGCCAGGTTGGCCAGCTTGATTTCGGCGATGCTGTTGCCGTTGAATGGATTCCGATCGGTCAGAACCTTGCCGCTCGACCCATCGCGCCATTTGCCGCTGATGTACTGTTGGTTCAATTTCGCAAAAGAATCCATAGTGCTGTTCTCCTATCGGCCAGAAACGGATCGGATGCTCAAGAGTTCACCACTGATTCAGGGCAGAAGCGGCTTGCGCTTCGCGTTCAAAACTGGCGAGCGCCTGCGCGTCGCGAGCTACTTCCAGCGGCAGAAATTTCAGCGCGACGAAGCGGTGAAGGCGTGTGTCCTCAGCCTTGTAGACCACGCCCATGCCCCCTCCGCCGAGTTTCTCTACGATGCGATAATGGGAGATATTGGCCAATGAGCGAGCTGGGATCTGCCATTTAGACGCACATCTTAGGGCGCAGGAGAAGTCAAGTCAACGAAACCAGGTCATTTGTGTACTAGCTCTTGGGACGTAAAGAAGATCGAAAACCCGAGAGCGAGGATAACTGGCGAAAGCAGGTATTATCACCAACTATCTCAGTGTGAGATTGCTGGTGGTAAGCGGATTTCTCGACAGCAAAATGATTTTCAGTCGCGACAGATGTTACCGAGACCGTGGAATCAAAGCTCAAGTGCCAAGCGATTGGCTCGTGTTACACTGCGGCGTTTGTAGGAGGAGTTCCCATGATGCGTGCGATCCTATGTTTAGCTTTCCGCTTAGCAACTTTGGTCCTTGTTTTCTCTGGTATGAAGGCGTTTGCTCAGAGCCAACTCCCGGCCGATACCGAGCAGAAGATTGATAAAGTGGCCACCGATGCCCTCGCTAAAACGGGCGTGCCAAGTGCCTCGGTAGCGGTGGTAAACAATGGGCAGATCGCCTATTTGCACGCCTATGGGAACGCGCGGCTCGATTCTGAAGTCCCGGCGACGCCTGAAATGCGTTACAGCATTGGCTCGGTCAGCAAACAGTTCACGGCTGCGGCCATATTGCTTCTGCGGGAACAGGGCAAGCTTTCGCTCGACGATAAGGTCGGCAAGTTCATTCCCGCCCTTACACGCGCGAATGAAGTGACCATTCGCCAGCTTCTCTCGCACACTTCTGGTTATCAAGACTACTGGCCGCAGGACTACGTGATGCCCATGATGTTGCGGCCCGTTACAGCAGAGAGGATTCTGGACACATGGGGACACAAGCCGCTTGATTTTGAGCCCGGAACGAAGTGGCAGTACAGCAACACGAATTATGTCATTGCCGGAGTGATCGTCGAAAAAGTCAGCGGTGAACCGTTGCTTCAATATCTGCAGCAAAAAATATTTGCACCTCTCAATATGAAAAGTGTGACCGACACCGACAAGGCCAAACTCGGAGACACCGATCCAACCGGATACCTACGTTATGCACTCGGGCCACCGCGTCCAGCGCCCGTGGAAGGAAGTGGCTGGCTCTTTGCGGCTGGTGAATTGGCTATGTCTGCGGAAGACTTGGCAAGGTGGGACATTTCAATCATCAATCAGAGTTTGATGAAACCTGCGTCCTATCAAGAGTTTCAGACCGAAATCCTGCTAAAGAATGGCTTAGGAACCCGATATGGGCTCGGCGTGATGGTACGCTCAGAGCTTGGCCATCGAGAGTTGTCCCACGGGGGCGAGGTTTCTGGTTTCACGTCAGAGAATCTTGTTTTTCCGGACGAGCGTGTTGCCGTGGTTGTGCTCACAAACCAGGATGCCGCCGCTGCTTCGGAAGCGATTGCCACGGGGGTTGCGCCGCTGCTGCTCGCCAGCGACGATCCGGCGACTCCGCAAAAGCTTGCACAAGCACGACAGATCTTCGAAGCTTTACAACACGGTACGATTGACCGTTCGCTTTTCACCGACAATGCCAATTTCTATTTCAATGAGCAGGCGCTAAAGGATTTTGCGAGTAGCTTAGGCCCGCTGGGTACCCCGAAGGAATTTATCCATACTCGTCAACTGTTGCGCGGGGGCATGAAGCTGCGCGTTTACACGATCAAATTTCCGAAATCCGAGTTACGTGCTTGGACCTACGAAATGCCGGACGGCAAGCTGGAACAGTTCCAAATTTCGGCTCTAAATTAGAGTAGTTTTCTAAATCTCTTTGTTTTTGTGGACGCGCCAAAGGTACCTTCGTAAAACCCGGCCGGTACCTAACTCTCGTCCTACATCGTATCGTGAGATAGGTGGTAAGCGGATTTATCAACACCTATCCGAATTACACATCGGTCAGTCAGTTCCAGAGTTTTGCGAACTTCTCACCAGAAGGTTGTTAGCTCGCGCAAGCAAACATTTTCGCAAGGCATCCAATACATCCAGACGATCCGTGGGTGTTGGGGGATTCCCCGCACCTCTTGTCGTATCACGCAGTTTGATCCTGCCCGAAAAAACTAAGAGCTATGGAATGCCTGACGACAATCCATAGCTCTTGGTTCTGTGCGAAAATTCGCGAGGTTTTAGTCTAGGTGCGGAATCAGGCTCGGTGGAACCGTAGTCCCGTCCCCGGGCGCAGGCACACAAACTGGACCTGCGTCATACAGGAACGTGCCGTCGTCGGAAAACCATCCGTTAATTCCCACTGACTTCGACGTGAAGAACCAAGAGAAGAACGCCAACTCTTGGAGGTGGTAGGTGAACCCATTGGGCATGAAGACGGGCGGGAAGTTCGTGCCTGACAACGGGTCACCCACTTCGAGATTATTCTGACAAAAACCAGGTGGCACCCTGCCCTGTTCCGTCCAGGCCGGCGTGGGATTGTCTCCGAAGGGGTCGTTGGCCCACTCCGCAATTTCATGCGACATTACAGTTGTGTCTGAAGCGTTAAAGAAAAGGCCGGATGTGTCGAATTCGAGAGGAGAATAAGTCTGGAATGGGACTGTGCTGGTGCTGCTGTGATAGCCAAGAAAGCAGCAAAGGTTTAGATCGGTAAGAGGCGTATCAGCCGTCACAACGTTCTTCATCAGCGGTATGGGGAAGGTGCTTGGATCAACACTCTGGCTGGCCAGTGAAGGCAGAATGCTCGTTCGAATCAGGTTGTCGAAATAGGCGAGAGAAATGTCTCCGACAGGATCGCATGCACCGAAAATATTGGTTCCAACGACCACACCCTTGTCAGCGGGAATATTGATCCTGAGAGGAGAAAGAAGGGTCGGACTTAGCGTCACGTAGTAGTTTTCTTGGCCATCTGTGCCGAGAGCAGCCCAAAATTCTCCTCTCTGGAAGGCGTCGATGTAGGAGGTGTAGCCCACGATCGTGCCTCCCATGTCGAAGACCGAGTTCCGGAAGAGGGTTAGCGACTTTTCGGGGAGTTGGAAGGATCATCCGACGGTATTACCGCGACCTTTGGCCGCGGAAGAAAGCGGTCAGGTCCCCTGCGACTGCCGCTGGGTCCTCAACGGGTGCGAAGTGCCCGGCATGGGGAAACACTGTCCAGCGTTGGATATTGTACACGCGCTCCAGATACGAGCGCGGCGGCTCGCCCTCGGGAACGGTCTGGTGCGCGAAGACGCCGAACGCCGTAGGCGTGCCGACGTAAGTGGGCTTGACCGGATACCATCGATTGTCCCAATAGTCGCGCATCGATGTGGTGATGGTCTGCGTAACCCAGTAGAGCGTCAGCGTGGCGCAGAGGAACTCTTCCGGCGGCGTGTCGTTGCTCCACGAATGCCACTTCTCACCCAGGTATGCGGCCAGCCCCGTCGGTGAGTCGTTCAGTCCATAGCCGACCGTCTGCGGCTTGGTGGACTGGATCGCACTGTAACCCCGCTCCGTCGCGTCCCAGCCACGGTTCACTTCGAGAAACGAACGCTCCGCATCGGACAATTCCGCTTCATCTACGTCAGGATTGAGGTCCGATTCCAGTGTGGTTAGATGAATCCCGATCACCGACTCAGGATGGTCCAGCGCAAGAAACGTCGTCACACCAGAGCCGAAGTCATTTCCCCCAGCAGCATAGCGGGAATACCCCAGCGCGGTCATAAGCCAGTGCCAGCGTTCCGAGACGTAGCGGTAGTTGATGCCGACCTTAAGCGGGCGCGGCGAGAATCCATAGCCGGGCAGCGAGGGGATAACCACGTCGAAATCCTCAAGCATTGGCAGCATGTCCATGTAGTCGAGGAAACTACCGGGCCACCCGTGCGTGAGGATCAGCGGCACACCGGTACCGGATGCGGCACGCTGGTGCACGAAGTGGACGCCCTCCCAAATGAAGTGATCGAGCGCATTGAGCTTCCGCTCCCAGGCGCGCCAGTCGAACTGATCGGCCCAGTAGGACACGAGCCGCCGCAACCATTCCAGCTCGGTGCCCTGTTTCCAGCCTATGCTGGGCACTTGGTCGGGCCATCTCGTACGACGCAACCGCACCCGCAAGTCGTCGAGCACCTCGTCCGCCATATGAATCCGAAACCGCTCCATACCACTCCCTGTTGGCTAGGCCCAGCCGAACGCGCGGCCATGCGATCAGGTTACCACTCACGTAAAGGCCCGTGTCTGATTAACGCGGTAACCGGGCACTGACGTTTAGGTAGGAGTCGAGAACAGCCAGTTTCTGTTAAGCTGACGATGCGACGGATGGCGTCCTGCCGTCCTGGTATCACAACGTTGCTATAGGCTCACTGCGGACCA
>Ga0126381_100005657_pt1 | contig 13798 bp, 11 predicted proteins | sample PanSoiMetPlot_28_FD_96465 | JGI IMG/M metagenome (GOLD analysis project Ga0126381, IMG submission 96465) | Tropical forest soil microbial communities from Panama - MetaG Plot_28 | ecosystem: Environmental > Terrestrial > Soil > Tropical forest > Bulk soil | place: Panama | collected 2016-02-17
CACCGTTTTCATTTTCATTCTCTCCGCAAATTGGGCCGGCTTGATTCCGGGAGTGGGCTCAGTTGGATGGGGGCACCAGACTCCTCACGGTTTCAAGATCGAGCAGCCTTTGTTTCGTGGCGCCAACGCTGACGTCAACATGACGCTCGCCATATCCCTGGTTTTTTTTGCCGGCTGGATTGTCTGGGCCCTGCGCGAAGTTGGTCCGTCGGGGTTTGTCAAAGAACTATTTGGACCTAAAGGGGACAGTACTGGTGTGCTGAAGATGCTCATGATTGTCGTCTTTTTTGCGGCCGGGTGTTTGGAAATCGTCTCGATTCTGTTCCGGCCAGTCTCGCTCACTTTTCGTTTGTACGGGAACATTTTTGCCGGCGAAAACATGCTCGAAACCATGGCCCGCCTCTCCCCGCATTTTGGCTGGTTGTTGCAGATTCCATTTTATTTCCTGGAACTGTTGATGGGTCTGGTCCAGGCATTGGTCTTCACCTTGCTAACGGCAGTTTTTACTTTGTTGATTTGCCAGCACGAGGAAGGACCTGCCCCGGCACATGGATGAACGTTTTGGCAGTGGCCTGCCGTGTCCAAAGGCGGCAGCCGGCGAGAAGGAGAAAGCAGTATGAGTGGAAACTTGCACGTAGGTCTGGCAGCGCTCGGCGCAACCATCGCCGTTGGTTTGATTGGTATGAAGGCGGCAGATGCAGTGGGACGCAACCCCAGTGCTTCTACCAAGATTCTGGTCCAGGCGATCCTGGCTATAGCCTTTGCCGAGGCAATCGTCTTCTACACTCTCTTTCTTGTGAAATAGGGGACAGCTTTACGCAATTTGTGAGTGTGCAACTATGAACGCCCTTCTCTTGCTGGCAGAATCGCAAAGCGGCGGTCAAATCGAAAAGATCACCCAGACCTTCGGTGTGGACTGGCCTCATCTCGTGGCGCAAATTATAAGCTTTTGTATAGTTTGTGCTCTTCTTTACCGGTTTGCTTATCGGCCCATTCTGAAAATGTTAGAAGAACGGCGGCGTCAGATCGCGCAAGGACTGGCTAACGCGGAACAGATCAAGGCCGAACTGGCTCGCACTGAGGCCCAGCGCCAGGAAGTGCTGCTGCGCGCCAATGACGAAGCGGCCAAAATCATCGAGGAAGCGCGAGCTGCAGGTGCAAGAGTTAAGCGTCGTGAAACCGAAAAGGCGATGGCAACCGCGGAACAGATCACACTCAAGTCCCGTGAAACGGCTGCTCGGGACTATGCGCGCATGCTCGCCGAACTCAAGCGCGAGGTAGGCCGGTTGGTAATCCAGACTACCGCGAAGGTCACCGGCAAGATTCTTACCGTGGAAGATCAGAGACGTCTGGATGAGGAGACGAGCAGGCGCCTGGCAGCCTAGTTAGATGAAAACGAATAGAAAAGTAGAGCGCGAGGCAAAGCGATTGTTTCGCTTTTGCGTGGTCGACGGATTATTGGATGAGGGCCGCACTCGCGAAGTGGTGCAGCGAGTTCTCGCCAGTAAACGCCGTGATTGCCTCGCCCTGCTATCGCGGTTTCAACGTCTGGTTAGACTTGACCAGGAAGCGCACACCGCAGCAGTCGAGACGGCTTCGCCCCTGCCCCCTGACTTGCGAGCCAACGTCGAATCAGGTTTACGAAACGCATACGGTCCGAAGATGAATATCCAATTTGCGCAAAAACCAGCACTCATCGGCGGCATGCGAATCAAGGCGGGAAATGATGTGTATGACGGAAGTGTGCAATTCGAATTGGCGGCGTTGGAGAAAGCTTTTGCCGGATTTTAGGAACGATCTCCAGCCCATGCGTCCAATCGGGATGTGATCTTTTTCATCACCAACTGAGAAGTGAAAGCAGCATGACTGATCTATTACAGGAAATTGAAGCTCAAATTGCAGAAGCCAGGATATCGCCCGCGAAGCAGAATGTAGGCGTTATACGTGAGATCGCTGACGGCGTGGCTAAAGTTGAAGGCCTTAATGACGCCATGCTCAACGAGATGCTCGAGCTTGGGCCGCGTGGCATCACGGGTTTGGCCCTGGATCTCGACGAGACTGAGGTCGGAGTGATCATCTTGGGTGATTACACTCAACTGGAAGAAGGAGATGAAGTACGGGCTACGGGCAGACTGCTCGAGGTTCCCGTCGGCAAAGGCCTGCTGGGGCGGGCAGTGAACACCTTGGGAGAACCAGTGGATGGCAAAGGGCCTGTTGCAAGCGACACCACCTACCCGGTTGAAAAAATGGCTCCAGGGATCATCCGGCGCAGCCCTGTTAATCATCCGGTACAGACTGGCATCATGGCGATCGATGCGATGATCCCCATCGGCCGCGGCCAGCGGGAATTGATCATCGGCGACCGCTCGACGGGCAAGACCACGATTTGCCTCGACACCATCATCAATCAGGCGCGCCTCAACCAGGCGGCTAAGGCCGCCGGTGACAAAAAATACCGGCCACTGTATTGCATTTACGTTGCGATCGGACAGAAACAATCCAACATGGCCCGCATTATTTCTACTCTCGAAGAAAACGGCGCCATGCCTTACACCATCCTTGTTGATTCTCCGGCTTCCGATCCGGCAGCCAACCAGTACCTGGCTCCCTTCGCCGGCGCGGCCATGGGGGAATGGTTCATGGACAACGGCATGGATGCGTTGATTATCTTCGACGATCTTTCCAAGCACGCGGTCGCCTATCGACAGGTCTCTCTGGTATTAAAGCGTCCGTCCGGTCGCGAAGCTTATCCGGGCGACGTGTTCTATCTGCATAGCCGTCTGCTGGAACGGGCCGCCCGCATGAGCGAGAAATATGGAAACGGCTCGCTTACCGCTTTGCCCATTATCGAAACTCAGGCGGGCGATGTTTCCGCTTACATCCCCACCAACGTGATCTCGATTACGGATGGACAGATTTATCTGGAAACAGATCTGTTCTACCAGGGGATGCGCCCCGCGATCTCGGTCGGCTTATCGGTATCCAGGGTTGGCTCAGCGGCCCAGATCAAAGCCATGAAGCAAGTTGCGGGGCAGCTTAAAGGTGATCTGGCGCAGTTTCGTGAATTGGCCGCCTTCGCTCAATTCGGTTCGGAGTTGGATGCCAAGACACAGGCCAGGATCGACCGGGGAAAGCGCATCATGGAGATCTTCAAGCAGCCGCAGTACAGCCCCATTCCGGTTGAAGTGCAGGTGGCGGTGATATGGACGGTCCAAAATGGGTACATGGATGACATTCTGGTAGAGCGGGCCAAAGAGTACCAGATCAAGCTGACGGAGTTTCTGACCACGCGCAAGGATGAACTGCTGCGCAAAATCGCACAGGAGAGACAGCTCAGCCCTGGCCTGACAAACGACATGAAGGCTGCGGCGCAACAGTTCAAAGAGGCGTGGAGATGACCACGGCATTTGCACCATCTTTATGAATAGCCCACGCGATCTACGCAGGCGGATCAGGTCAGTCAGCAGCACCGCACAGATAACCAAGGCAATGCAAATGGTGGCTGCGTCGAAGATGCGCAAAGCACAGGATGCTGCTCTGGCCGGAAGACCGTTCGTGCAGTTGTTCTATTCTGTGCAGCGCCAATTGACCACGCGGCTACAGCATTTGAGCCATCCATTGCTGGAAGTGCGCCCGGTACGCAAACGAGGAGTCATCCTTATTGCTACGGACAGAGGCTTGTGCGGTGCGCTTAACACTAATCTGTTTCGCCTTGCTGCTGAGTTCGACTCCGCTTCAACCGTTTTTATCACCGCCGGGCGCAAGGCGGCGCAGTTCATCGCCCGCACTCGCCGGCAGCTTGTGGCCGATTTTACCTATGGGGACACTCCAAGAGTCCCGGAAGCCAGAGCTATTGCCTCCTTTGCCCGTGATCTCTTTTTGCAGCGGGAGGTAGACGCAGTCGAGGTTATTGGCACGCGATTCGTCAACACGCTGATACAGCAGCCGCTTGTGCTGGAATTCCTTCCCGTGGGTGAAATCAAAGGGCTGAAGATCCCAGGATGGGAATCTGAAGCAGGAGCGGCAAGCACCAACACCCAAGCCTTATTTGAGCCCGGCCCAAGTGCCGTGCTTGAGTATCTTCTTTCGCATTATCTCAACGTTTACATTTACCAGGCTCTGTTGAGTGCCAGAGCCAGCGAGCAAAGCGCCCGCATGGTATCGATGAAAAACGCTACAGAGAATGCTGAAACTCTGATCAAAGACCTGTCTCTGGAATACAACAAGCTGCGTCAGGGGAATATCACGAAGGAACTGTTAGAAATCGCCGGCGGGCAATCCGGCTGACTGCAAGAGGACTCCAGGAAACTGGTGAGCATATGAATGCAGGAAAGATAGTGAAGGTTGTGGGACCTGTAGTGGACGTGGAATTCCCGGAGTCGCTTCCAGGAATCTACAACGCCTTGACCGTTGACTACAAAGTCCAGAATCAACCGGCCAGAGTGACGCTTGAAGTGCAGCAGCACCTGGGTGACAAGTCGATTCGGGCCATCTCAATGTCCGGCACGGAAGGCCTGAAGCGTGGGTATGAAGTGGTTGACCGCGGAGAGCCCATGTCTGTGCCCGTGGGACAAGGAGTTATGGGACGGGTGCTGGACGTGACCGGAACGCCAGTCGATGACCGGGGAGCAGTTATAGCGGAAAAATATTATCCCATCCATCGCCCACCGCCGCCTCTGGTGGACCAGGCGCCTTCTCCGCAACTGCTTCCCACGGGGATCAAAGTCATTGACTTGATTTGTCCTTTCCTCAAAGGTGGCAAAGTAGGCGCTTTCGGGGGAGCGGGGGTGGGTAAGACGGTCGTGATTATGGAACTGATCAACAACATCGCCAAGCTCCATGGTGGACTGTCAGTCTTCGTTGGCGTCGGCGAGCGAACGCGGGAGGGAAATGATCTCTACCATGAAATGTCCGAAGCGGGAGTCATCAAACAGGACAAACTTTCTGATTCCAAAATTGCGCTGGTCTACGGGCAGATGAATGAACCGCCGGGAGCCCGCCTGCGCGTGGCCCTGGCGGGGCTGGCGATCACCGAGTATTTCCGCGACGAGAAAAATCAGGACGTATTGCTTTTCATTGATAACATCTTCCGTTTCTCTCAAGCTGGTTCTGAAGTGTCAGCCTTGCTCGGGCGGACGGCGAGCGCGGTGGGATATCAACCGACTCTCGCTGCCGAAATGGGGGCGCTTCAGGAACGTATTACCTCCACCAAGAAGGGCTCCATCACATCGTTTCAAGCGGTCTATGTTCCCGCGGACGACCTGACGGATCCTGCGCCAGCCACTACTTTCGCTCATCTGGACGCCACTATCGTGCTGGATCGCGCGATCGCCGAATTGGGCATATATCCAGCCGTCGACCCCCTGGCTTCCACCTCCCGGGCCCTGACGCCAGAAATTGTTGGCGAGGGGCACTACGAAGTAGCACGGGGAGTGCAGAAGGTCCTTCAGCGCTACAAAGACTTGCAGGACATCATTGCCATATTGGGAATGGACGAGCTCTCGCCCGAAGACAAAATGACTGTGGCCAGAGCGCGAAAGGTCCAGCGATACCTGAGCCAGCCATTTAGTGTGGCCCAGGTTTTTACCGGCCGCGAAGGCAAACAGGTTCCCGTGGCCGAGACCGTTCGTGGATTCAAAGAGATCCTGGAAGGCAAACACGATGACGTGCCGGAAAGCAACTTCTATATGAAGGGGCCAATTGACGAGATTGAGCAAGATTAAATCGACCAGCGACGAGGACGGTGGGCTCAACCATGGCCAGCACAATCAAATTGGAAATCGCAACCCCGGAGGGAACGTTCTATCGTGGCGACGTGGAGTGGGTCATACTTCAGTCGGCAGCCGGTCAGATAACGATTCTTCCCCAGCACATCCGGTTGATAACACAACTCGTGCCCGGGGAGATGACTCTCCGCAAGGGCGGCGCCGAACAGTATCTGGCTGTGGGCGAGGGGCTGGCCGACGTTACCGGCGAACGCGTGGCGGTTGTAACGGATATGGCAATTGACGCGGCGAAAATCGATGAAGCGCGAATCGAAGAGGCACGACAACGCGCCGCTGCACGGCTTAATGAAAAGATTTCTGCTGAGGAACTGGCTTCAGTCAACGCCTCTCTTGCCCGGTCATTGGCGCAACTGAACGTGAAGCGGCGCCATCACGGGTGATGCCGCGCTTCAAGCGATAGGCAACAGGCCATAGGCAACGGCAACAGAAAAGAGAAGCCAAATCCAAGGCACTCACCGCAAAGGACGCAGAGGGTGCGATAGGGGCGGAAATTTTTTATCCCCGCAGGCAGATTTACCGAGCTTTGCATTTTCGCTATTTGTTCGCTATAATGGAAATGTGGGCAAGGGGTGGCTGGTGGGTGCCCCATCCTCGCGGATGACCTTGCGACGCAAGGTTGAACAAGGGTGGGAACGACTCCTCCACCATCCTGAAAACAAACACCTTATCCCTAGTAGCCCCCCCCCGTTAAAAAATGCTGTCAAAACGACAGCAAACCGACAGCAAACCGACATCAAAGCGACAGCAAAGTGACAGCAATCTATTGACTCCCTGCTGTCCCGATGCGATTCTGGAATCAGAGACGGTGCGTCCCGTGACTTTGCGCGGGCGCGTCGACTAGTGCCTCCTAGGAGGCCCCCGGAGACGGGTTCGATCTTTGACAATTGAATATTGAGGCGTCCTGGCGGCGTCTGAGCCGACAGCCGAGATCCCGGCGCAGCCGTGGATTGAGCCGTTTCGACGGCGTGACGATCCGCACGCGGACAGGTGAAGTGTGCTCACCCTCGCGGTCTTAATCGCCGCGAGGGTGACGCTTAGGTGTGTCAATACCCACGCGATGGCTTCGGAGCGGAGTTTAATTTTGTGCTCGCGTTCCTTTCCAACTTAAACCCCTCTGCATTCAAAAACCTGGGAGGACATGAGGAGTTTGGCAAACTTTTTTTCGCGTAGCGGCGTAGCGGCGGGTAGCGGCGCGAAATCGTCGCGCCGCTACCAATTTTCTACTCATTCCAAAGGGGTTAGATTAAAAGGTAGCGGCGTAGCGGCGCACGAGCGATTTTTTCTTAAAGTTTACTCAATCGCCAACAGATCTCAGACTTCCTTCGTGTCCTTGGTGGTTTCAAAGCCAGCCGCAATGAAAAATGGCGATTTGCTCCTAGCCGCAATGAATAACTAATTTCTTTTCAACAACATTTGCGGCTAGGCGGCTGCAACAGTGATTTTTCCAAAAAGCCGGTTTCTCTTGGCATTTAAGTACGCTATTAGCGTAGATCAGTGGTAAGTCTGGTTTTGCGTTGGGTTTTTCTGTTGCCTGTTGCCTGTTGACTGTTGCTGGGGAGCTTTGCGGTTGATGGCTTTCACACCAATGCTGTTACTTCTCTCAGTTGTTCACATTCACCTCCTGCAAAATACTTTTCAGGGAAAACCACGGCTACAGGCATTATCTCGGCATCCTTGAGCTTCCGGACCTCGAAAATTGAGCGGCAAAAGAGACCAAAGCGGCTTTGTCCCCGCCATAACCTGGCTGCGCGGTTACGAGAAACAATGGGTGCGCGCGGACGTAATAGCCGGGCTGGTAGCGGCCGCAGTGGTCATTCCCAAGGCCATGGCCTTTGCCACCATCGCCGGCCTGCCGGTGCAGGTGGGTCTATACACGTCGCTGGCGCCGATGATTATCTACGCTCTGCTGGGCACATCGAGACCGTTGAGCGTGAGTACGACAACGACGATATCTATTCTGACTGGGGCTGACTTAGTCAAAGCGGTGCCAAACGATGATCCCGAAAAATTGATAGCAGCCGGCGCTACGCTGGCGGTTTTGGTGGGCGCCATGCTGATACTGGCGTCGCTGCTTCGGCTTGGATTCGTCGCCAACTTTATTTCGGATCCTGTACTGGCAGGCTTCAAAGCGGGCATCGGGCTGGTCATCGTGGTTGACCAGGTCCCGAAACTGCTCGGCCTTCATATCGCGAAGACGGGATTTCTCAGAGACATCCTGGCAATTTTCCAGCATCTGCCGCAGATTTCCTGGACCACGCTGGCAATTTCTCTTGTGACCTTGACGTTAATGGTAGCTCTGCACCGCCTCGTGGCGCAGGCGCCGGCCCCGCTGATCGCCGTGGTCCTGGGCATCGCCGCTTCCGGCCTGCTTGGCCTGGCCCACCATGGCGTGTCGATGGTGGGCAACATTCCACGAGGGCTTCCACACTGGACCTGGCCGAATCTCGGACTGGTCGCGCAGATGTGGCCCGGCGCCACCGGCATTGCTCTGATGAGCTTTACTGAGAGCATCGCGGCCGCGCGCGCCTTCGCCCACCCCGGCGAGCCGCGCCCTTCTCCCAACCAGGAGTTGCTGGCACTCGGCGCGGCCAATGTTGCCGGCGGTTTGTTCAGCTCCATGCCCGCCGGCGGCGGCGCCACGCAGACGGCTGTCAATCGTAACGCCGGGGCGCATACGCAAATGGCCGAACTGGTAACCGCGGCGGTGGCGCTGGCGACTCTTCTGCTGCTGGCGCCGCTCATCGCTTTGATGCCGAACGCCACACTCGCCGCAGTCGTCGTAGTTTCTTCCGCGAGTTTGATCAAGCCTGCGGAGTTTCGCGATATCTCCCGGATACGCAAGACGGAATTTTATTGGGCTGTCACGGCCTTTGCCGGCGTTGCTCTTCTGGGAACGCTCCGGGGAATTTTAGTAGCGGTAATTACTTCGTTGCTCGCGCTTGCCCAGCAGGCCTACAGTCCGAAGGTGTACGCAGTGGGACGCAAGCGCGACACCCAGGTATTCAGACCGCTCTCATCCGAACACCCGAATGATGAGACCTGGCCGGGGTTGTTGATCGTGCGTGTGGAAGGGCGGATCTTCTTTGCCAATGCGCACCGCGCGGGCGACAAGATGTGGCCGCTGATTGAGCAGACGAAGCCGTCGATTGTCGTAATCGATTGCAGCTCCATCATCGACATTGAATACACCGCACTCAAGATGCTGGCTGAGGCTGAAGAGAAACTGCAGCGTGATGGCATTACTCTGTGGCTCGCGGCCCTCAACCCCAACGTGTTTTCTGCGGTGTTACGTTCCAGAATCGGCCAAACCCTGGGACAGGAGCGAATGTTTTTTAACTTACATTCTGCGCTCGAGCGTTACGAACAGCTTAAGGCCCCGGAGGAGCGGGACCGCGAGCTCAGGAAGGCGATGTGATGAAAACCCAAGTGTACAAAGCGAGAACCGGCGAAGCCATTGGCAACGGCAGCAAGTACAAAAATGGAATGAGTGCTGACGCAAAGAAAAAGCTGAAGCGAAAAGAGTATGAAAAAGAACTGGAACGGCTGCATGCCGAACTGGTGAGGTTACAGGAGTGGGTAGTCGAAAACCGTCTCAAGATATGCGTTGTTTTCGAAGGACGCGATGGCGCCGGCAAAGGTGGAACCATCAAGGCCATTACCGAACGCGTGAGCCCGCGCGTGTTCCGTGTGGTGGCGTTACCAGCTCCGACCGAGCGTGAGAAAAGCCAGATGTATGTGCAGCGCTATATCCGCCACCTTCCGGCGGCCGGCGAAGTCGTGATCTTCGACAGAAGTTGGTACAACCGGGCCGGCGTGGAGCGGGTCATGGGCTTCTGCACCGAGCAGCAGGCACAGAGATTCCTGCAGGTGGTGCCGCTGATGGAGAGGGCCATGGTGGATTCCGGCATCCGCTTGTTGAAGTACTGGCTGGAGGTGAGCCCCGCGGAGCAGACGCGCCGCCTTGAATCCCGCATCAACGACGGGCGCAAAATTTGGAAGCTCTCGCCCATGGACCTTGAGTCATATAGCCGCTGGTACGATTATTCCCGGGCGCGCGACGAAATGTTTGCTGCCTCGGACACCCATTTTGCTCCCTGGTATGTGGCCAACGCCAACGACAAAAAGCGCTTACGCCTCAATATCATCACCCACCTCCTGAGCCAGATACCCTACAAAGAAATTCCTCACGACAAGGTGAAGTTGCCCAGGCGCCAGAAGGCCAACGGGTACAAAGAACCGGATTTTCCCTACAAGCTTGTTCCAGCGAAGTTCTGAGCCTGCAGTTTGTCAGAAGGCCCAGCGCAAAGAGCCGGTTAGATTATTGGCGTGGAAGTAGCGGGGATCGGTAGGCCACATCATTGTACGAACTGTAATCTCACCTTGGCGAGATTGAGCCTCGGCTGTCTTTTATCTGTCAGGTTTAACAGTTCCGAACCGTCACAATCGAATTTCAGAATGTGATGAGTGTTTTTTCGAACGAAATCATGTCTCATTCAATGCAGCATTGTGACTGTCGCGATACTGGTGTGCACCAGCAGTTACGCTCAGGAACAGGAAACCATTCAGGCCCACGCCTTTGGGACGATGACAATGGCGGGCCGGAGCTTTAACCTGACTATTTCGATAGACAGGTACTCGACGCCGGCCGACCAAACGGCCCTGATTGATGCCTTTAACCGTGGTGGTCATGAAGCCCTGGTAAAAACTCTGAGCAAAATGGAGTCGAAAGGACGCGTGGGCATTACCGGAGAACTGGGCTATCAAATTGCCTATGTCAGGAACATCCCCACCGCGAAAGGCCGAACTATTCGTATTATCACAGATCGTCCCATTAATATTCACGAGCCAATGAACACTACTCGAAGCATGGACTACGATCTCACGTTGCTGGAACTTCATCTTGACAAGGACAAAAAGAAACACAGCGGTAATCTGGTTATAGGCGGCCGATTCCGCGTGAATAAGAAGAAGAAACAGATCGAGTTCGAAAGCTACCATGCCTCCCCCTGGCGTCTGGCGGAGATTATGGAACGATGACCGGGACGCTTGGTTTCGGGATGCCACCTCGACCGCTTCGGCGGCGGACTGCCGTGTAACACCGAGGCCTTGGCGATCCTCAATCGATGCGCTGAGCTAGACGCACTGATCGGTCGATTCAGCTCAGTAATGCGATAATCAGAGTTCCGCAGGTCGTAAGGAGAATGTGGCCGAATGCGACCGTCCCCGAATACCCCAGCACAGCCACCTGGCTGTCTGCTTTTTCCTGAACCGCGGCAAGCCCGGCCGTCATGGTTTGCGCTCCCGCCAGTCCTCCGAGCAGAAGAACTGGATTGAGCTTGAGCACATATCGACCGAATAGCAGGCCAGTCAACAAGGGCATGAGAGTGACAACCACTCCGCCCAGGAGGAGCACATATCCGACCTCTCTCAGGGCTGAAAGAAATACAGGTCCAGCTTTGAGACCGATCATGGCAACGAAACCGGCAAGTCCCATGGATCTCATAAACAAGATCGCTTCTTCAGGAATTCGGCCAAACCACGGGACCATTGACCTCAACCAACCCACCAGCAAACCAGCCAGCAAGGTTCCTACGCTTGTGCCGAGATTAATTCTCAGGTGTCCGACTGGTATGGTGACAATGGCTCCCACCAGGACGCCGGCAAATATCGCCAGTCCGAGGGTCACGAGATCGCTTTCTTTGATGGGATTGAGGATGCGACCGGCGACAGCAGCGAACCTCTCCACCGCTGGCTCGGTCCCGGTGACCTTTAAGATGTCCCCGCGCTCGACGATCGTTTTCACACCGATGGGAATGGGTTCTGAGTTGCGGGTGATCCCGCGAAGAAGAATACCTCGTGTTTCGTCCACAGTTTCGCCGACTTCTTGTAATGTCTTTCCCACCAGTCGACTTGCTGTCACATAAATGTCAAAGGAAGCCACGGGAATGTCCAACAGTTCCGGATCCGCAACTTCAGGCGCGGCGACTCCAACCAGATTCACCAGAACCTCCGTGCGTCCCAGAAGCGCAACTCTGTCTCCTGCCTCAAACACTGTCGCTGGAACCGGCTCAAAAATTTCGCCATTGCGCCTGATGCGCTCGGCAAAGATCCGGCCACCTTTAACGCCATGTTCGGCTTCGGCAACCGTCTTTCCGATAACTTTAGCTCCTCCCGGAATGGTATAAGCACGCACCGCTATGGGCTGCCAGGCCGGAACCACGCCGAGTCTCGTGCGCTTGATCCCAAGCTCTGATTCAAGCTTTTTTGACTCGTCGCGAAGGTTAATTCTGAGCAGCTTTGGTCCCAGGCTGCTGCAAAACCAGATAAGTCCTACCGTGCCGAAAACATAGCAGAGCGCATCGGCCACTGCGATGTGGCTGACCAACTGTTGTTTTTGCGCATCAGGCATCGCAAGTGCCTTGATGGCTTCGCTTGCAGTGCCAATAGCGGGTGACTCAGTTAAAGAACCGGAGAGCAGGCCGCCAGCAAATCCCAGATCCAGTTTGAGCACGCGCGCGACAATGTAAGCCGTCATGAGTCCCACGAACGGCATAAAGATTCCTAAGAGCGCCCAACGCCAGCCTTCCCCTCTCATACTTCGAAAAAAGCTGGGACCCACCGAATATCCGATCCCAAACAAGAACAAAAGGAAGAGTATGGATTTGGCAGTATCCGAAACCGGTACGTGGAAAAAACTTCCGACCAGCACACCTCCAAGCAAGGATCCCGTCACCGCCCCTAGTCCGGCGCCCCGAAACTTCAGGGCTCCAATCAGGTACCCCACTCCAATTGCCAGATACACGGCCATTTCCGGATATTTTTCGAAGAGGTGGCCAAGCCATTCCATACGTTCTCCTATGCACACAGATGGCCAAGGGCTTCGCGCTTTGGTTCCTGAGTGCCCACGGAAATCGCAATTGATTAACCCTTTACTTTCTATCTTCAGAGCTGTTGCGGGAACCAGTAATTTTGCCAGTTCAGTTATTACCTAAAACCCCTAAGAATCCTCTCAGCGGAAAGAGCGGTGCCGCGAGTTGGGTTCATAAGAGAACTTGCAAATGATAGTTCTCAGGGGGGTGAAGTGGTCGCGATGGTATTTGCGCAAAATCTCAACTATCAGCTTCGGATCGGTGTCTCAGCATTAGCGGCAGTATTGCTGCTCGTTGGCTGTGGGCAAAACCCTCAAGCGGCTCCTCCCCCTCCACCCGAAGTGCAAGTGGTGGCGGTTGAACAAAAAGACGTCCCTATTTATGGCGAGTGGGTCGCCGTACTTGATGGCAATGTCAATGCCGACATACGTCCGCAGGTCACCGGCTACTTGCTGAAACAGAATTATCGTGAAGGCATGTTAGTGCGTAAGGGCGACGTATTGTTCGAAATCGATCCACGCCCCTTTCAGGCTGCACTCGAACAAGCACAAGGCCAGCAGGCACAAGCGGAAGCTCAGCTCAGCAAGACCACACTCGACGTACAGCGCGATACACCTCTGGCTAAACAAAGTGCCATACCGCAGGCACAACTTGACAACGATATTCAGGCCCACGCGGCGGCTGTCGCTGTGTTGAAAGCGAACAAGGCGCAAGTGGAACAAGCCCGGCTGAACACTGAGTTCACGAAAGTCCGTTCGCTCGTGAGCGGAATCGCAGGCTTAGCAAAGGGTCAGATTGGCGATCTGGTAAGTCCAACCACAGTCCTCACCACAGTCTCAGAGGTGCAGCCCATTAAGGCCTACTTCTCTGTAAGCGAGCAGGAGTACCTGCCCTTTGCCTCTAAAATTAGCGAAATCGTTACTGGCAAACGTGCGGTGGGCACTCGCAAGACTTTGGAATTGATCCTGGCGGATGGAAGTGTTTATCCGAGCAAAGGGGCCATCCTGGTAGCCGATCGTCAGGTCGATCTCAAAACCGGGACTATAAGATTTGCAGCTGCCTTTGACAAACCCAAGGGAGTACTTCGGCCGGGACAGTTTGCTCGCGTCCGATTGCCTACGGCAGTCGCAAAAGACGCCTTGC
>Ga0126381_100005659_pt1 | contig 13793 bp, 8 predicted proteins | sample PanSoiMetPlot_28_FD_96465 | JGI IMG/M metagenome (GOLD analysis project Ga0126381, IMG submission 96465) | Tropical forest soil microbial communities from Panama - MetaG Plot_28 | ecosystem: Environmental > Terrestrial > Soil > Tropical forest > Bulk soil | place: Panama | collected 2016-02-17
CCCGACCATTAGGAAAGGTCGGTTGTGGTTGTCTCTGGCTTCTTGGCAGGCCTGACGGATCAACTCAAGTTGCTCTCGGTCCACCGCCAAGGGTTTTTCTACGAATACCATTTTGCCGTGCCGCAGCGCTTCGCAGACATACCCCGCGTGGCTCGAATGTCGCGACGCGATAAAAACCGCATCGAGCGCTGAATTGTTGAGCAGCTCCGACGGAGTCTGAGTGCCCGCAAACCCGAAATTTCTGCGCGCGGACTCTGCGGTCAGACCCGACGCGGTCGCCACCGCAGCAAGCGAGACATGATCCGCGCTCTTGAGGTTCGGAAGGATGTGGCTGCACGCGAACCCTCCGGCGCCGATGCATCCCACATGCAGGTCGTCCGAAGTCCGGGCCCTCGGGGTTGGCGCCGGGCGATGTAATTGCTCCGAAGGAGCAGAGCTGTTGGGATACTCCAGGATCACTGTGTAAGCGCCGTGAGACTTCAACACTTCGTAGGCTCGTTGTCCTTCGTCGACCGAATAACGTCGTTCAAGGAGGGGAGTGAGGTCAATCGATCGCAAAGCGACACAATCCAAAAAAGCTTCCATGTTCCGCGCCTCGGTCCAGCGTACGTGACCGACCGGGTAATCATGCCCCGAATCTTCGTACTGCGGATCATACCGGCCCGGACCGTAGGAGCGAGACATCGCAAGCGTGATCTCTTTGTGGTACATGTTGGGACGGGAGACGCCCATATTCACGTCACCAACAACCACAATGCGCCCTCGATCCCTGAGAATCTGAGCTGCCAGCTCCAGCGGTTCGGCAGTGGGGGCGGCAGCAGCTACGATTGCAACATCCGCACCATAGCGGGAAAAACCGTAGATAGCAAGCTGCAGACCTGGATCCGATGTAGCAAGCGACAGATGCGCACCCAAGGTTCCGGCCTTCTCCGCTCTAGTTGAGTCGCGATCAATCGCGATGACACGGCACCCTGCCGCTCTGGCTAGTTGAATTGTAAGTAGACCTACTAACCCCGTGCCGATGACGGCGACTGTTTCGCCGAACCTAACTTCCGACTGGCGCAAGCCTTGCATGGCGATTGCACCAATCGTCGTGAGAGAAGCCTCATCCAGGGCTACGGATTCAGGCACTCGAACCGCCAGGTTTCGCGGAACCCAGTTGACCTCACAGTGATTCGCATATCCCACGCCCCCACATGCGACGCGGTCGCCGTTCCGAAAATCAGACACTCCCTCGCCGACTCCGATCACGACGCCCGAGCAGCTATAACCCAACGGGGACAATGTGTCGAGGCGCATTCTAACTTTGTCGTAGGCCGCCTTGATTCCGTTCGTGCGTGCGAAGGCAAGCACTTGCTTTGCCAAGTCGGGGCGCGCGATGGCCTTACCGATCAGCGACTTCTCGGCGGTTTGGAGCGTGGCCCGCTCGGTTCCAGAACTGATCGCCGAAAACGCGGTTCGGACCAAAACGCCACCCGGCCGTAATTCCGGTTGTGGAACATCATAGGTGGTTACTTCACCGACTCGCACATCCTGCAAAATAGCTCGCATGTGGGTAATGTCTCGAACCAGGTTGTGTTACCGAAACGCAAGTCCTGCCCTGGCAGCGCAGGAGCACTATAGCCGGAAGGTGTGATTTCGCAATTGCGCTCTGGCGGGAGACCTGACGTACGTTTCCCTAGAGTAGTTTATGAAGTTTAACCTGCTGTGATAAACCTAGAACATGACCCGACGAAAAGTATAGATCCGGGCGTCAGCCGGAGCCGAGACGATCGACCAGCCATCGTCGAAAAGGTAGGCACGAGTCCAAACGGTAGAATCATCTGCATCGACCGTGAGCGTTCCTGCTGACGTACTGTTAATTTCCAAAGACTCAGCGTTGGTTCCGAATCCAAACGTATAAAAACCGTATGGATTTGAGTCGCCGGGTGAAAATGGTAACAAGAACTGTCTTGGATCGTGTGTAAGGCTTTGGGGAGGCGTGCTTCCTTGTGGAACCAAATTTAAATACAACGTGATCGGATCGACGTAGTAATTCGTCATGTATGAATCACCGTTGGGAGTCACAAATTTCGGCTTTACTTGATCCCAAGACTCGGCCACCACGTACTGATTCAATTCGGCCGCACTCTGGCCGCGCCCTAGAGTGTCGTCGAAGTACACTGCTCCAAAGGTGGCGTCGGCAAGGGACCACTTCTGCCAAAACGGATCGTAGTATTCGACAGTCGTGTGCTGAACCCAATAAGTTCCGTTCAGACTAATTTGCAAGATGCGCGAGTAAATGTGCTGCTGCTGCAGCAAACCACTCAATGTATAAGCATAATCGCTGCAATCCGCCGCGCTCCGCTGCCGCGCCGCCAACTCTGCCGCCAGCGGCGAACCGGGGACAGCCACGTTTACCTCATTCGCTGACATGCGCACGCTCGCTGTCAACTGCTCGATCGTTGCATAAAACGTATTTTGGTCGAACGGAATAGCCTGCGGGAAAGTAGTGAAGCTCAAGTCCTGGTATGCCCAGCCTCCCACACTTTTTGTAAACAAACGGGCATAGTAAGTACCGGGCAGCAGATTATCGACTGTCCAAGTTGTAACGTTCGGTGGAAATTCTCCTGCGGCATAAACATCCTCCAGACCCGGTGCCGTCCCCACAGACAAAGAGTATGCTGTGGCACCGCTAGCTGGTGTCCACCGGAATTGAGTGAATGGATCCGTATCTATTCTCGAATGCCGGGAATTCCGCGAAGACGAGTCTTCAGGGTAAAGAAACGTTGCTCTTGGCAGCGCAGAATTCGTTGTCGGGGGATCTGCGGGGGATGCGGCTGAATTGGGATTTAACTGTGAACGCTGGCAGCCAACCAGGCTCAAAACAAGCACTGGAAGAATTAGAACTTCTAGTTTGTAACGACTATTACCGCAACAGCCAATTGGGGGGAAGAAGACCTTCCCGGAATTGTCCATGTGGTAGTTGGCTCCTGGAACCTCCTAAAGTCCCGCAGATGGTAGCGGGCTCCCCTGCTTTTGTCAAACACTCGATCCCTGTCCGTATACAGTCGAGCAGCAGAGATAAGGGGTTTCGAGGTCCTAAAAAGTTCACATGCAGCATCGGTTCGCACCACGTTCCGGCCGGAAAACTATTCGTAAACTTCATGCAATTTTCCACGCTCGGAGATGTGCCCACTGAGGCGGCTGGCAATCAACTCTCCCAACTCCTTGGCTCTGGCGTCCCATGTACACCCCCGAACCACGGATTGGCGGAACTGCTGATCGTGTGGCGTGTCATGCTTCAGTGCATCTTCTACAGCGCTGATGAACTCTTCTGTCGTTGTGTAGAACCGTAACCCCGGTATTTTCTGAAATTCATAGAGCGGTACGATTACGGTGGGCTTACCCGTGGCCAGGTATTCTCGAACCTTCGTCGCGCTACCGTAGCTCACGAATACATTGTCTTTCTGCCAGGGAAGGACGAACACATCTATATGCCGCACGTAGTTGGGAAGGGTGGCGTAAGGCTTGGACCCGAGGAAGTGCAGATTGGGGGCCGCGATCTGAAACAGTTTCGACTTCAGCCCGATCATTGCCCAATGCCAATCTGGGCGGCGGCGAGCAACCTCTTCCACCAACGCACGATCCATCACGTAATCCATCTGGCCGAAGTACCCCAGCACGGGGTGCGGAATCTCCGATATGTCCTCGGCCGTTGTGGAAGCCGGTTTCGAAAAGTGATCGAAGTCAACCCCTTGCTCCAGGTAATAGCGGTTAGACACGCTCGATTCGTCAAAGAGCTTCCGTCCGGTATATACGATCAGGTCAGCCGTGCGCGTGAGACGATCATCGAGGGAGCGAATCACCTCCCGTGCAAGGGAAGAATCCTCATTGGCATCATATTTGTCCTCGACTTGATAAAGAAGGAGCTTGGGATTCAAACGCTCCGCGATCTCCGCAGCCGAAGGAATGGCGACCCAAACGATTGGTTGCCGCATACCGGTCAGTAACATCACAAGCCGCAGTTGAAGCATGAGGAGAACCTGGTTGATCGCCCGCACAAACCGCACGCCAAAAAATGGCAGGATGATGGGCGTCATGACATACAGGCCTTCCGGCACTCTTCTGAACCATCGCACGTAACTTTTCAGTTTCCTTCGGATCTTGAGAAAAAAATCGGGATTCGACAGCGCGGGCAAGCCCATGGTGAGTGAGTTCACAAAGATCACTTTGTTGTCGCGTGCCAGCCTCTTCAAAATGTGATTCTTCGAGTGTGGGTGGTGATACCACCAGTCCTCTCCCGCAAAGCAGATGATGCTTTCGCCTGTGAGTCCGTATCCCATTTTTGTATTCCTAGCCTTCACACGAGATTCGCGAAAATAGTTCAACGGACGACTCAAAGCTACCAGTTACGACGATGGTGGTGGCCTCCTGCACAGCTCCGTACGCACGGGAGATCTTGCCGGGAACGCATGCGACTTGAAGCTCGATAGGTGCGCGGCAGATCATGTTGACCGATCGCTGCCCTCTCACTTGACAGCTAATCTCTTTCCCGTGTGCCTGCTCGATGGCGACTACGTGCCGGGAAGGGAGATGGAAGAATGCCTCAAAAGTGTGGGCGCTGACACCGGTTAGAACGTCCTCTAGGAAAACGGTGTCTTTCCCAGTGAGGGTTAGTGTTCTCGTGTGTGTGACCCCGATGCGGCCATAACCATCGTGGGAACACCGGAGCGACAATGCTCCGCCTTTTTCTTCGACTTCAATTTGGCTCATATGCGCATCATCGCCGAGCTGGAAAAGTGCCTTTGGCGTCGGAGCGAGACGGTTTTGCTCTTTGCCGTCGACTTTAATCGTGTTGTGCGCTGCAGTCGAACGGAAATAGTTTCTCAACTCCGCATTTCGGGTATAGCAACCAGTGCCGGGATCAGTGAAAATTTCCTCTGCACCGACTTTCATCGTGAAGCTTAACTTGTCGTTGTGAGTGTGGCTGCCTCTCCCCCGAATACCGTTGGGCATGGCCGCGAAAACGATTTCGAGATCGTTGTTTCTTGCTACCGCAACGCCAGAGCGGGGAAAAACCAAGGAATGTTGTTTCGCAGGCCTCGAACTATGGCTTTTGGAAGAGTCTACAATTTGTCCGTGCCAACAGATCTCGGTGGCGCGCCCGCCGTAGCTCTCGCCAAAGAGAGCTTCCCCGATTCCAAGGAGGCCTGAAACGGCGAACGCGTGGCGACGATCATCGCTCGTTTCGAGCATCTGCATCATGTCGTCGGCGACCAGCTCAACTCTTCCATCATCGCAGTCACCCAAATTGGGAATATTTCCTCGTGCGTCGGCCAGAGCAGCCAAAAAACGGTACATAAGCTGCAACCTGAAGATGAACGAGGCAGCAGGTTTTCTCGACATGGAGCGCATGAGAAGCAGGGCGCTTGTGTACAACTCCAGACAGAAGACGTGATAGCCCGTGGATGCCTCGTAGTCACCGCCATCGTTGTAAACCTGGCGAAGGATCTCGTCCTCGACCAACCTCTGGTATTTCTGCTGGCGTCGCTCCATCCTCGGACCCCGGAGGTAGGCGGCTAGATAGAAGAGCCCAACAATGTTGCTCAGATAGTGATTACTGCGGATCAAGTGAGAAAACTCATTGTGCGCTTCGATGAACAGGAGATGTTGCCAAAGGCATTTGGACACTCCTGAAGTCCACGCGAGTTCGTCGAGTGGAAACGGGGCAAGCAACTCGAGAAAGAGGCAGATACTGATGGAGCGAAGGGCCGCCTCCATGGCGCCCGTCCAGTTGACTCCGATGCCAACCGGGTTGTTCTCCATCCAATCGTTGAGAAGGTGAATTCCTGCGTCTCGATAGCGCTTCTCGCCGGTCAGACGCCACGCCTTGCCTAAAGACGGGAGGAACTGCAGACGTGCCAGTTCCCAGGGAACCTTCACATCGGTGCCGTCGTTTCTTACAGCCGTAACGCCCGCCTCCAGCGGCCAAGTGCCGCCAGAGATAAAGTCAAAGCCCCAACGGGGAGGAAATCCCAGGGAGACAGGGCCATAGGCAAACCCGGGAAATTTTCCAGCGCAGATCGCATCCGCATAGCGGAGAACCGTCTCTTTGTGGTCACTCGCCAGTAGGTCGAGCCGCGGTTCATAGTAGCCAACCGGCTGATAGGTCACTGGACATTCGACCGCCTCTAGTTTCTGCTGAAGGCGCTGCTGGCGCCAACGCTTCTTCGCGCGCCACAGCACTTCGCGAGCAAGTGTAAGTGGCGAGTCTCGCCGCACCGCGCTCAGCAAACTCAAGCTCTTCCTTGCTCCGATGAGCGGCGTGAACGGACATCTTCGATCGGTTCTTTGCTCTTCATGAGAGAGGCACCGCCTCGGGTTTTTCTGAACAAATGTATTGCTTCCACCACAAGGCTAAGTTCAGCAGGCACCATGCCAAAGGCGCGTCTCGCTTTTCCAGGACTTGATTCACCGCGACATGATCTAAGAAGTCAGTCTCCCGGCAGAACTGGTTGAGCTCGATCCGGGCCAGTTGGCCCAGCCGATCCATGAACCATTCGAAAACTGGGACGCCAAAACCTTGCTTCTTGCGGTCAATGAGTTCGTCGGGAATCAAACCGCGCACGGCTGCCTTCAGAATATGCTTCAGTTCGCCGTGCCTGGTTTTGACCGCTTCGGGGATGCTCATCGCCAATTCGACGAACTTGTGATCCAGAAAAGGCACGCGCGCTTCCAGACTCACCCCCATACTCATCTTGTCCACCCGCATAAGCAACAGTTCGGGCAGACGCAGATTGAGGTCGAGGAACGTCATCCACTGCAGCGGAGTCTTCTCCCATGCCTTGCATTCAAACCGTTCTCGAATCGGCTTCAAGGCATCCCACGAGCTGAAATGGGAAAATTGTTTCCGGAGACGCGGCGACAGCAAAGATTTCTTGTGGGTTTCGGTGAATGCTTCCGCGCCGCCCCAGAAGACAGGCAACCGGTCGAAGTTTCTTCTTAACCACTCGTATTCGAGTTTCTCCTGTCGCCCAGCAAGACGAAGGCCGAGCAAACCGGCGCGCTTAATCGCGCGTGGCACCGGCAGACTCCCCAGATTCTGAAGCTGGAGGCGGCGCTTCCAATCCGGGTAGCCGCAGAATAGTTCGTCCGATCCCTCGCCAACCTGGCACACTGTGACACCATTATCACGCGCCAGCTTGGAAACGTAATACACAGGAACACAGACGGAATCAGCGATTGGCTCATCTTGCAAGCTCACCATCGTAGGCAAGAAGTCGAGAAGATCCTCTTGCGTCAGGAGACGCTCGTGATACTCCGCATGGACTGAATCTGCCATTTGGCGGGCATAATGAAGTTCGTTCTTGTAATACCGGTAGTCACCGTCGTATCCGATGCTGAAGCACCTCACCATTCTGCTCTCGCCCTCTGAGAACAGCGCGGTGTTCACGCTGGAATCGATGCCACCCGAGAGGAACACGCCCACTGGTACATCACTAATCTTGCGCAAGTGAACCGCTGTGCGTAATTCGCCCACAATCCGTTCGGCCATTTATTCGTCCGAGTTCGTGTCCATTGGCTCAGTGTGGTCAAGGACATCCCAGTAACGTGACTCGTGGGTGGTACCATCCTCGTTGATTCGCAGCCACGTTCCATTTGGCAGCTTACGAATTCCTTCGAATAGAGTCAGAGGCGCCGGTGTCGCCAAGAATGATAGGAAGTGGTACAAGGCTTCCTCATCGAGCGCTCGTCCCTGATCGGGGTCCTGCAATAGAGCTTTGATCTCCGACGCAAAAGTGATGCGCCCGTGGTGAATGGAGTAATACAAGGGCTTGATCCCGATACGGTCTCGAACCAGCCACAGCTCCCGCCGTCGTGAGTCCCACAAGGCGATTGCGAACATCCCACGAAAGCGATGCAGGCAGTCTATGCCCCACTGTTCAAAAGCATGGAGAATCACCTCTGTGTCCGAGTGATCGGTTTTCCATTGATGGCCTCCGATTTGCTGCAACTCGCGGCGGATCTCGGCGTGATTGTAGATCTCTCCATTGAACACTACCCATAGCGAGCCGTCTTCGTTGCTCATCGGTTGCGAGGCCGAGGTGGAAAGGTCGATGATCGACAGACGCCGATGTCCCAAACCGACACGCCGGTCCGGAGAAATCCATGTACCCTCACCATCGGGGCCGCGATGCACCATGGTCTCGATCATGTCTTCCAGATAGGAGTTGCGCACCTGGAAGGCGCCGTTTCGAAAACTCAGAACACCAGCTATGCCGCACATAGAATTCGGAAGCGAAAGATTTCAGAGCCTCAGACTCTGCTTAGCAGAGCCGCAAATCTTTGGCGTTTAGGAGTTTCGCCACTCACTCTGGACAGGGCGCGATAAACGGATTTGACACGGTGAAATCGGTCGGTAGCGCAAGATATGGATTGTTACCGCTAATTATGAACTTCACTTGTGCGGCATGGCCGGTCTGGAAATGAATCACCGCTCGTTGTGGCGTCCCGTTTGGAAGAGCCAGCAAACTAAAGTGATACGTCTCGCCGAGATTAGTTGAATTCCCGGCATCTTGGGGGATAAATGAAATTCCTCCACGATTCAGACGAAAGTCTATTTTGGCTAAGTAGCACGTATCCGATCTTACAGAGATTGAGGAAGATACTAACTGGTACCCATACGTAGTCGGATCGCTATTCAGATGCAGTCCGCCGGGGATCTCAGAATAGCGCGACGTGCTCATGCGTTTCCATGTTGTAAGCGGCGGTAACGCCGTCCACTCAAGAGACGCGGGTGCCGATGTCACTTCCACTCTTGGCGATACTCCGGGGCTGGCAACAAAGTAAATCGGGTCAGGCGACAGAGACACTGTGCCAGGTTGGATTTGAATGGGGTTGCCATACATATCCAGAAACTTCGACGGGCCGAGTCCTGAGACTGTCACTTCCGCCTTTCCCCTGTCGGTCCAGAGCGCGCCCACTACGCCGGCTTGAGTATCCCATGCGAATGCCCACACCCCAGGCGCATTCACCAAGCTGCGCGCCCCCTGCTTGGCTGTTGATAGTAAAGATGTGACATTCGCGAATCCACTCAGTGCGTCCAACTGCAACTGGAGGTGGTGATAGTGGTTCATCGGCATGTGTGTGAAGTAAGGGACGGTACGCGCGGCGGTTAACAGGTTTACACGTACGCCATACTGAGCTTGAGTGTGTTCGTCGATGTCGGCCGCAGTAACGTCGGGCTCCCCCTTAGGCCCGCGGATCCAAGCCGCTTCGGTGGACCACTTGCCCTTACTCAGACCATACGACTGGACCAACTGTTCGATCGCCGTAAGCTTCTCGGGATAATTGAATACCGGATCTTTATCCTCCGGTGCATATTTCATATAGGGGTGCAACGAGGCAACGTTAATCTGCTTTAAGATGCCCGCATCAAAAATTCGCTTGTCATAATTGAGCCAGCCATAGGTTCCCGTTGAGCAGCACACGATTGTTGCACTCGTGCTGGCGGATCGGATTGCATCAACACCGTTTTGAAGGATCGTGAGATCCGCGTTGGGGTCCACATTTCGCCAGGTGGCATAGTATTTCACGTCGATTTCATTGAATAAGTCCCATGCATCAACTTTCGGTTGCAAATGGCGCACAGTTTCAGCCACCCACTTTTTCCACGCGTCGTAGTATTGCGGCCCGACTGATCCCGCCCACGGGGGGGCGGTTTCACCCAGTACTGCAAGAATGCGCATATGCTGGGCGCGATAGGTGTCAAGCACCGGCTCAATATAGGAAAAATCATACTTACCCGCCTGACGCTCGATGATCGGCCAACGCAAGTACACCCGCGCCCACTTCGCCCCCCAGATCGATGCAAATTGATCTTGGAGAACCAGGTAGCCGCTGGTCGAACTGTGGATGCCAAAGAAGCTATTGGAAATTGTCGCAAGGTCAGTCGGAGCAATGATCGCGATTCTCCGCTGCTCCTGGTAAAGCGCTCGACCGGACGCCCGGGCTGTGATTTCGAGCTGTGCAGGTCCCCGTTGGGCTGGAACCTTCCACGACGCGGTGCCTTCGTACGTGCCCTCGGAATTTGCGTGCATGGGAACCGTCACCCGGAATTCGGCGGGTGCAGACGCGGCGTGCTCCGGCGTGAGGCGCAACTCCAACTCAGAGGAGGACGCCGGAGAGCCCGACGCTACAGTTATGGTGACTGTCTCGCTGGGGTAATAAGAACGATACAAGTTCTGCCGGGCTTCAGAAGCGACGGACACATAGCCCTCACCAGGTGCTAATACGTAGACTTGATTGGGCTTCTGTGCCTCTGTAGAGAAGCCGGCATTCAATAGGTAAAAGTCGCTGGCGAATTCGCCAACGCCCGAGATAGTTAGGGTTCGTCCTCCTGCCACGGGTACGCTAAAACGCGTGAGGGGGGTCTGGTGGTCCATCGCGACCGACATGGCAGGTTTGCCGTCTACCAGAAACTGCAGAAGCAATCGTGCCAGGGCATCTCTGCTGTCGGGTTCGAAAGAGCGGAAATCGCTAAAGGCAACCGCACCGACGAAGGCCGACGTTCCGGGCGGTATAGCATAGGTGACGTCTGCGTCGCTCAACACCCTGAGCGCGTCGCCGGTTTTCCCGTGGAATGTTTGGTGAGCAGCCAGTTGGGGTTTGCTCTCTCGATCAGGAATATGCGAAATGCTTGCCGCTGGCGTCATGGAAGTCAGCAACTTAGGCTGCTGTTGCTGCGCATTGGAGCTAGTACCAAGCAAGAGACCAATCGAGACTACGAGTACCTGCCGCGTGATTCCCCAATGCCTCATATATGCGTCGTGCGATTGGCTTTCTCGACGAACTAGAGAGGAAGCTATTTTATGGCTTTCGCCCTTTGGCGACCAAGAACCACCCCAACATGGGAGCCAGGAATTCGAACGGTTGGCATTCATGTTTTGTAATTGTCAGCCGGGCCGGTGCGAACAGTCTTCGAAGTGATCTTGCTGTGTTCAAGTCAATATGCACCGGGTCTCGACTATTCTCAATCCAAACCTTCCAGCCTAAGCCACGACGCAGGACACCCCTGAACGTGGCATACGAAAGCAATGCATAGACGTGGACATTGAATCGTCCACCGGGCCGCAAGACGCGAAAGATTTCTTCCACAATCTTGCGCGGCTCGTCACTGTGATGAAGAACACCATGTGAATACACATAGTCGAAAGACGCGTCGGGGAAGGGGAGGCTTCTCGCGTCGGCCTCTTTCACCGTCGCCAAGGCACCTACCCGATGACGCGCTAACTCCAAGTGCGCGGGAGTGATGTCGACGCCCGTGGCATGGGCGCCATACTTGCCAAACTGCACCAGGTCACAGCCCGTGCCACAGCCCACCTCCAACACGCGTTCTCCCTTATGGTGACGAAATTCGGCTGCCTCAGGCAACCATGGGTAAATGGCATACCTCTCCTCTTCCGAGATGTAGAGAGGAGTCTTATCCCAGTGCTGGATCGCCAGTTCAGCTGCAGAAGATCCCATATGTCTTCTCCAAAGGTGTCTGCGAAAATGCGCCCATACTTAGGCGGTTCTTCCTAAAGCACCGGCCGTAACTTCGCACGCTGTGCCGATGCGCACACGAGCCAGGACTCGCTCTGCATTCTGCTGCCAGGTGTGTTTCGCCAAAGCAGATGCCCGGGCATTTTGCCCCATTCGATTCCGTAGATCAGGGTCCTGCGCCAAAAGCACAATCGCCGATGCCAATTCCGATACGTTACCGGGCTCAATGAGCCATGCATTCGAGCCATGATTCAGAACAGAAGACAATTGATCCAAATTACTGGCGATAATCCCTTTTGCCATCGCCATATACTCGAAAAGCTTGGTTGGCGATCCAATGAATGGCCGACCATCTGGCATCGGCACATGAGGTGACACCAGAATATCTGCGGCATCAAGATATGACGCAATTTGCGCATGAGGAACTAGTCCCGCAAATAGAACTTGTTTCCCCACATACGGTTGGAGTTGCTCGCGCATCTCCCGTTGTAATAGGCCCTCTCCTACAAGCAGGAATCGCAATCGCTGTACATTCGCTTCGGCAGTTGCACTTTGCAGGATGAGGAGAATCGCTTGCTCAAGCACTTTGGTTCCGTGAAAATAGTGGAACGTACCGACGAAGCTGACAACGATATCCGCATGTGAAATGCCTAATTGCTGTCGTACTTGTTCACCGCCGTGGCCCGGCTGGAATTTCACAGGATCGACGCCGTTGGGATTCAGCAGGATCCTCTCCTCGGATACGCCTCGCTGCAACAACTCCTGCCTCAAGGCCTCCGACACGACGACGATCAAGTGGGCCCGTGCAAGCGAGACTTCTTCACCCAGACGGAGCCAGGTCCGGAACCGCGCAGGATCCCAATGATCCGCAAACCAATCCTCCGACCCGTTGTATTCCAGTATGAAGGGAAGACGGGAGAACACTGAAAGTAGCACTCCCGCAAACACGAAGCGGCCATGGCGCTGATACAAAGCCCCGGCCTGACATCCGCGTAAGCGCCTACACACGGTTAAGGCGAAGCGGAAGTTATAAGACAGTAGTTTCGACTCACGGAAAAGGAACAGGCGCCTTTTCGCAGGCACCAAATGTACGGGAAATTCCTTTACCGGTAGCGGCTTCCCCGAAAAGATTTCGCAGCGCGCACAATTGGCGACAAGTCCTCCTAAAAAGCCCTTCACATGGCTGAGTGCTCCGCCGGCGAGCGTTAAATCGAGAGGATAAGGATACAAATAGATCAAACTGAGGTCCGGTGCTGGCACGCCATGAACGCGAAGAGAATGCGGTTTCGTTCGCAGCAGCCGCATCAAGCACCAGGAAAGAGCGAAAGTTAACAGGTCGCAGAAGCCGCTAACCATCGACTGTGGCAATGCACGGATGAGGGTCCAACGAGTACTTACTTGTGTGCGTCCAGCAGAGTCGGCAAGTACAGTGAAGCGGCAACGGTGCAGCAGAGCGGACCATAAAGCTAATTGAGGCTCCTGCACATAACTCAACGACTCCCGGAAGAATATGAAAGCCTTTCCTCTAAGTCGTCTGAATGCCTTGATTTGCCCTCTCCAGCCACCTTCCCGAAGTTCGCGCGGCGGCAATTGGATACACTCGCACTCGGGATAGTGAGTTGCGACAAAGTTATCCGCATCCTCTTGCCTTCCTGATAGCAAAAGCAGATAGACATGATCGCGGTCCATAAAGTCTTGACTTGTTGAACTAAGTACTACGCTTTTCCATCAAAGCTAGCGAGAACTCCTCGCGCGTAGGAATACGCCAAACCACCGTTCGGGAAATAAGTCTAGGCCGGAATATGATGCCCTTAAGCGAGAATTCAGGCTGAACTTCTCGAGACAGTTTGCCTGGCGGGAAACCGATCTTTGACCTTCCTTGCGGGATTGCCCGCCCACACTTCAAATGCATTGACGTCTTTGGTGACTACAGAGCCCGCTCCAACTACTGCTCCTTCTCCAATCCGCACACCCTTCAACACCGTTACGCCTGTTCCCAACCACACGTCGTTTCCGATGTCAACACCGGCAAGAGCGCTGTAGCCCGAATCTCTGATCGCGCGTTCGGGATCGTCGTATCGGTGATCGCTCGCAATGATTCTGACCCTGGGGCCAAACATCACTTTGTCACCGATGTGGATTTCAGCTCCCGCATCTGCGATCAACAGCACTTCCGGACCAATAAAGACGTCCCTCCCAATGAAAATGTGTTGCTCTCCTCGTATATCCCACGGGTAGACTAGCTCAAGATCAGGTTCACGATGTCC
>Ga0126381_100005660_pt1 | contig 13793 bp, 10 predicted proteins | sample PanSoiMetPlot_28_FD_96465 | JGI IMG/M metagenome (GOLD analysis project Ga0126381, IMG submission 96465) | Tropical forest soil microbial communities from Panama - MetaG Plot_28 | ecosystem: Environmental > Terrestrial > Soil > Tropical forest > Bulk soil | place: Panama | collected 2016-02-17
AACTTCGTGCAATGCCCAGTGCAACAAGTGCGTCACGGTATGGTGCCCCTGAATCAATTTGCGCCTATCAGCATCCACTGAAATGCGCACCGCCTCGCCCGGCTCGGGCGCCCGACCTTGGACAAGTTCTGCGCGATGAACGAAAACATCCCCACGTTTTTGCGTATCGATCACGCGCAGCTGACCAACTTCCGTCCAATCATGCCCCGGAACGTGCAGCAATCCTCGGTCGCCGACCTGTCCGCCCATCTCGGCGTACAACGGCGTCCGATCGAGAACAATGTTCACTTCGTCCGGTTGTCTGCTCGGCAAGACTGTTTCCACAACCGATTCCGTCTCAAGCAAATCGTATCCCAGGAATTTGGTCGGCTCGACTCCGAGCTCGCCATCTTCAACACTGATTTCTTCCTTCTTCTGTGCCTTTCGCGCGCGTTTGCGCTGTTCGTCCATCAATTTCTCGAACTCGGCAACATCGACAATAAATCCTCGTTCCCGCGCCATGAGCTCTGTGAGATCGAGCGGAAATCCGTACGTGTCGTATAGCTTGAATGCGGACCGACCAGGCAAAATCGGCCAACCGCCGAGCGGGGCGACGATTGAAGCGTCGCTCTTCATTCCTCGCATCATCGCCTCAAACTCCTCGATGCCTTTATCGAGAGTTTTATTAAATGATTCTTCTTCGTGGCGAATTCTTTCTTTGATCGTTTTTTGCTTTGCGCGGACTTCGACAAAAATGCCGCCCATTGTTTTCGCTACCACGTCTACAAGCTTGAAGAAGAACGGTTCGTGAAAACCAAGCGTGCGACCGTAGCGGACTGCCCGGCGCAAAATGCGACGCAGAACGTATCCGCGGCCTTCGTTTGATGGAATGATTCCATCGGCTATTGCGAACGACAGCGCCCGGATATGATCGGCGATGACCCGAAACGCCACATCCGTGGCGACTTGAGAGTTGAAAGTTGAGGCTTGATCGCGATTAGGCAGCATGCTCGCGTACTTTTTGCCGCTCAGTTTTTCGAGGCTGTCGAAGATCGGACGGAAAATGTCGGTCTCGTAGTTTGAAATGGTTCCCGAGAAATCGGTGAGGTTCTTCGTGTCTTGAATGAGCGCCGTCACGCGCTCGAAACCCATTCCAGTATCGACGTGACGCTGAGGCAGCGGAGTGAATGTGCCGTCCGGGTTCGCGTTGAACTGAATGAAAACCAGATTCCAAATCTCGATGCACTGTGGGTCTTCCTTATTTACCAGGGCGCCGCGCGTGTCGCCGTCCGGGGTAAGATCGATATGCACTTCTGAGCACGGCCCGCAGGGGCCGGTGTCGCCCATCATCCAAAAGTTGTCGGCCTTGCCGCCGGTGAGAACGTGAACCTTTGGATCAAGATCGGCTTCCCGAAACAAATTAGCCCAATGATCGTACGCCTCCTGATCGAACTCGGCCGGCTCACCGGAGCCGGGCCTGTAAACCGTGGCGTAAAGCCGCTGCGCTGGAAATTTCCAGCGCTTCACAAGCAATTCCCACGCCCACTCAATCGCTTCCTGTTTGAAATAATCGCCGAAGCTCCAGTTGCCCAGCATCTCGAAAAACGTGTGGTGATAAGTATCGAGTCCCACATCTTCGAGATCGTTATGTTTCCCGCCCGCGCGAATACATTTCTGCGTGTCGACAACGCGCGGTGGAGTCCACAACGGTTTTTGCTGGCCGAGGAAGATCGGCACAAATTGGTTCATGCCGGCATTTGTGAAAAGCAGATTTGGCGCGTCAGGCAGCAGCGATGAGGACGGCACAATGGTGTGCTGTTTCTCGCGAAAGAAATCGAGAAATGACTGTCTGATCTGTGCCGAGGTCATTGTTTTCTAACCACGAATAGACACGAATTCCAAGAAACCTGAAATGGGACCTAACCGACAGGCTCACTTTAAGCCCATCCGCCGAACTAGCTCATCGAAGCGCGGATCGGAGCGAATGGGATCGAACTTTGGCTCCATAATGATCCAGGGAAGCCCGCCGGCGCGCGATTGATAGCCTTTTTCCAACAACGCGAACGCTTGGTTGTAATCGCCGAGAGCGATGGCGATATAAGCGATCTCTGTCTCGTCAACGTATTCATGCGTTGATCGGGTCTTCAGCTCCGCAATAATCTCTTCTGCTTCGTCGTGGTTACCGGTCAACGCGTTCACGCATCCGACTTCCACAGCCAGCCAATACCAGTTCTCGATTTTTTGCGCTCGCGTCAGCTCGGCCAATGCCTCCGCATACATTCCCTTTCGTTCCAACGCTTGAGCAATCCAGACGGACGCGAGGGTGAAGTTTGAGTCCAACTCTAGCGTTTTGCGATATTGAGCGATTGCTTCGTCGAACTGATGGCGAAGGTAAAACGTCCATCCGTACTCTGCATTGACGATGAGGTTCGTCGGGTCGAGATCGACTCCTCGCTTCAATTCGGCTGTGGCTTCCGCTAAGCGGCCAGCGAACTGGAGGTAATGTCCATAAAAATGGTGCACTTGTGGATCGCTCGGGTTGAGCTCACGCGCACGCGCCAACTCCGGTTCAGCCGCAGGCGGGTCCCATTCGTAGAAAAGCTTGACGATGCCAAGCGAGAGGTGGGCTTCGGAGAGGTTGTCATCCAGGTTAAGCGCCTTCTCAGCGTAGCTGCGCGCTTGGGGAAAAATTTCCTTTGGGGCCACGATCCCCACCTCGCCTAGCAAACTGTAAGAATCGGCAATACCCGCATACGACAGTGCATAATTCGGATCAATCGCCGCTGCCTGCTTGAAAAATTCGATGCTCTTACGCCAGCCTTCCCCGGTGTACTTGTTCCAGTAGAAACGTCCCTTAAGGTAAAGCTGATAGGCTTCGGTGTTTTCGGTGTAACGTTTCGTCAGGCGCTGTTGATCTTCGTCGCTTAATCGCAATTGCAAAGCCGCTGCCACTTTCTCCGCGATTGCGTCCTCGACTTGAAATACATCAGTGAATTTCTCATCGAACGTGCCTGCCCATATTGATTTCCCGTCCGATACGCTGAGGAGGCGCGCGGTCACCCTGATTCGGTCCCCGGCTCTTTGGAGATTGCCTTCAAGAACTGAATTCACGCGGAGCGCGCGGCCTGTGGCAACAGAGTCGTGTGTTTGCTCATCGTACTTCTGTGCCGACGCGAGCGAAGGCACAATCAGGTCACGACTAGTGCTAAGTTTCGCGATTAGTGTGTCGGCCATTCCCGCCTGCAGCACCTCATCGCTGTTGGCTGCGACAATCGGCCTGAACGGCAGCACCGCGACACTTTTCCCAGGCAACGTAGCCACGGGCTCGCGACCTCTCGAATCTTCTCCTCCGCGATGCGCCAAAAACCAACCGACGAGCGCGATTCCTGTCAAGAGACCAGCTGACACGATCGGCTGGGCAAGCCGCGCGAACCGCGAACGCGGTCTAACTCCTTTACCTTTGAGCTTATCGGGCAACCCTGGGTTGCCGATTTCATCCGTGTAAAGATTGATGATCTCGAGCTTGACGCCGTGCTTTACTTCAAATTCCCCCAGGTTATGCAGACGCGGCCGCCATTTGCTGTATTGCTCAAGATCCTCAGCTGCGCGCTTCGAAAGCAGGATGTGCCCGGCATCGCCGCAATCCATCACCCGCTGCGCCAAGTTGATGCCGGTGCCAGCCAAATTGGAGCGGCCATCCACATCGACGACTTGATTGACTGCCCCGCTGTGAATGCCCATCCGCACACCAAACGAAGCGTCTCTGAGCGCGTTGGCGATTTCCATGGCGCACCGCGTCGGGGCCTCAGGACTCGTGAAAAAGACGAGCACCATTCCGTCTCCGGTTGGCAGCCGGATTAGTCGCCCGGCCGTTTCCGCAGCACGGAACTGATCCGTGTTTCGGACAATCTGATTGAGGCGATGCGAACACTCCGCTTGCTGATCCACGAGCAGCTTTGAAAAGCCCACGATGTCCATGCACAGCACATGTCCGATTTCGAGTTGAGCATCACTCTCGATCTCAGCGGTCATGTCGGTGGCGCCAAGCCGTCTCCAAGTATTTCAATTGGAGCCGATCGCGTCGAGCCGAAACGTGACGCTCGCTTGTGCGCTCAAGGGAATGTGATCTCGATTTCCAGATGGAAATGTTTCGCCAGGCAGGCATTTCCGCCATGTCGATCTTGCAAGTGCGGATTATCTTTTATCCTCGTCCAGCTTGGCCTTGACCGCAGACTCGATTTCCTCGTACAGGGGGCGGTCATTCTTGAGCACTTCCTTCGCGGCATCGCGGCCTTGAGCCAACTGCGTGCCTTTGTAATTCAACCACGAACCGCGCTTTTCGATGATCTGCTTTTCCAGTGCAACATCTAGAAGCGCGCCGGTCGAGGAAATCCCCTCGTTGTACATGATATCGAACTCCGCTTCCGTAAACGGCGGCGCAACTTTATTTTTGACAATCTTGACGCGGGTCCGATTGCCAGTCACAACGCCGTCGGTTTGTTTGATCGCGCCGATACGGCGAATGTCGATACGCACGCTTGCGTAAAATTTCAATGCCTTGCCTCCAGGGGTCGTCTCCGGATTTCCAAACATCACCCCGATCTTTTCGCGGATTTGATTTGTGAAAATACAGCAGGTTCGCGCTTTTGAGATCAGCGAAGTCAGCTTGCGCAGCGCGGCGCTCATCAGGCGCGCCTGGGCGCCAACTGTTGCGTCGCCAATCTCGCCCTCGAGTTCCGCTTTGGTGACCAGCGCCGCGACAGAATCAACCACAATTACATCGAGAGCGTTAGAGCGTACGAGCGTTTCGCAAATCCGCAGCGCTTCCTCACCAGAGCTTGGCTGCGAAACCAACAGGTCGTCGAGATTGACGCCGAGGCGTTTTGCGTAGGCGGGATCGAGTGCGTGTTCGACATCAATAAATCCGGCAAGTCCGCCGCGCTTCTGTGCCTGGGCTATCACAGTAAGAGTGAGTGTTGTCTTACCAGACCCCTCCGGACCAAACACTTCGACAACTCTGCCGCGCGGAAAACCGCCAACCCCAAGCGCCCGATCGACCAGAATATTGCCCGTTGGGATAACGTCGATGTCGGCAATCTTTTCACCTCCGAGGCGCATGATCGCGCCATCGCCATAATCTTTCGCGATTTGTTGAATCGCCAGATCAAGATTCTTATTTCGCGCTGCAATTACCTTGTCTTCGGCGGGTTTCTGCTCGCTTTTTGTGGCCATACTTGGATGACTCTAATTACTTCTACGCAGACAGTTCGCCAAGCGGAAAAGATTCTTAACAAATCAAAAGGCCGCGAACATGTAGTTCGCGGCCTTTGCTTCCAAAGGAAACGGCCGTTAAGAAACAGTGATCTTGCGCGGCCTGACGTGTTTCGTTTTCGGCAGACTCAACGTCACAAGGCCTTGGTCGATCTTTGCGCTGATTTTGTCAGCGTCTATTGATGGATCGAGTTCGAAGGTACGCCGGAAGCCTTCCGGACGCGATTCCTGATGAATCAGCGTCCCCTTTACTTTGGGAAGCGAACGCCGTCCTGTAATTGTTAGCTCATTGTTTTCCACCGAGATATCGAGCCCATCCTTGTTCACTCCGGGCATCTCGACTTCGAGCGTGTAGCCGTCGCCAGCTTCAATCGCGCTCGCTGCCGGCGCAATGAACTTTTGGGACTTTGCGTGATCGCTTTCACAGTTTTCACGGACTAGTGTATTCATGTGAAGTTCCTTTCAGCTTGAAATTGATTAACTGACCGGAATTTGCTTTGGCTTCACTTCTTCGGCCTTCGGCAACGTCACGGTCACGATTCCATCGACATAAGTGGTGCTCACTTTGTTAGAATCTACGCGAGTCGGCAGTGTGATGCTGCGGCGGAATGCACCGACGTAACGCTCGGTTCGCTCCGCCTTCTCGCCGTTCGTAGTTTCTCGCCTGCGTTCGCCGCTAATTGTCAATGTTCCGTCATACAAAGAGATTTCGATCTCTTCCTTGCGCATGCCCGGCAACTCAACCGTCGCAACGATGTTGTCATTGTTCTGGTAAAGATCGAGCGCGGCTGACCAACCGGTAAGCAGTTGTATCGACTGCCCGAAGCTGGACGAGAGCGGCGATTCCAAAAGCGAATTCAAATCGCCTTTCAGGATATTCCACCGATCCAACGATGGCCAGGCCGTCAGTGCTGGGCTTTGGGAACGTATTAACCTCATTATAAAAACTCCTTTCTATAGTCTTTACCGCTCTAAAGCTGTCCTCATGCCATATATCAGCGCCTTGGAAAAGTCACTATAACGCACAGCGTACGAGTGGATTACGATTGTAGAACGCCAACGAGTTTACATGGCATGTGCTAGTTTGACACAGCAGCTAAAACCCCTCTGAGAAGATGTGACATAACTGCACAGGCTACAGCCATTGATAAACGTTGCCCGAAGGACTTAAGGTGGCTACTCATTTTCTCATGAGAACGATGGTACAGAGGGACGAGCGATTCATGCGCATAGCGCTGAGGGAAGCGCAAAGGGGGCTAGGACGGACGAGTCCTAACCCAGCTGTTGGAGCTGTCTTAGTATTGAACAATCGGATAGTCGCAAAAGGACATCACCGAAGAGCAGGATACGAACATGCTGAAGTCGAATGCCTCCGTAATTTCAGCGGCCCCGTGCCCGCTGGGGCCACGCTTTACATTACTTTGGAGCCTTGTTCCACTGTCGGCTTTACCGGCCCATGCACCAACGCGATTCTCCAAGCGGGAGTAAAGAACGTAGTAATCGGTGCAGTGGATGTAAACCCTCGGCATCAGGGAAGAGGCATTGTGCAATTGCGAGATGCAGGTGTCCACGTGCGACAGGGAATTTTAGCTGAGGACTGCGCTCGACTTAACGAGGCTTTCAATAAATGGATTATCAGCCGGCAGCCTTTTGTCATTGCAAAGTGCGGAATGTCTCTTGATGGTCGATTGACGCGCCCTCCTGGTGAGTCTCGCTGGATCACAAGCCCTGCAGCGCGCCGTCATGCGCGCGACCTACGCGCCCAGGTTGACGCGATCTTGGTGGGAGCGGAAACCGTAAGAGCAGATAATCCGCGATTAACCTTGCGTGGCACACGGCACGTACAACAGCCGTGGCGCGTTGTGCTAACTCGCTTGGGTAACCTGCCAAAGCGGGCGCATTTGTTCTCTGATCGGCTAGCTGCCAAAACGTTGATTTATAAGGGCAAATCTCTGGCAAGCGTGTTGAGGAATCTCGGCAAAAAAAATGTCACAAGTGTGCTCATCGAAGGTGGCGGCGAAATACTTGGCCAGGCGCTCGACGCCCGTTTGATTGATAAAGTGCAAATTTATTTGGGTCCGCTATTTGCCGGCGGGCCTGTCATTGCATTTTTCGGTCATGGAGCCAAGAGCACTGCCGAGGCGATGCGTTTGGGTCGCGTCTCGTATCAACAGATCGGACAGAACGTTTGCATTACAGCCTATGCAGAAATTCAGCCGCCCAAATAAAACCAGAAACATTCGGTCACGGTTTTTGTTTAATAACGTAAGGAGGTTAATATGAACTGGAAAAAACTTCTCTTAATTGGATTGGTGGCAGGGGGACTAGCTTTCGTTCCGGCACAGCGTTCTAATGCTGGCGTCTCGGTGGGAATAGGGTTTGGATTTCCGGCCTATTATGGCTACTACCCTTACGGATACTATCCATACCCCTACTATTACCGACCGTATCCGTACTATGGCTACTATTATGGGCCTTCATTCTATTGGTCCGGCGGACATCGATATTACTACCGCCACCATCATTACCGCCATCACTGATAAGCTAGTGCGGGATGCAGATCGGCTGGCTCGAAAATAGCCTCGAGCCAGCAATTCTCTTTATGACATTCGGCGCGCGCAGGTGTTAAAAAACACAAGTGATGCGTCGTATTATTTTGGCGACGCAGATGGTTTGGTAGCTGACTGAGCTGGCTGTTTAGATGGAAACTCCTTTTTTAATTGCTGTATTAGAGCCGAAAGTTCCTGTTCTCGTTCGGCGTCGATTTGTTGCTGGAGTGCGTGCTCCATCCTTTGGCGTTCTTGTATGTAGCGAGACTCGAATAATGCCTGTTCCTGCGGACTCAAATGAAGCCCAGAGTCGTGCACCGCAGCTTCGGTTTCGCGCTTAATTTGCTCGCGCCGTACCTTCTCTCGTTCACGCATAACGTTGCGCTGTTCCGGACTCATTTGCATCCAACGTTCAGCATTGCGGCGAAATCTTTGCTGGGCTGCCGGAGGAAGTGCAAGCCACCGTTCACGCATGGTCTGCGTCGGTGGTGCTCGGTGCAGCGGCGGCCCAGTGAACTGCCGCCCGCCGGACCCATGCGGTTGCGCTTCTACTGAGGCACAAACCGAAACGAACAATGCGGCGACTACGCTATAAACTTGGCTTGTTTGATTTTTCGTCCCACAGCTTATTTTCATCCCAAGCGATCAATTCATCCAGATCGGCGACAACGTCGTAATCCTGCGGATCAATTTTGGTCACCACGTCGAGTTCGCTCACAGGCGACGCTCGCGGCACAGAATGGTGCGAAGCGATTGCTGCCCACATCACGACGATTGCAACGGCGGATGCCGCGGCGACCCTCCGGAAGCTAAGCCAACTTCGCGTGCGCTCGAAGAAGCTCACTTCCTGTCGGATCTTCCTCACAACGTTCCGGGCGAAAAATGGCGAGAACCTGGGCTCGGGGCTCCGGCCCAGTAAATCCCATAGCTTCCAGTCATCCTTCCTTTCCATACTCTCTATTAAGTTAAACTGCTTTCAGTGTTGGAAGTTGCGCTCACGGAAGCCGTAAAAGCCGATATTTACACGCCAGGAGCCTCCAGGAAGCCCTCCAGCTGCCGAATACGAGTCGGATGCCGCATTTTCCGCAAAGCTTTGGCTTCAATCTGGCGAATGCGTTCGCGAGTGACCTGAAACTGCCGGCCTACTTCTTCAAGCGTCCGGCTGTATCCATCAACCAGCCCAAACCGTTGCTCCAGCACCTGTCGCTCACGAACTGTTAGAGTCTCCAGCACGTCCTTGATTTTCTCCTTCAACAAAACAATAGCGGTCATGTCGCTTGGGTTTTCTGCGCCTCTGTCTTCGATAAAGTCGCCAAAGTTGGTTTCTTCACTTTCGCCAACAGGGGATTGCAGGGAGATAGGCTGTTGCGCCATCTTCAGGACCGCTCGGACGCGATCCACCGGCAAGAGCACCTCTTCAGCTACCTCTTCCGGTGTGGGCTCACGGCCGTATTCCTGCACCAGCTGCTTTTGCACACGCATCAGCTTGTTAATCGTCTCGATCATGTGGACGGGAATTCGAATAGTACGCGCCTGATCAGCAATCGAACGCGTGATAGCTTGACGGATCCACCATGTTGCATAAGTCGAAAATTTGTAGCCGCGCCGGTATTCGAACTTCTCGACGGCCTTCATCAATCCCATATTTCCTTCTTGGATCAGGTCGAGAAAGGACAGACCACGATTAGTATATTTCTTTGCAATTGAGATAACGAGGCGCAGGTTCGCTTCCACCATTTCGGTCTTGGCGCGTAAAGCTTGGCGCATCCAACTTTTCAACGCTTTGTACAGCTCCGCATAATTAGAAAGCGAAAACCAGATACTCCTTTCCAACTCGCGGATCTTACCGTGGAGCTGTAATCGTTTTTTCCGATCTCGAGGATGCTTCGCTATTTCGGTCTGAAGATATAGCGACGTGCGGTGAGCGTCGTCCGCCAAATGAACAAATTCCTCGGCGACCCTTTGTTTGAAGTAAAAATTGGGATATATCCTCTGAAGAGAAGCAATTGCTTTTTGGAGAGACTTGAGCCTTTGCAGGCGCTGTTTTGATGAGTTGCAAGAGAGCTGTCGGTATTGCTGGCTGATCGAGGCGCTCAATCGCTCCACCTGTTTGCAAAGGCTTGGAAGCCTCTTCATATAGCGTTCCCGGCTCTCTATTTTTTTATCAAGAATGACGCGGTCGAATCGCTCCCGGCCTTCGATAAGCTTGGTGGCGAGATCGAGATGGGCGCGCGCGGTAAATCCGAACTGGTCAAGGTGCTTCTGCACCATGTTTTCTGCTTCCTCGATTCGCTTGGAAATTTCCACTTCCTGCTCGCGGGTTAGGAGAGGAACCTGACCCATCTGTTTGAGATACATCCGAACTGGGTCGTCCAAGATATCGAGTTTGGTCTCAGGCTTCTCCTCCTCTTCTTCTTCCTCGTCCGCATCTTTTTTTCCGTCCTTGTAACGATCCACTTCTGAGGCTTCGATGATGTCGATCTCCATACGACGCAGCCGTGTAAGAATCAGATCCAGGTCATCGGCGTCGGTGATCCCTTCGGGTAACGCTTCGTTCAAATCGTCGAAGGTCAGGTACCCTTGTTCTTTCGCCAGCTTGATCAGTTCACGTATACGGCTCTGGGCCTCCATCGTCGAATGAAGCTGAGTTTCACCCACGCGGGATTCGCTCCGCGGTCTCAGCGGCAAAGAGCCATTGCGGGACCGAGCCCGAACCAGCGCAACGCGTCTCGTTTTACGGGCGGTCCTTCCTCGTGGTTTGGAATGCGGCCGGATAGTGGAAGACGCACCTAACGAGCTGCCACGAAAGTGAACGCTTTTCTGCCGTCGCGACGACGACTGTCGGCTCCTTCCCTTGCGTTTCGAATGCCTGCCCAAGATTGTGCGGTTAAGGATTTGACTGAGACGTTCGACCTGCGGCCCCGGCAGGATCAGCAGTTAACTGCCGCCCTAGCCGACGGGCTGCGAAAGTTCGTGGAGCTGTTGTTGTAGGTCAAGGATTTGTTTCTGCAAATTTACGATGTCGCCTGCGCTGAGCTGTGGAATTGTTATTCGGCTCCTAGCGACTTCGAGCTGATGACGCAACACGGTCTGTCGAATGCCAAGCCACCATTTTTGCACCATCGTCCCAGCGTTAGGCGGCATTTTTTGGAGCAACCACGAAGAAACCAATCGTTCCTCAGCAGAGGAAAGTGTGGCCATAAAAGCATTGAGCGAGGCCGTATCACTTGGACGAAGGTCGCTTGCAAGAATCCGAGCAAGAATTTCCGCGCCAGCTACTTGCGCGAGAATCTCGCGCCAATTCTGACTGCAAAGAAAATCTCGCGCTTCTTCATCTCGCAGTGCCAGAAGACAGAGCATCGCAATATCGTGGCGCGGAGCGGAAGCCACGCGGACGGCCGCTGCTTCGACTGTTTCCGCACGTTCCCGCTGTGATTTCGGTAAGAGAGTTTCAAAATCTGATTTCAAAACACCGAGTCTCGAGCTGATTTTGCTGGTAAGCTCACCGCGCAAGAACGGATCTCGCGTATACGATATCGCGATGGCCATTTGCCTGGCCAACTGCATTTTCGCGGTCATAGATGTCAGGTCCGTCTGCTCAGCAGAGCGAGCGATCCAGTAATCGAAGAATTCCGGCGCGTCGGCGATACGCTTTTCAAACGCTTCTTTTCCCTCGCGCCGAATCAACGAGTCTGGATCCTGACCCGTTGGCATTTCGGCAATACGCACAGTTAGCTCGTAGGCGAAAGCATTGAACCATGCGCGATCCTTTTGCAGCAGCGCTTCGAGAGAACGCTCAGCCGCCTGCGCGCCCGCCGTATCCGCGTCGAAGCATAGAACGACCTCATCCACAAAACGTTTCAGGAGTCGGCCTTGATTTTCAGTAAACGCCGTCCCCTGAGGCGCAACCACGTTTGTGATTCCTGCTTCGAACAAACTGATTAAATCGAGCTGACCTTCGCACACGACGGCACAGTTCGCGTCAATTAATGCTCGCTTGGTCTTGTGAAGACCGAAGAGCACGCTGCCTTTTCGAAATAGCGGCGTCTCCGGCGAATTTAGGTATTTGGCAGCTTCTTCCCCATCTTTGAGAAGTCGGCCACTAAACGCGATCACTTCACCAACATCATTGCAAATCGGAAATATGATTCGTCCACGAAAGCGATCGTACGATGTTTGAGGCTTAGGGTTTGAGATTTGATTCTGGCCCGAGTCGTCTTCGTCTTTCGCCTTGACGAGTCCGCTTATGATGAGGTCCCGTGTGTCGTAACCCAGCTGGCGCGCCCAACGCCCAAATGCGTCCCATTCGTCCGGCGCGTAGCCAAGCTGCCAGCGCTTGGCTTTTTCCGCCGTTATCCCGCGCTGCTTTAAATATTTCCGCGCCGGTTCCCCGATTTCCCGCTTCATTAAATTTGCATGAAACCACTCGGCAGCCTCGGCGTGCAGCTTCAGCAGAAGTCGGCGCGCCTCATATTGGCGGTCTTCATCCGCTCCGATCGCGCGAGATTTTTCCACAACCGTGATTCCGACCCGCGCTGCGAGCTTGCGCACTGCTGAAGGAAAATCGACATGCTCATAATCCATCACGAACCGGAAGACGCTTCCGCCCGCGCTGCAGCCGAAACAATGAAACGTTTGCCGGCTTGGGCTTACTATAAATGAAGGTGTTTTCTCCTGATGAAACGGGCAGAGTGCCTTGAAATTCGCCCCCGCGCGCTTCAGGGGAAAATACGAGCCGATGACTTCTACGATGTCGTTAGCAGCGGCGATCTGCTCGATTGTTTCCGAAGGGATCGTTCCCATGGGCGCGGTTATTTTTTGCTCGTTTTGACGTTGGAAGCGATGCCAAACTTACGCAGTGCGGTTTAGTGTCCAATTGTGAGAGGAAAATTATTCATCTTCATTCTGGTTTGCTTCCTAGCGGCAAAAGCCAGCGCTCAGGCACGCGAAATCATTCACAAGGGCGATCTGGTGGTGGTGCCGTTACGTGGCGAAGTTGCGCCTTCTCTCCTAGCGTTTTTGCGACGTGCGGTAAAAACAGCTGAGAGCAACGAAGCCTCCGCCGTCATTTTTGAGATGAACACGTACGGTGGTCGGCTGGACACGACCGCCGATATTGTGAACGCGCTCAATCAAACAAGAATTCCCACTTACACATTCATCCACACTAATGCGGGCTCGGCAGGCGCGATTATCGCCATTGCCACGCAACACATTTTCATGGCGCCAGTGAGCGCAGTTGGCGCTGCCGCGCCAATTCTCTCGACTGGCGAGGACCTCCCTCCTACCGCAAATGAAAAGACGATCTCGTATTGGTCTGCGCTCATCCGCAGTTCCGCGATCAAGAATGGGCATAATCCCGATGTCGCCGAGGCGTTCATAAACAAAGACAAGGAAGTCAAAATCGGGGACCATGTTGTTCATCCTAAAGGATCAGTCCTCACGCTTAGCGCCCAGGAGGCAACCGAGGGAATCAACGGCAGACCATTACTCGCAGAAGGCATCGCCGATTCGGTTATGGATCTAGCGAAAAAAGCAGGACTCAAGGGCAACATCATTGCAATCGAGCCGACCGGCTTCGAGCAAATCGCCTTTTGGATCACTGCGCTTGCGCCTTTGCTCCTGCTGGGAGGAATCCTTGGCGCATATCTCGAATTCAAAATCCCGGGCGCGACCTTGCCCGGAGCCATCTCTGGAATTTGTTTCGCGCTCTTTTTCCTTGGTCATTATCTGGCCGGTCTCGCCGGCTGGGAAGTCGTCGCTCTCTTTGTTCTCGGAATGATCCTCGTCCTGATCGAGATTCTTTTTTTCGCACATACTACGATCGTTTTCGGCGTGCTTGGCGTTTTCCTCATGATCGCCTCGCTACTCTGGACGATGATCGATCGCTATCCGGGGCAAAACTTCTTCCCAACAGGCAAAATGCTTGCTGTTCCGTTGCTTAACATGTTCATCGCGATCATGGGATCGTTCATTGTCATTGCCCTGCTCGCG
>Ga0126381_100005661_pt1 | contig 13793 bp, 9 predicted proteins | sample PanSoiMetPlot_28_FD_96465 | JGI IMG/M metagenome (GOLD analysis project Ga0126381, IMG submission 96465) | Tropical forest soil microbial communities from Panama - MetaG Plot_28 | ecosystem: Environmental > Terrestrial > Soil > Tropical forest > Bulk soil | place: Panama | collected 2016-02-17
CAGGCGGGACGGGCGGGGAGGTGGCGGCCCCGGCGGTGGCAGGCGGGACGGGCGGGGAGGTGGCGGCCCCGGCGGTGGCAGGCGAGACGGGCGGAGAGGTGACGGTCCCGGCCGTGGCCGGCGGGACGGGGTTGTCCGCGGGCAGGGCGGCTTCGGATCGTTCCAGGCCCTCGCGGAGGGCCAGCACCGCGTTCAGACCGCTGCGGACGGCGCCCTCCATCGTGTCCGGCCAGCCGGTGTCGGTCCACGAGCCCGCGAGCACAAAGCCGGGTAGCTCGGTCGCGGCCTTCGGGCGCAGCCTGGCGGTGCCCGGGACCTGGCGGAACGTGGCGCGCCGCTCCCTGGTGACGAAGAACTCCGTCACGGTCGCCGCACGCGCGGCCGGGAACAGCTCGGCGAGGGCGGGGATGAACTGCTCGCGCAGCACGGCCGCCGGGACGTCCACGTACTCGTCCGCCGCCGACAGCGAGATCGCCAGGTACTGCCCGTTGTCGCCGCGGGCGTGCATTCCTGAGATCCGCGTCCGGTCGAACACCCACTGCACCGGCGAGTCGACCGCCGCGGCGAACGGCACGTCCATGACCTTGCGGTCATAGATCACGTGCACGTTCACGATGGGCGCCGCGCCGAGCCCGGCCCAGCCGTCGACCGTCTGCGCGGGCAGCGCCCCCGCCGGGACCAGCTTGGCGGCGGCGTCGTGCGGCACCGCCAGCACCACCGCGTCGGCGTCGAGGGCCTCGTCCTGTTCCTCGCCGCGGCCGAGCACCAGGCGGAAGCCGGTTCCCGCGCCTGCCTTGATCGAGGCGACCTTGGTGTTCAGCCGGACCGTGGCGCCCAGCCTGGCGAGCAACCGCGCCGCCGCGGCGCCGTGCAGTTCGCCGAGCGAGAGCGCGGGCACCCCGATGTCGGCGGCGCCCGCGTCGCCGAGCAGCCCCGTTTGCACGACGGTCGCGGCGAGCGCCAGCGAGCCGTCGTCGCCTGGGACGTTCAGCGAGGACACCGAGAACAGGTCCCAGAGCGCGCGGCGCGCCCGCTCGTCCTGGCCGTGCGCGGCCAGCCAGTCACCGAACCGGATCTCGTCCGTCGCCGGGTCCGCCGGCTTGACCCGGCGCATAGCCAGGGCGGCCAGAGAGACCCGGGTCCGTTCCGGATAAGAAAGGAGCGGATACCTGGACAGCGTCGCAAGCAGATGCAGGGGCGCGGGGAGCCGATTCCTGCGGAGCCTGGTACGGCGGGCCGGGGTGAGGACCGTCACGTCGAAGCGGGGCTGCAGCGGCGCGTGCGCGGCCATGCCGAGCCGGTCAAGCAGCCCGCGGTAGGCCGTGCAACAGCGCAGGTACACGTGCTGGCCGGTGTCCACGACCAGGCCGTCCCTGGTGAAGGACATCGTGGCGCCGCCAAGCCTCGGCTTGGCCTCGAGCAGCGTGACGTCCGCGCCCGCTTGTCCGAGCGCGATCGCCGCGGTGATGCCAGCGAGCCCGCCGCCGACGACTACAGCCTTCATGACCGCGCTCCCGCGCGTGCGCGCCAGCGGTCCACGCCGGTCAGCGCCTGCGCGGCGACCAGCGCCTTCTCCCCGGCCGGCAGCGACATCCTGCCCTGCAGCACCGCGGACGGCTGGCTGGCGATCCGCTCGAGCAGGCGCCGGTAGATGCCGGCCATCGCGCCGGTGCACGCCGCGCTGCGCCGGTCGATCGTGGCGAGCAGCCGCATCCCGGAGGTGTACCACTCACGAGCACGGGCCGCCTCGAATTCCACCAGGCTGGCGAAGCGCGCCCGCTGCGCGTCCGTCGGGAACGGCTCTGACTGGCCAGGGGGCAGCTCGCAGCCGAACTTCGCCAGGTCCTCGGCCGGCAGGTACACCCGCCCGTTCAGGTAGTCCTCGCGCACGTCGCGCAGGATGTTGGTCAGCTGCAGCGCGACGCCTAGGTCGTCGGCCATGCGGTTCTGCTTTACCGGGTCTTTCGCGCCGTAGATCCCCAGCGACAGTCTTCCGATCGAGCCGGCCACGCAGCGGCAGTACCAGAGCAAGTCGTCGAAGGTCTCGTAGGTCGCCTGATTGACGTCGGCGAGGCAGCCGTCGATCAGCTCGCCGAACGCGGCGAGCGGGATCGGGAACCTGCTGCCCGCGTCCGCGAGCGCGACGAGCACCGCGTCATCGCGGTCAAGGCCGCCCGCCGGCGTGGTCTTGCTGTTGTCAACCGCCTCGACGAGGGCGTGTACCTGCTCGCGGGCCGCCTCGAGCGCGGCAGCCTTGTCGCTCGCGGGCAGGTCGCCGTCGCCGATGTCGTCGATCCGACGGGCGAACGCGTAGACCGCGGCGAGCGCGCGCCGCTTGGGCGGCTGCAGCAGCCGGATCCCGTAGGCGAAATTCCGGGCCTGCGTCCAGGTGATCCGCTCGCACTCGGCGTACGCCTCATTCGCGTCCACGCTCACCTCCCCCTGACGTAACAGCTGACAAGTCCGGCCAGCGTAGCGGCTTTACCCGGCTTTGGCGTCTGTCTCAGCACGTCGTAGCCCGCTTCGCGGATCGCCCGCAGCGCGGCGCGGCCGCCAGCCACGTAGCCGGAGATGGCCAGCCTGGCCGCGCCCTTCAGGGTGCCGGCCAGCGGCGCGCCACTGTCGAGCAGTTCGCTGGCGCGCTTCGCCTGGAATGCCATCAGCTTGATGACGTCCGGGCCGGCGGTTTCCCGCGCCAGGTCGGCCTCGGTGACGGCAAAGCCGCGCAGGTCTTCTTGCGGCAGATATACCCGGCCGTTGCGCAGGTCCTCGGCCACGTCCTGCCAGTGCTCAACAAGCTGCAGGGCCGTGCAGATGCTATCGGACTGCCTCAACCGCTCTGGCGTGGCGGCGCCGACGATGTACAGCACGACCTGACCGACCGGGTTCGCGGACAGCTCGCAGTACTTCTTCAGGTCCTCATATGTCTCGTAGCTCTTTACCAGCTGGTCCTGCCGGTTGGCCTGGATCAGGTCGTCGAACGGCTGGCGCGGGATCGTACACTCCTCGACAGTCTTCTTCAGCGCCCGGATAGCGGGCAGTTCCGGCTCACCGCCCGTGTAGATCTTGGCGACGTCGCCTTGCAGGTCGTCGAGCAGGCGCAGCCGGATGGCGCGCTGTGTTTCCTCGCTCGCGTCCGCGGGCAGCCCAGGCAGCGGCTCGTCACCGATGTCGTCGGTGAGCCGCGCGAAACCGTAGAGCGCGGTCAGGTTGGCTCGCCAGGCACGCGGCAGCACGCGAAGCGCCACAGGGAAGTTCTCCCCCGACGCCTTCGCCGCCACCGCGAGCGAGACCTCCGCCGCGACTTCCATACCTGACGCGGCTGCCTCCTCGTCTAGGCCGCTCTGCCCCGCCAGGCCGCCCAATCCTCCGCCAGCCACCTGTCTATTTGCGCACAGGTCAGAAGTAATTGCAAACAATGACGCAGACGTCACCTGACGTCGATGTCGGAGAACGGCGACCGGTATGCCGGGCGGAACTGGCAGGTACGGTGGCCGGTCTCGCGCATTACGCTCCTATTTAGTTTGCAACAGCCAATGCTGATATGCTAAGGAATGCACAAAAGCCTAGGTACATGGCCTCTGACCTGCGGTAATGCGACGCCTGACCGACTCCGTTCCGTGACCCTGCGAACGCCGCTCGGTTAACCTGCCCGCATTGCAAGTGCCCCAAAGGGCCCGATTTCGAGGCCGTTCTCAGGCACCACGGAGAATTGCCGCATCGACACACGCCGGAAACATTCTGACGCGGCGTGCCATGCCGGGTGCGTGGCGTGCATCATGGCGCGAACCTAGTCGCGGCGCGCGGTCGCGTTCCGCTCTCAGGCGGCGTTACCGCACATCAGAGGCCCCTCGCGGCGGCAGGCAGTCCGAAGCGAGGGCGACAGGTCCGTCGGCGCGTCGGCCGAACATGATTGCCGCGGCGGCGTTCGCCGCGCATCCGGACGGCGTTCATCCCGTTTTCGGTAGATATTCGAATTCGGTCCGCCTGCGTCAGACTTTGCTTCGCTTACGGTTGCCACGCCGGACCCGCGTCGGGCGCGGGTCCTGACGCGGTGGAGGTAACCCCAAGTGCGCGTATCACTGTCCCCGAGATCATTCGCCAGAAAACCGCTCGCCGCCCTGACGGGCGGCGTCCTCACGCTGAGCATGGCCGTCGCCGGCGCCGCTGCCGTCGCTGGCACTGCCGCCGTCGCGAACGCGGCGCCCGCGCGTCCGGCGGCGCATACCGCGGCAAGCGCTTGCACGCTTGGCGGCGGGAATGTCAAGCACGTCATCTACCTGCAGTTCGACAACGTCCACTTCACCCGTGACAACCCGCGCGTGCCCAGCGACCTAGAGCAGATGCCCAACCTGCTGAGCTTCATCACCGGGAATGGCACGCTGATCTCCCACGAGCACACGCCGCTGATCGCGCACACCGCCGACGACATCGTCACGTCGGAGAGCGGGCTGTACGGCGACCGGCAGGGCGTGCCGATCGCGAACGAGTACCACTACTACACCGGCGCGATGGACGGCAGTTCCGACGAGGCGGGCTCGTTCGCCTACTGGGAGGACCCGATCGTCGACTACTTCACCGGGTTTACCAGCCTCCCGCAGAACGACTCCACGACCACGATGGTCGGGCCTGACGGCAAGACGCCGCCGGGCCCGTGGGCGTCCTATACGCGGGCCGGCTGCAACTTCGGTTCTGTAGCCGCCGCGAACACGGAACTGGAGAACACCGTGCCGGACGTGCCGCTGGTGTTCGGCGCCAAGTCGGCGGACGCCGCGGAGGCGGAGAACCAGTCCGACGCCGGGCAGGCTAAGGCAACCGCCGACTACGAAGGGCTGTCCGTGCACTGCGCCCGGGACTCGGCGGTGTGCGCGAAGTACCACACGGTGCCCGACCTGCTGCCTGACGAGCCGGGCGGCTACCACGGGTACCGCGCGATCTTCGGCGCCAAGTACCTCAACCCGCTGATGGACCCGGCGGGCAGCCACCAGGTGACGAACCTCGACGGCCAGGTCATCGAAGACTCCAGCGGCAACATCGGGTTCCCAGGCTACGACGGCATGCAGGCGACAAACGCGCTCGCCTACACGCTCGACATGCAGACCCACGGCGTCCCCGTCACATTCACCTACCTGAGCGACCTGCACGACTCCCAGCTCGACGGGTCTGGCATGGGCCCGGGCGAGACGCAGTACGAGAAGCAGCTTGCCGCCGAGAACGTCTCCTTCGGCAAGTTCTTCAAGGACCTGGCGGCGCACGGGATCACGAAGGCCAACACGCTGTTCGTGATCACCTCCGACGAGGGCGACCACTTCGTCGGCGGCGCCCCGAGTCCGGCGAACTGCGACGGCGTGAAGATCCCGTGCACCTACAAGACCGTGGGCGAGGTCGACGGAAACCTGACCGGCATGCTCGGCGCCAAGGGCATCACGACACCGTTCGACGTGCAGGCGGACTCCGCACCGATCGTCTACGTGCACGGCCAGCCAGGCCGTGCCGAGTCCTCCGTGCGCACGCTGGAACGGACCGCGGCGACGATCACCGCGGACGACCTGGCTACAGGAAAGACGGTGCCGGTCGTCCGCTACATGGCGGACCCGGTGGAGATGAAGCTGCTGCATATGATCACCGGCGACCCGAAGCGGACCGCCACGGTGGCGCTGTTCGGAAATCCCGACTTCTGGCTGAGCAGCGGTTCGGCCAACTGCGGGACCTCCTGTGTCAGCGAGCCGTCCGGCGGCGACGCCTGGAACCACGGCGACGTGGCGCCGGAGATCAACACCACCTGGCTCGGGCTGGTCGGTCCGGGCGTCCAACACCAGCGCGTGAACAACTCCGTGTGGTCTGACCACACCGACATCCAGCCGACGATGATGGCGCTGCTGCGGTTGCGTGACGACTACACGCCGGACGGGCGGGTGCTCATCGAGATCATCAAGCCGGGCGACCTGCCCGCCGCGGTCCGGTTGAACTTCGGCCTGCTGGTCCGGCTTGGCGACGCGTATTCGCAGCTCAACGCGGCTGTCGGCGCGTTCGGCCTGGACACGCTGAGGGGTTCGACGTTCGCGCTGACGAGCGACTCCCCCGGCGACGCGGTGTACAACAAGATCGAGAGCGGGCTGATCAAGCTCGGTGGTGATCGCGACAAGATCGTCGCGCTGATGAAGGCCGTGCTGTACGGGGCGGAGTTCGGCGGGCACTCGCCGTCGCTGGCGTCACCTGGCGGGCACCAGTTGACCGTCACGGCGGCGAACCGCCTCTTCGCGGCCGCTAAAGGCCTGCTCAGGCAGGCGGCGGCGCTGGCCTAGCGGCCCGCGGCGTCACCTCCTGCATCCCAGCCGTCCCACAAGGGCGACTTTACTCACTTTATGGATGGACAAATCGGGTCATATAGGACGCGAACCTGGTCAAAAAGTGCGGGAAGTCGGTGGCGGGGCTGGTGCGGGACAGCAACGCCGGGTGGGCCATGCGGATCGCACGGCCCACCCGGCAAACTGAGCCCAGGGGTAACACCGGACGGGTTACTCCGGGGTGGCGAAGAAGATGACCTGCTCGGACTTGATCTTGTTGTCGTCGTCGAGCAGGTACAGGCGGGCGCCGGGGAGCAGCATCTTCCCGCCGCCGAAGTCGGCCTCAACCGTCAGCATGATGAGCGCGTTGCGCTCATCTCCGGCGCTGGCGATCACCTTCGCGCTGCCGGGCACGACGGTCTGCGCGAAGTGGGTCAGACCCTGCATGTAGGCGTCGGCGCCGGTCAGGTGTACGGGCTCCATGATGGGCTGGGTCGTGGTGGACGCGACTGTGACGTCGGAGGCGAGGCCTGCCCGGGCCGTCTCGTAGTCATGGTTGCTCCACGCCTCGACGTGGGCGAGGGCGGCGGCGACAGCTGCTGAGCTGGTGTTAACAGGCATTTCGTGTGCTCCTTTTGCCAGGTAAGGCCTTTGCCGAGTAAGGCCTTGGTTGCTGATACGGACGGCACCCCGTCGGGGAAACTGGGCGGCTCATGGCCGCCCAGTTTGGGTGCCGCCGTGCGTCTGTATCTGGCCCGCGCGAGGCGGGCTGCCCGGGTGCGCGCAGGCGCGATAGCGTGACCGCCATGGAGCTGCTTGACAGGGCGCGAGGCGGGGACGGGGACGCCTTCCGTGAGCTTGTCGCGCCCTATCAACGCGAGCTGCATGTGCACTGCTACCGGATGCTCGGCTCTGTGCAGGACGCCGAAGACGCGCTCCAGGACACGCTGCTGTCGGCCTGGCAGGGGCTCGCCGGGTATGAGGGACGGGCCTCGCTGCGGACATGGCTGTACCGGGTCGCCACCAGCCGGTGTCTTGACTCGCTGCGCTCCGCGCGCCGCCGCCCGCAGGCGGCGATGGCGGGCGCCGCGGCCGCCGCCGCGGGCACCGGCGGCGGGCCCGGCGCGGCGGCCGGGCAGGTCGCGGACGACCCGATGGCCGACATGGTTCCGCCCGGGCCCACCAGGCTTGGCGAGGTGCTCTGGCTTGAGCCATACCCCGATGACCTGCTGACCAGCGTCGCCGACAGCACACCGGGTCCCGATGCGAAATACGAGTCGGCCGAGTCGATCTCGCTGGCGTTCATCACCGCCATGCAGCTGCTGCCGCCGCGGCAGCGGGCCGTGCTGATCCTCCGCGACGTGCTCGGGTTTCGCGCCAGCGAGACCGCGCAGCTGCTGACCACCACGGAGGAGGCGGTGACCAGCGCGCTCAAGCGCGCCCGTGCCGCGCTGGAACTTCGCCAGCCCACGGCGGCGCGAAGCGATCCGCCCCCGCCGCCGCGGTCACCAGCCGAACGGCAGCTGCTCCGCCAGCTCACCGCGGCTTTCGAGGACGGCGACGTGCCGGGCGTCGTCGCCATGCTCACCGAGGACGCCTGGTTCACCATGCCACCGATGCCGCTGGAGTACCAGGGAGCGGAGCTTGCCGGACAGTTCCTCGCCGCCACAGCCTTCCGGCCCGGGTGGACCGCCAGGCTGGTCGAGTCGCCGATCCGCGCCAATGGCCAGCCGGCGTTCGGCTTCTACGCTCGCAACTCGCGGACCGGGCAGTCGTACACCGTGGGCCTGCTCGTGCTCACCCTGTCCGGTGACCGGATCAGCGCGATGACCCGGTTCGACAGCGGAGTGCTCGGCGGATTCGGCCTGCCGCTCACGTTCGCCAGATGATGACGAGCGCGCAGTCGTCGGCGCTGCCGACGGCTCGCTGCATGGTGCTGACCAGATCGGGCGCTCCCGTCCGGAAGCCCGCCACAACCAGGCGCTCGGCCTCGCCGAGCAGCCGCTCGATGCCCTCGTCGATGTCCTGGCGGGGCGCTTCCACCAGTCCGTCGGTGTACATCATGATCGCGTCGCCGCGCCTGAGCACGCCCTTCTCCGGGATGTCGGGAACGCTGGCGAGGTCATGGACCACGCCGAGCACCATCCCGCGCGCTCTCGCTACCCGCCACAAACCGGTGTTGGCGTCGAAGTGCACCGCCGGCGGGTGCCCGGCCGAAGAAAGCGTGTAATCACCGGTCGCGAGGTCGACCGCGAAGTGCACGGCGGTGACGAATCCCTCGGTCGCCTTGCCCCTGAGCAGGTAGGAGTTGCATGCGGGCAGGAACGACTCACGCGGGACCGAGCCGAGCACGCCGCCGAACGCGCCTGACAGCAACAGCGCCCTGGTAGCGGCGTCCATCCCCTTACCTGACACGTCGACGAGCGCGACCTCAAGCGACTTGCCGTCAGAATGCGAGACCACGAAGTCGCCGCCGAAGGAGGAGCCTCCGGCCGGCCGCAGTACCACCGTCGATTCCCAGCCGTCGCCAAGCTCGGGCAGCGTGCCCTGCGCGCGGATGCGGTCGCGCAGTTCGATCATCATCCGGTCCGCGCGCAGGCCGCGGGTGCCCAGCTTCCCCCTCGTCCGCGCGAGCACGTCGGCGAAGAACGCGGTCACCGCGATCGTGGCGACGATCCCCACCCCGGCCCTGTCCTCGACAACGTCGTAGACGATGCCGGCGCCCGCGATCCCGAACAGGATCCGCAGTGCCCGTGGCCACAGCAGCAAGCCGCCGCCAAGGATCGGCAGGATCATTACGCCGGGCGAGAACCACGACTCGGACACGTGGACGGCGGCGATAGCGATCGCGACCGTGAGCAGCGTCAGGCCGAACGCAACCCGCCGGTTCCTGGTGATGAACTGCTGACGTACCTGACTACTCAGCCAGCTGCCGGCATTTCGTAGCCGGCGCATCACTGTGCGCATAAAGACGGCGGGCGCGGGAACAACCATGACTTGCGCAGGCTATCCGCACATCGCCGTTACCGCAGGTGTTGCCACGTTATTCTCCCGCCTTCCTCCCCTGCACGCGAAAACGGCTCGCGTCCGATGTCCCCAGCAGGATAAGAAGACCATCATGGCAGACCCGTATCCAATCCGCCCTATTACGGACGATGAGCTCGTCGCGTTTCGCACCGTCAGCCAGCACGCGTTCCACGGCGGGCCCGATCGCGCACGTGACATGCCACTGACCCGCAGGCTCTTCGAATCGGACCGCTCGCTGGCCGCGTTCGACCCCGCGCTGCCCGCCGGCGCCGGGCCCGTCGGCGTCGCGGGCGCGTACACCTTCGACATGGGAGTGCCCGGCGCGACCGTGCCCACCGCGGGAGTCAGCTACGTCGCGGTGCTGCCCACTTACCGGCGGCGCGGCATCTTGCGCTCGCTGATGCGCCGGCAGCTCAGCGACATCGCCGCGAGAGGTGAGCCGATAGCCGCGCTCTGGGCCTCGGAGACGCCGCTCTACGGGCGGTACGGGTACGGCCAGGCGTCGGCACAGGCGACGTTCAAGTTCCGCCGCGCCGAGGGCGCGCTCGCGCCGGCCGCGCCGGCCGATCCAGGTCTGCGGTTGCGGCTCGCCGAGCCCGCCGAGTCCACCACTGAACTCATCAAGGTCTACGACGCGGTGCTCGCGGTCCAGCCGGGGTTCTTCACCAGGAACGACGCGTGGTGGGAGCGGGTGCTCAAGGACCCGGAGGAAGACCGGCACGGATTCGGCCCGCTGCGCTGCGTGTTCGCCGAAGACGACTCGGGGCCGCGGGGATACGCACTGTACGCGGGCCTCGGCCGCTGGGACGACGACACGTTCCTGCCGGACAGCACGATCCTCATCAGGGAGCTCATAGCGGCGGACCCGGCCGCCACGGCGGCACTGTGGGGCGACCTGCTCGGCCGGGACCTGGTAACCCAGGTCATCGCGCGGCTGCGGCCCGTAGACGACCCGGTGCTGCACCAGCTGCTCGACCCGCGCCGGGCACGCCAGCAGGTCGGCGACGGGGTCTGGGTGCGGATCGTCGACCTGCCGAAGGCGCTGACCGGGCGGCTTTACTCGTGCCCGCTCGACGTCGTGATGGAAGTCAGCGACGAGCTGATGCCCGGCAACGCGGGCCGCTGGCGGCTGCGCACGGCGGGGCCGGCCGGCGGGGTCACCTGCGAGCGGACATCCGATCCCGCCGACGTCGCGCTCGGCATCCGCGAGCTTGGCGCCGCTTACCTCGGCGGCACACGGCTCGGCACGCTCGCCCGGGCCGGGCTGGTCGCCGAACTGCGGTATGGCACGCTGGCCACGCTATCCGCGGGCATGTCCTGGGATCCCGGCCCCTGGTGCCCGAAGATCTTCTGACCGACACTGAGACACATGGCAGGCCTGAAAGTCACGCTGAGCGCCGCGATGCGGGCCAGAGACGTGTCGCGTCCGCGGTTTGAGCACCTGGCCGAGGCGGCCGCGCGCGAAGAGCCCGTCGCGGCCGAACGCGGTAGCACGTCAGCCGCCGAGGAGGCGCCGCAGCCGCGCACCCGCCGCCGGCGTCGGCGCGTCCGCTGAGCGGCGGCTAGGCGCCGCAAGCGGGCTAGTCGCCGCCAGGAAGCGGCGGCAACTCCCCGGACTTCTCGAAGTCGGCGATCATGGCGAGCCGCCTCGCGTGCCGGGGCTCCTGCGAGAACGGAGTCTCCACGAAGATCCTGGCGAAGCCGATCGCGTCGGTCTCGCTGTACATACGCGCGCCGAGGCTGAGCACGTTCGCGTCGTTGTGCTGCCTGGCCAGCTTGGCGGTCTCCTCGGTCCAGGCCAGCGCGGCCCGGATGCCGGGGATCTTGTTCGCGGCGATCTGCTCGCCGTTGCCCGACCCGCCGATCACGATGCCCAGGCTGCCCGGGTCGTCGGCGACACCGCGCGCCGCGCGCATCACGTACACCGGGTAGTCGTCGTCAGGAATGTACGTCTCGGGGCCGCAGTCCACTGGCTCATGCCCGGCCGTACGCAGCCATTCGACAAGCGCTGCCTTGAGCTCGAAACCCGCGTGATCAGATCCCAGATAAACGCGCACGGTCAAGATGTTAGCCCCGAGGCCCCCGCGTGCCTCCAACCACCTCTCGCGGCAGCCGTCTACTAGCCCCACAGGTCACTCCTGCTCCTGGCGTAGCCGGAAGCAGTGCCTTCGTGAAGATATGGGATAGAAAACGCCCCTATAGGGGCGTTTTCTATCCCGGCTAATGATTTGGGCGGATCGCGAGGCCCCCGGGCGCGGGGGGATGGGGGGCGCAGCCCCCCCATGCGGGGGTCCGGGGGTCGTCCCCCGGGCGCGGGGGGATGGGGGGCGCAGCCCCCATACGGGGGTCCGGGGGTCGTCCCCCGGGCGCGGGGGGGATGGGGGCGCAGCCCCCATACGGGGGTCCGGGGGTCGTCCCCCGGGCGCGGGGGGGATGGGGGGCGCAGCCCCCCATGCGGGGGTCCGGGGGTCGTCCCCCGGGCTAGCAGAGAGCCCGCTCCGCCGTCGGGGAATCCAAGCGATCACATCCGATGACGGAACGGGCACTCGGTGTAATATGTAGATTAAACTCGCTACGCGGACGGGGCTCGGATCATGGCACTACTGCCCGTTCGGGGTGTGTCAGTCGAAGATCGGGTCGCGGGTGCGGGATCGCTTCAGCTCGAAGAAGCCGTCCGTACCCGCGATCAGGAGCACGCCGTCCCACAGCCGGCCGGCCGCCTCCCCGCGCGGGATCGGCGAGACGACGGGGCCGAAGACAGACGCGCCATTGACCGAGATGACCGGCGTTCCCACGTCATAGCCGACCCGCTCGATGCCCTCGGCGTGCGAGGCGCGCACGGCATCGTCGTATTCGGTCGACTCCGCGGCGTCCGCGAGGTCAGTGGGCAGCCCCGCGTCGGCGAGCGCGGCCTCGTAGGTCGCGCGCTCCCGCGGCGCCTTCTCGTGGTGGAAGCGCGCGCCAAGCGCGGTGTACAGCGGCCCGAGCACCTCAGGCCCGCCGTGCTTCTCGGCGGCGATGCAGACTCGCACAGGCCCCCATCCGGTGCGCATCAGCTCCTGGTACCGCTCCGGCATGTCCCTGCCCTCGTTGAGCACAGACAGGCTCATGACGTGCCACCTCGTCGTGACCGGACGCACCTCCTCTACCTCATGAATCCACCGGGACGTGATCCACGCCCACGGACAGACAGGGTCGAACCAGAAGTCGACCACGGTTCGCTCATGCTCGGTCATGCGCGCTCCTGTAGCTCACCATCGATGGGGCTTTCAGGACCGACAACTCAGCGTGGGACGGGCGCATTCCGCCGCGGGCCCCGAATCCGGCAATCAGCCTGGACGTGCGGAAAAACACAGCGGCGGACGCACGTGCACGTGCAAAAATTACAGTTATCGACGCCGATCATGAAGGGATCACCTGGTGGCAGCTAATCTCACCCGCGACGAGGCCCGTGAACGCTCCAGGCTGATCAGCGTCGGCTCCTACCAGGTTGAGCTCGACCTGACCGGGGGGGACGCCACGTTCCGTTCGGTATCAAGAATTGGATTTGACTGTGCCCGGCCTGGAGCGGCTACCTTCGTCAATCTCGCCGCGCCACGGGTGCGGCAGATCACGCTCAACGGAGCACCTGTCAGCCTCGACGCGTTCGACGGCGAACGGATCACGCTGCACGAACTCGCCGCGAGCAACGAGCTCGTGGTCGACGCCGAGTGCGCCTACTCGCGCAGCGGGGAGGGGTTGCACAGGTTCACCGACCCCGCGGACGGCAACGTCTACATGTACTCGGATCTCGAGACGTTCGACGCGCACCGGATCTATGCCTGCTTCGACCAGCCCGACCTGAAGGCGACCTACGAGCTCACCGTGCTCGCACCCGAAGGCTGGCTGGTCGTGTCCAACATGGAGGCGGACATCGACGGCGGCGACCCCGCCGGCGACGGGACGCGCCGCTGGCACTTCCGGCCGACACCGGTGATGTCGACGTACATCACGCACGTGTCGGCCGGTCCCTACCATGTTGTCCGCGACAAGCATGACGGAATACCGCTCGGCATCTTCTGCCGCCGCTCCCTGGCTCGGTACCTCGACCCGGACGAGATCTTCCAGGTCACCCGGCAGGGCCTGGACTTTTTCCACGCGGTGTTCGGCATCAGGTACCCGTTCGGCAAGTACGACCAGCTCTTCGTGCCCGAATTCAAGGAAGGCGCGATGGAGAACGCCGGCGCGGTCACCTTCCTCGAGGATTACGTGTTCCGGTCGCGGGTCACCGACTTTTCCCGCGAGTCGCGCGGCGAGACGATCCTGCACGAAATGGCGCACATGTGGTTCGGGGACCTGGTGACCATGCGCTGGTGGGACGACCTGTGGCTGAACGAGTCGTTCGCCACCTGGGCGGGCACGCTCGCGCAGGCCGAAGCCACCCGGTGGACCGCCGCTTGGACCACCTTCGCGCAGGCCTACAAGTCGTGGGCCTACCGG
>Ga0126381_100005662_pt1 | contig 13792 bp, 5 predicted proteins | sample PanSoiMetPlot_28_FD_96465 | JGI IMG/M metagenome (GOLD analysis project Ga0126381, IMG submission 96465) | Tropical forest soil microbial communities from Panama - MetaG Plot_28 | ecosystem: Environmental > Terrestrial > Soil > Tropical forest > Bulk soil | place: Panama | collected 2016-02-17
AGGATCGGGAGCCTCGGAGATACAGTGATTGCGCTTCCTGCACTGCACCTCGTTGCACGAGCATTTCCTGCCGCAGACCGCAGGCTCCTGACAAACTTCCCGGTTCAGATGAAAGCCCCTCCGGCTGCGGCGATTCTCGAAAATACGGGATTGGTACACGGTTTTGTCCGCTACGCTGTCGGCACGCGCAACCCACTGCAATTGCTGGCACTTTGGTGGCAGATATTCTCATGGCGGCCCGAGGTATTGGTTTACCTGGGGCCGTCCCGTGGCCTCAAGGCTGCGAATCGCGACGCGATGTTTTTTCGGTTATGCGGCATCCGGCGGTTGATCGGGGTGCCACTGACCGAGAAGATGCAGGAGAACCTTCGTGATCCGGGTAGCGAATCTTTGGAACCTGAGGCGGCCCGGCTTGCGCGAATGGTCTCCGAGTTAGGCGATGCACAATTGGAAGACTCAGCGAGTTGGGAACTGCATTTGACTGCGCAGGAGAAAGCACGCGCGGCGGAATTTCTGCGGCCCGCGGAGGGAAGGCCGCTCATTGCCGTGAGTATCGGCACGAAGATGCAGGCAAATGAGTGGGGCAAGGAAAACTGGCGCTCCCTGCTGTCCCAACTGGCCGCATCATATCCGGAGTATGCGCTGGCGATCGCGGGAGCATCAGTTGATCGAGATGCGAGCGAATATGTCGCCGCTGGATGGCGTGACTGTGGCATCGCCGCGGGACCGGTATTGAACCTGTGCGGGCAATTGACACCCCGGGAGAGCGGAGCGGTATTCGCTGCGGCGAAGATATTTCTTGGCCACGACAGCGGACCAACCCATCTTGCCGCAGCCGTGCAGACTCCGTGTGTCGCGATATTTTCGGCTCGATGCAAACCGCGGGTTTGGTTCCCCTTTGGGGATCGTCATCACGTTCTCTATCACCGGGTCGATTGTTGGGGTTGCAACCTGGAGACCTGTGTCAAAGAGAAGAAGAAGTGCATCCTGTCGGTGGAGGTTGCCGAGGTCCTTGGCGAGGTGCGCGCGGTATTAGGTTGAACCATTTCCCTATGAACAATTCAAATAAAGATTATTCAATGAGACTGTCACGGAAATACACAACACGAGCGGAGTCAACGAATGCTGCCTGAGTTACATGCAATTTTGAATCTTCTCGAAGGCGGATTCTCCAGGCTCAAGGTTCTTGTCGTCGGCGACATTATGCTTGACCGCTATATCCACGGCGAGGTGGAGCGCATCTCACCGGAGGCGCCAGTTCCGGTGATTCGCCATGCGCAGCGCTATGAACGCGCTGGCGGTGCGGCAAACGTCGCCATGAATCTCGCAGGGCTGGGATGCAAGGCAGTCCTGGCGGGATTTTGGGGCGACGACACAGAGCAAGGTGAGCTCGCAACGATACTGGAACGCGCAGGAATCGATACGGTGGGTGTCGTTTCGAGTTCGCGACCGACGATCTCGAAGACTCGGATCGTAGGCAGAATGCAGCAACTCTTGCGCTTGGATATCGAGAGTCAGGAAGCGCCTCCACAAGTCGAGGCTGATCGACTGCGCGAACGCGCGACTGAGTTGGTGAGCAAGGTGAACGCTGTCATCCTCTCCGACTATGCGAAAGGAGCGCTCACAGGCGAGTTGTGCGAGTCGGTGATTCGCGCGGCGCGTGCTGTCGGAGTTCCGGTTCTGGTTGATCCAAAGACGAAAGACTTCAGCAAGTACAACGGCGCGACGACGGTGTGCCCGAATCTCGGAGAGCTCTCGGCTGCGACAGGCGTACCGGCGCACGAGACGGAGGCGCTGCTGGATGCAGCCCAGACTCTTTTGGCGGAGCACGACTTCGAATATTTGACGGTAACGATGAGTGAGAAGGGAATTACGCTGCTTCAGCGCGACGGCCGCTATCACTCGCCGGCGCGTGCTCGAGAGGTCTTCGATGTCTCGGGTGCAGGTGACACCGTGATCTCCACGCTGGCCGCTGGCCTCGCAGGTGGTCTGAAGGTAGAGACGGCAGTGGAGCTCGCAAATCTCGCTGCTGGGATCGTCGTGGGCAAGATGGGCACAGTGCCGATTGCGCAGCACGAACTGATCGCTGCACTGACGCCGAGCACAGGACTCACCGCAGGCGAGAAGATCCTCGATCTCGAACGAGTGAAGCGGCGTGTAGCGGAATGGCGCGCGTCCGGCGAGACAATCGTCTTCACCAACGGCTGCTTCGATCTGCTGCACGTCGGTCACATCAAGCTGCTGGAAGACTGTCGCAAGTTCGGCACGAAGCTGGTGTTGGGGTTGAACGCGGATGCCTCGGTCTGCAGGTTGAAGGGCCCGACCCGCCCCATCGTTGGTGAGCGAGAGCGTGCACGTGTCATGGCTGCTCTGGCTGCCGTGGACGCCGTCGTGCTCTTTGAGGAAGACACGCCGCTCGAGTTGATTCGGGCTCTCAAGCCAAACGTGCTCGTGAAGGGCGGAGACTACACGCTTGAGACGGTGGTCGGGCACGAGGACGTAATCGCTTCAGGCGGACGAGTGGAGATCGTCCCCACCGTGGAAGGATTTTCGACAACCAACATCGTGAAGAAGCTGACAGCATCGCAGGAGGCCAAGTGATTATCGTTACGGGAGGGGCAGGGTTCATCGGCAGCAACCTCGTTCATGAGCTGAATCGCGCTGGAGAGCGTGACATTCTGGTCGTGGACAACCTGGCTCCGGCGCCAAACCTTAGCGGTCCGAAGTTCCCGAATCTCGCAGGGGCCGAATACTCCGACTACATGGACAAGAAAGAGTTCCGAGCCGCGTTGAAGAGCGGCGACTTCGAGAGTGGGCCAATCCGCGCGATTCTGCATCAGGGCGCGTGTTCGAACACTCTTGAGGACGACGGGCGCTACATGATGGACAACAACTTCACGTACTCCAAGGAGTTGTTGCACTTTGCTATGGGGCGGAAGATCCCGATGGTGTACGCCTCTACGGCGGCCGTCTACGGCGCCAGCACGAGCTTCACCGAGCAACCCGCGAACGAGCGCCCGCTGAACGTCTATGGCTACTCGAAGCTTGTCTTCGACAACTATGTCCGCAGGCTGATCCCCGAGATGAAGAGCCCTGTTGTAGGGCTCCGGTACTTCAACGTCTATGGCCCACGCGAGCAACACAAGGGGCGCATGGCGAGCGTCATCCATCACTTCACCCGCCAGTTGAAGGACACCGGAACCATCCGCATGTTCGAAGGCTCAGGCGGCTACGCCGACGGCGAGCAAAGGCGTGACTTTGTCTTCGTGAAGGATTTGGCACGCATCAACATGTTCTTCGCCGGCCTGCTCCCCGGTGAGCACAGCCGGAAGGCGGTACACGCTGTGGTGAATGCGGGGACTGGCGAAGCCCGAACCTTCAAGGCAGTGGCTGAGTCGCTCATGCAGGTACATGGTCCGGGCAAGATTGAGTACATCCCGTTTCCGGGTGATTTGAAGAACCGGTACCAGCACTACACCCAGGCCGATGTGAGTGGATTGCGGGCGGCAGGCTACACGGCTCCGTTTACTTCCCTGGAAGACGGAGTCAAACAGACCTTTGCCGAAGAGCCTGTTCGCTAAGCCAGGCCCTTCGGTACGGTACTCTTTTTGGAAGGGAACCTTGTAAGTTACTCGCGGGAAAACGAGACTGACCGCATCCGCGAACTCGGGTGAAAAGCCCCTACGCTATGAAGGAGGATGGTGAGAGCGCTGGGATTCGAACCCAGGACCAGCGCCTTAAAAGGGCGATGCTCTACCAGCTGAGCTACGCTCTCGCACCACTCTTCAACGTTAGCACATTTGGCTGCGTAAATTCCTGCTAGGTCGTCCGTTTACGCTCGATTGGGCGATGTTCTTTTCGACCTGCGAATCTCGCAAAACACAACAACTCTGTAACAGGTCACAGGTAGAAATATTGCCATCGCTGACCGAACCAAGGGTTGCGCTTGGGCCGAACCGGTTGCGGCAATAAGGATCGACTCCAAACCCTGGATGTCATTCCTCCGGGGAACTTGCTCAAGCCCTGAGCAATTTTGAGGCCGTCACACTAAAGTGCCACGTTCGGTTGATTGACTTGGAGTTGTGCGCACAGTAGCCTCAGGGCATTGCATAACCTAAGGTGCAACATCTCCGTCGAGCTAGCGTAAGTGACGCGTTGAAACGATAGTGATGCGCCGACATCGGGATGGGCAGGACACATGTTTATGGAACCGCGCGGAATGGACAAAATTGACGAGCGCTCTGTAGCTGAGACACCAGAAGACGTGGCAGTTCTCTATTCCTGGGCAAATCTCCATGGGGCGAAATATCGTGATTTTTCCGCATCGAGGAGAGAATATCGGGCACAGTTACGGCATCGTGCCGCCGAACAGGAGCGCGAGCAGGCGTTGAATGCGCAGGCAGAGGCTGAAGCTGCGGCGGCAGCCGCGGATGAGGCGGCGCGCAAAGCTGTAGATGCCGCGAATGTGAAGAAGGGAACGGTTGCCACAGATTCGGGAACGCGCCGGGCTCTTCGCGAGGCTGAGGAAGCTTCTCGCATGGCCGTTGCAGAGCGCGTGGAGGCGGCTCGCCGGGCTGACGCAGTTGCGATGGCAGAGGCCGCAGCGCGACGAGAAGAGCGAGAGATCGCTGAGGCTCGGGCGTCGGTGCAACGGCAGGCCGCGCGATACTCGGATTCCGAAATTAGAAATCGTGAGCTACAGGAAAGAGAGACCGAGGTGCCAGGCGAGATATCTGATCCGTACACATCGCAGCCGCACGCGTATCCCCCCCTCACCTCCCCAGGGCCAGCACCGCAGAATCGGTCACAAACGGAACCCTCTATTCCACCTATTCCTCAGACTCCAGCACCTCCGCCACCGCAGACGATCATTCAGCGGACGGAACCCGGGACGACCAGCCGCCGTCATACGCAGCCGCCGGCAGAAGTTGTGACTGCGCCAATCGCTTCAGACTCCGGAGCTAGTTTGTCGCAGCAGATTTCGCAGCGACGCCCGCAAGGCTATCACCCGGACGAGGCATCGGGTGTCCGCGAGATCTACCGTGGACCCGAGCATGAGGCACAGCGGATTGACTACAGCGGACCTGCCTCACACGCTCGCAAAGTGAATCCTTCCCAACCCAACACGCCACCGGCCGAGTCGCGACTCTCTGGCGAGCAGACGTTATACGGAGGTAAGCGGCATACCGATCCGCAGCCGCAGCAGGGAAGAATTCGCCAGGTTTCCACCGATCCTGCAGGAGCAGTCCCGCCCGGTCGATCGGAGGGGTGGAAGACAGCTTCAGGAGGACGCGCCGTGCCCGGCCCGGCTGAGTTCGAACAAGACTACTATCCGAGCCGTGAGTTGCCGCCGTCCGTGCAGCCGAACCTTTCCGGTCCGCGGCCGATCCTGGGGTATGTTCCGGAACAGGCTGGCACTGCTAAGCCTCCTTTGACACAGGGGCCCGCGCATGCTGATCCAACGCGCGGACGCAGGGCACAGGACAATTTTCCATATCAATATCAGTCAGCAAGCGGGTATTCAGACCCACCGCGGCGCATCACTCCTGAGGGCGTACCCGAGTCGGCTACGAGTTCTGCAGGGCGCGCAGCGTACACGGCTGATCCTGCCGGCCCGGCGTGGCTCTATGCTCCTCCGCCGACGCCTGAGTTGCCGCAAAAATCGTTTGTCCCTCCGCCCCCCGCTCAATCTTCCGTGGCTGAGACCCTGCAGCACTCTCGCGAGCGCGTTGCGGCACGATGGTTTGCTCTCAAGGGGGTTTTCGAGCAGCCGGGTCAGGAAGCTATCGAGGCTCCTGTAAGGCAGAAGGAGATTCGAACGCCGGTACTGGCCGTCTTTTCGCTGGCGGGTGGTGTCGGCAAGACGAGCCTGGTTGCGACGGTTGGCCGCTCGCTATCTTCGCTTGGCGAGAAAGTTCTTCTTACCGATACGACCTCCCACGGCCTTTTGCCGTTCTACTTTGGAGCAAGTGAGCTCAGGCAGGGGACAGTGCGCACGTTCTCTCCTCCGAGCGGAAGCACGGATGCTCCGATCTACCTGGTCAGCTTTGGTGTTGACGAGAAGTCACAGGACGGCGAAGCCCAACAAAAGCTCGCCGAAGAGATATTGGACTGCAGCCGCGGGACGCATCGCATTCTTCTTGACCTGTCGGTGAACTCGGGATGGATCGTAGGCCCGTTGGCCCGGATGAACCCGACGGTTCTCGTGCCACTGGCACCGGATATGAACTCCGTGATCAGCCTTCAGGCGATCGAGAAGTTCTTTCACGGAATGATCAACGGTGACGGCCGTCCGATCGAACCCTACTATGTGCTGAACCAGTTTGATGCCTCGCTCCCGCTCCACCTCGACGTGCGCGAGGTCCTGCGGCGACAACTCGGCGAAAGGTTGTTGCCCTTCATCATCCACCGGGCTCCGGTCGTCAGCGAGGCTCTTGCGGAAGGCATGACGGTGGTGGATTACAACCCAGATTCCCCAGTTTCTGAGGACTACATGAACGTTGCCACCTGGCTGCGCACCATTGCGGCACCGGCCGCCGCGGGCTTCCGCAATGTGCGCTGGAGCGAACGATGATCAGTTCGCCGCTGTGGCGCGAGTTTGAATCTGGTGACGCACTTCCACAGCGAATCCTTCGCTCTGTCCTCGTATTCGGAGGCGTTCTTTTCCTGGGCTTGACTGCCGCGTTGGAACTCACCTGGCCGCAGCAGCTTGTGCTTGGAATCCTTACCGTATTGCTCGCTATCTGGATGGATCGCAGCTCGAGCTCATACCTCGTCACGCTGACACTGATGATCGTGTCGATGTATTCGACCTTCCGTTACGGATATTGGCGTCTTGCCATGACAGGCAGGTTCTTCCTTCAGCCCGGATCAAGCTGGAGCTGGCTCGACGGCTTTTTCATCATGATGCTGGTCATCGCAGAGACATATGCCTTCGTCATCCTGTTCCTCGGTTATCTGCAGACGATGTGGCCGCTGCGGCGCACACCGGTCCCATTGCCCGACGATCCTGCGACGTGGCCCTCCGTTGATCTGCTTATTCCGACCTATAACGAGCCTTTGAGCGTTGTGAAATACACGGCCCTGGCAGCCATGAACATCGACTGGCCGGCGGATAAGTTGAATGTCTACATCCTCGACGACGGCAAGCGCGACGAGTTCCGCAACTTCGCAGAAGCCGCAGGCATCGGCTACATGACGCGCGACGACAATGCCCACGCCAAGGCCGGCAACATCAACCGCGCACTGGCGCGGCTCGATTCGCCATTCGTCGCTATCTTCGACTGCGACCACGTCCCTACACGCAGCTTTATGCAGGTGACGCTTGGCTGGTTCCTTCGCGACAGCAAGCTGGCGATGCTGCAGACGCCGCACCACTTCTATTCACCCGATCCCTTCGAGCGGAATCTGGGCCAGTTTCGCATCATTCCAAACGAAGGCGAGCTTTTCTACGGGATCGTGCAGGATGGCAATGACTTCTGGAACGCAACGTTCTTTTGCGGTTCCTGCGCAATCCTGCGCCGCACGGCTCTTGATGAAATTGGCGGTATTGCAGTCGAAACAGTTACGGAAGACGCGCATACCTCATTGCGCATGCAGATCAATGGCTGGAACACGGCCTACATCAACATTCCGCAAGCGGCAGGTCTCGCGACGGAGCGGTTGAGCGGCCACGTCAAGCAGCGCATCCGTTGGGCGCGCGGAATGATTCAGGTCATGCGCACGGACAATCCATTGTTCGCTCGCGGTCTGAGGCCGGCGCAGCGTCTATGCTATTTCAACGCGATGATGCACTTTCTGTATGCATTCCCGCGGTTGATCTTCCTCACTGCTCCGCTGATCTACCTTATTCTGGGGCAGGTTAACGTACCTGGATACTGGGCTGCTATTCTCGCCTACGCGCTGCCTCACCTTTTTCTCTCCAGTCTCACCAACTCTCGCATCCAGGGGCAGCATCGCCACTCATTCTGGAACGAGATCTACGAGACCGTGCTTGCCCCTTATATCTTTCTGCCCACCATGCTGGCTCTGGTGAACCCCAAGTTCGGCAGCTTCAATGTGACCGCCAAGGGAGGCGTCGTCAACAAACGGTTCTTCGACACACGCATCGCGCGACCGTTTCTCTTCCTGCTCGGGTTGAACGTTATCGGCCTGATGTGCGCGATCCCGCGCTTCTTTCACTTCCCGACCTTCGATCTGCCATTCCCGCTCGATTTCATCGCGAACATTCCCGCGAACATGTATGACGGCGACCGCCCGGGAACCATCATCATGAATCTCATCTGGGTCTTCTTCAACACCATCATTCTTGGCGCAGCGACTGCTGTGGCATGGGAGAGCCAGCAGCGGCGCCAGACAGTTCGAATCCCGATGGCAGTTCCCGCAGATGTCCTGCTTCCCAACGGAAGTAAGGTCCATGGTGTGACAACAGATCTATCGAGCGGCGGTTTTATGGCGAAGGTGGAGCGCGATTTCGTGTCCTCGTCCGGGGATTCCATCAAAGTCACCTTCCCCGTGCTCGATGGCGTTGCCACGCTTCCTGCAACCGTCATTCAGGCCGATGGCAATGTATTGCGCGCACAGTTCGACCCCCTCACCTTGCAGGAGGAAGAGGCACTCACGATGGTCCTCTACTCCCGCGCTGATACATGGCTCGGCTGGGGTGAGTCGCGTGAAGCGGACCAGCCCCTCAAGAGCCTGCAACGCATCCTGCGCCTGTCCCTGATCGGGCTTTCACAGACAATACGAGGCTTGATGATTACGAAGAAGAGTGCCCCGAAGGGCAAGCTGGTTACGAGCATAGTGCCGCTTCTGCTTCTCTGCGTGCTTGCCGGAACCGGAAGGCTCGTCGCACAGCAGGGAAACCTGGTGCAGACAGCCGATTCCTACGCTACGGGCTCAGCTTTCGCTCAGGGTGTCGGAATCCAGGCACGTCCTGTAGCCGCAGGTTCCTTCGACAATATCTTCACTCTCTCCGATATCGGCGTTTCCGAGACCATCGTGCTGCGCGGTGTGGATGCCTATCATACCGTGTACTTTTCGTTGCCGCAGACGCAGGTCGTCAAGACCGCCACGATGCACCTGCGGTATCACTTTTCTCCGGGCCTGATTCCAAGCCTGAGCCATCTGAAGGTGAGTCTTAACGGCACGGTCTTCGCGACTCTGCCTGTGACCGCAGCCCCTACGCCTCCTTCGCCCTCGATTCAGGCCGGGCCTGCCGACAATCCCTCTGCGAGGATCACCCGCGATGAGAACAGCGCCCTCCTTGAGGCGACTGTTACGGTTCCGGCCGAGATGCTGGTTCGCGACAATCAGCTGACCTTTGAATTTGTGGGTCACTACACGATGGAGTGCGAGGACCCGTCACACACAACGCTTTGGAGCCACGTCGACCCGACCACCACGATTGAACTCGCCGGAACCTTGCTTCCGCTTCACAATGATCTCAAGTTGCTGCCGCTTCCGTTCTACGACGTCGCGGTCAATCTTCACCCCGTCGTGCCGATCGTCTTCGCCGGGCGTCCTTCACCGAAGGCCCTTCAGGCGGCAGGAATTGTAGCGTCATGGTTCGGCATCCTGACGGACTACCGTCCGGTAAGGTTTCCCGTTTCCATTGGTTCGATTCCTCAGGGAAATGCAATTATCATCAGCGAGAACGCCGCTGAGCTTCCTTCCACTCTCAGGGTCAGTTCGAGTTCGGGACCCACGATCGCCATGCGCGACAATCCCTCCGACCCTTATTCAAAGGTGCTGGTTCTCACGGGGGACAACTCAGACGATCTGCTTACTGCAGCCATGGCGCTCGCGCTGCAGCGGGATCTCCTCCAGGGTGACCAGGTGCGTATCTCTTCTCTGAAGATGCCCGGTCCACGTGAACCGGACGATGCTCCGCGGTGGATGAGTACGGACAAGATCAATTACATCGGAGACATAGCTCAAACAGGGCAGCTGCAGACTGACGGCTCCAATCCGGTAACTGTGTATATGCGCCTTCCGCCGGATCTATATACCGAAGGTCTGCAAAATCTCGGGTTCCACATGGGATATCGCTACAACGGCCTTCCCATCTCCAACGAGAGCTCCCTTCAGGTGTTCATGAATGACGCTTACGTCAGTTCGACACCTTTACCCCACACCGACAAGGCCTCAGCACAGTTAGAGACAATCATTCCGATTCCCATCGGGAACATGCGGCCCTTCTCGAACACTCTGAAGAACCAGTTTGTGTTCCTTCTCGCAAAAAAAGGCAAATGCCAGGACATCGCTCCGTACAACATGCAGGGCGCGGTCCTCAAAGACTCCTATCTCGACATCCACGACATACCCCACTGGGCGACACTGCCTAACCTTGAGATATTTGCCAACGCCGGCTATCCCTTCACTCGCAAAGCCGACCTGACCGACACAGCAGTCGTTCTTCCGGACAATGCCGCTCCCGATGAGATCGAGACATTCCTCACCCTCATGGGACACTTTGGCGGTCAGACCGGCTATCCAGTCCTTAATGTGACGGTCACTGATTCTGACGGCATGAAGGAAGGCCTCCGCAAGGATTACCTCGTCATTGGCACTGTCGACGATCAACCGGCACTCGGTCGTCTGAATCCAGCTCTTCCCGTGGAGATCGATGGCAGCGGCCTGCACATTCAGGACACGCAGGGTTTCTTTGCCTCGCTGCAGCACGCATGGTGGAAGGTTCGCAGTTCAGACCGCATTCAGTCCGGACAACTCGAGACCGCCGGAGGCCTGCCTGACGCCCTGATCGAAGGCATCGAGTGGCCGCGAGGATCAAACAGATCTGCTGTCATCATCGCGTTGCGCGACCACGCGGTCGTTCCAAACTTTCTCTCGGTCTTCCTCAAGACATCGCAATCGTCGGATATCTCGCAATCGGTCAGCGTGCTGCGCGGCAGCCGGTTCGTCTCCTACCGGATTGGCAACTACGTGTATTGGGTTGGCTCGCTCTCTCCCTGGGTACGGTTGAGCATGCTGTTCTCTGAGCAGCAGTGGCTGATGGTGGTCTCGACGTTCAGCATCTGCTTCCTGCTCGCCGCAGTTGTTCGAACCATGTTGCGGAGACGCGCCCGAGCACGGCTTCAGGGAAACGACTAATTTGCCCGAACCCGTAGTGAAGCGGCAATGCACCATATTTCGACTCATCTGGCTGGGAACGCGCCGTGCCGGACTTAGAACTCTCGCGGTCGTGCTCCTGGCAGTGTTGGCGCTGCAAGGCGTTTGCCTTGCGCAGAAGCCGTGGCCATTGTGGGAGGCATATTCTCACGCCTTCATCGACGGACAGGGCCGGGTCATCGACCATAGCGCGCAAGACCGCACAACCAGTGAAGGTCAGGCCTACGCACTGTTCTTTGCGCTCGTAGCTGGCGACCGGGCCCGCTTCGACAAGATTTTCAGCTGGACAGAGCAAAACCTGGGCGACGGTGATCTCACACAGCGTCTGCCGGCATGGAGTTGGGGAAAACGGCCAGACGGCAGTTGGGGAGTCACAGACCAGAACCCCGCCTCCGACGCCGATCTCTGGATGGCCTACGCCCTTTCGGAGGCTGGACGACTCTGGCACGTTCCTCAGTACCAGAAGACCGGGACCGCCTTGGCGGCTCGCATCGCGCAGCAGGAAGTCGCCTATATTCCCGGATTGGGAACCTCGCTGCTTCCAGGTCCAAAGGGTTTCCACCCGGAAGCGGCGCTATGGCTTCTTAACCCGAGCTATCTCCCGCCTCCGCTGCTGCAATACTTTTCAAGCGCGATGCCGACGGGGCCCTGGGAAGCCGTCGGGCAGTCGCTCGATCCATTGCTGGCTCAGGGTTCGTCAAATCGCTATGCGATGGACTGGGTCGCGGCGGGGCAGCAGGGAATTCACCCGTCTGTCACGCCTGCCCAACTCGCGGCGGCGGACAGCCAATCCCTGCCAGTGGGCAGCTACGATGCAATCCGAGTCTATCTGTGGCTGGGAATCTCATATCCACACACACCGGCCATGAAGTTGTGTCTGTCGCACGTCTCCGGGATGGCCGATTACATGAAGAACCATCTCACGCCCCCGGAGAGGGTCGATGCCGCTGGCCGAGTCATTGGTCTCTCGGGGCCGCCCGGCTTCTCGGCTGCCCTTATCCCATATCTGCATGCTGCCGGAGCGTCAAAGCAGGCGAAAGAACAGTTAGATCGTCTGAATTCAACAAAAAGTGCGTCAACAGGCCTTTACGGGAAGGACGCAGCGTATTATGACCAGAACCTCACATTATTCGCCACGGGTTGGCTCGAACAGCGCTATCGTTTCGACCGGGATAGCCGACTTCAAGTGGTGTGGAAGTAACAACAGGACGAGGATTTTCCCGAAAGCCATTGACAAAACAGTAAATATCCAGAATAAATCGGTACAAATCCGTGAAAAAGCGGTAAGCTTTCGGAGAGTGGGTAGTGGTGTCGATGCCTGCTGAGGCGTCGCGCCTCAGGCAAACGAAAGATATGAGAAGGATTGGGGCAATTCGGCCATTTGCAGCAGCCATTCTCTTAGGGGCGGCTACGTTTGCACCTTTCGCATGGGCGCAGGCAAACGAGTCTGCAACGCAGACGTTACTCGACAGGGCGCACGCGCTTGAGGTTCGTGGCCGTATGGATATGGCTGCGCAGACTTGGCAACAAGTCCTGCTGACGGACCCGAAGAATACGGAAGCGCTTGCCGGTCTGGCACGTGCCGCGAAGCAGAGTGGGAACGAACCTTTGGCCAGCACCTATCTGGATCGTCTCCGTGCCATCAACCCTAACGATCCAAATATCGAGCGCATCGAGCGAATGGGCTCGCAGCAGAGTCAAGCCACCGAACTGCAACAGGCCGGAAAATTCGCAAAGGCCGGGCAGTACGCGCAGGCGATGGCGATCTATCGTAAGGTTTTCGGGAACTCGCCTCCACCGGGCGACTGGGCTCTTGCTTACTACGAGACCGAGGCTGCAACTGAAGATGGTCGTCCGCATGCCATTGCGGGGCTGCGCGCTCTCGTCGAGAAGTACCCTAACGACTCCCGCTATCAGATCGCTCTGGGGCGCATCCTCACCTACAACCCGCAGACGCGGGCCGAGGGCAGGAAGCTTCTCGAGCGTCACCCTGACGATCCGCAGGCGGTCGAAGCGCTGCGTCAGTCCCTGGTGTGGGATGCGGCGAATCCTGCTAGCGCTGCCGACATTCGCGCCTACCTGGCAAAACACAACGACGCCCAACTCTCGCAGGCGCTCAAGAACATGCCGAAGCCGGCTCCCGGGAAGACTGCTGCCCCTCAGACCGCAGAAGAGATTGCAGCGGGGAAGGCGGCTCTCGTCCGTTCTCAGCAGGAGCAGGCGGCCTACAACGCTCTGAACGCGAAGCGGCTGGATGAGGCCGAGACACGGTTCAAGGCGATCCTCGCCAATGAGCCGGAGAACCCTCGCGCACTTGCTGGCATGGGCTACGTTCGCATGCAGCAGTCGAACTTCGGCGGAGCGACCAGCTTTCTCGAGCAGGCCAAGCAGTACGGCGCCCGCGATGCCGGACTCGATCAGGCGTTGGAGACAGCGCGCTTCTACTCCGTGATGAGCGACGGCTCGGTAGCTCTCAACGAAAACGACCTACCGACCGCCGAGCAGAAATACCAGGAAGCGCTCACCCTTCGTCCCGGTAGCACCGAGGCTCTAGAAGGGCTTGGAGGCACCTTCCTCAAGGCGCAGCACCCGGAATCGGCGATACCGATCTTCGAGCAGTATGTGAAGGCGAAGCCCTCAGCGGCTGCTGCATGGCGCGGAC
>Ga0126381_100005663_pt1 | contig 13791 bp, 9 predicted proteins | sample PanSoiMetPlot_28_FD_96465 | JGI IMG/M metagenome (GOLD analysis project Ga0126381, IMG submission 96465) | Tropical forest soil microbial communities from Panama - MetaG Plot_28 | ecosystem: Environmental > Terrestrial > Soil > Tropical forest > Bulk soil | place: Panama | collected 2016-02-17
AAGGGTTATGGATTCATCAGCCGCCAGAATGGGGAGGATGTATTCGTGCACTTTTCCGCGATCCAGTCGAATGGATTCCGCAGCCTTCAGGAAGGCCAGCAGGTTCAGTTCGATGTGGTCAAAGGCCCCAAGGGCTGGCAGGCCGAGAACGTAAAGGCGGTCTAACCACTTTCGGTCACGAGAAAATTAGATCAGGGGGCGGCCGGACTGGCCGCCCTTTGTATTTTGGTCTGGCACCCTCCTTCCCGATGCCCCTTCCGCATTGATCCAATCCGCATCCTGCCAATGCGCGCTTCGTCAGAAGCCACGTTCCTAAATGAATTTAAGCTACGCACTGGGCAGTCATTCTTCGTTGTGACGACGCTGTTTCGTCCTAAACTTTGTTGCATACGGAGGAATGACGCCATGAGAACTCTCTCGATCGTGACCGGAATCTTTCTAGGGTGGCTCGCTCTTGTGGTAGCGCAAATGATAGCCGGAGCGGCGATTCCTGTTCGCATCGCGATGCCTCCAAACGCGTTCGCCTGGTTTTTATTGACCGACCTGATCATCGCGGCTGTGCTCGGATGTGTGGCCTTGCGCTCGCGGCAGACAGGTATGAAGCTCGGCGTGGTCATGGTGGCGATTCCCCTTGGCATTGCAGTGGTAAATCTGATCGAGGGCGCGTTCTTTTTGTCGCAACCGGGCGTCGGCTGGGGGCGGATTGCGATGCAGACAATTCTTGGGTACCTGCTCGTAGCACCGGCTTGGGCTGTCATCTTTGGACGGATGCGCCGTCCGCAGATTGTGAAACCCCTCGCAGAAAAAGCAGACGGAACCGTCTGGAAGTTTCTCGTGTCCGACATCTCCTATCTGGTCCTCTATTACACGGCGGGCATGGTGATTTTTCCGTTCGTCAAAGATTTTTATGCCACGCAACATATCCCGCCAATGCGAACAATTGTAGCCTTGCAGTTGTTGGTTCGCGGACCGGTATTCGTGTTCATTTGTATTTCACTGATGAGAATGCTTCAGCTCCCGCGGCGTGCGGGTGCCCTTGCCACCGGTCTGGCCTTCACGCTGCTAGGCAGCGTTGCGCTCATCGCGCCGAACCCGTTCTTCCCGGACTCAGTCCGATGGGTCCATTTTGGAGAAGTCTTAACCTCGAACTTTGTTTTCGCGGCGATTGTCGGATGGATTTGGGCAGCACCGCGCGTTGAGGAGCCGGTCCAAACATTGAGGACTGCCGCTTGAGCAAATAGTTCCGTCCCGCCTTGTCACTTCTGACGATTTTATTCATCATCAGAGCATGGCATTTCTGAGGGGTCTGATTGTTTTCGCGCTGAGCGCGACGGCGTTTGCCGGGATTATTGACGATGTCCGGAGCCAGCTGGCGAACGATAATTTCGCCGCGGCCGAATCGGCGTTGAATTCTTACAAAGCGCAGCGTGGCGTGACGCCGGAATATTTGGAAGCGCTCTCGTGGATGGCGCGCGGAGCGTTGAGCAAGCAACAGTATACGCAGGCCGAAAACTACGCGCAGCAGACCAAGACGCTCGCGGTCCAGCTGCTCAAAAGCAGAAAGATGGATGAAGAACCGCATCTTCCCTTGGCGCTCGGCGCTGCTTATGAAGTGCAGGCGCAGGCGCTTGCCGCAGAAGGCAAGAAGACTCAGGCCGCTTGGTTGCTGAGAACGGCGCTCGCGACGTATGGGAATTCGTCGATTGCTCCCCGGCTGCACAAGAATCTCAACCTGCTGAGTTTCGTGGGACGGCAGGCGCCTCCGATCCAAACCAAGGAATACATTGGCATGCCGCCGGCATCGCTGGCGCAAATGAAGGGGACTCCGCTGCTTCTGTTTTTCTGGGCCCACTGGTGTGTCGACTGCAAGGGAGAAGCGCCGATTCTCACCCGCTTACGGTCGGAGTTTCCAGCGCTGATGTTCGTGGCTCCCACTCAACGCTATGGATACGCGGCTCGCGGTGAAGATGCAACGCCCCAGGCCGAACTCGCCTACATCAATGCGGTCTGGCAACAGTACTATTCGGGGCTGCAGGGGATCTCGGTTCCGGTGAGCGCGGAAAACTTTAACGTGTACGGCGCGAGCACGACTCCGACGGTGGTGCTCGTCGACCGCACCGGAAAGATCTTCTTCTATCATCCGGGCGCGCTCTCGTATGAAGAACTGCGCGGCGCCATTGAGAAGGTTCTGCACGGCTAGAGCCCCAGGTCATGTTGCCTGTGTCAGCCTCCCCGAGTGAGTTCGACGGCGCAGCGCAAGTTGATTTTGTGAAATCCAGACCCGCTGCGACTCGCCTATAATCTCTGCATCACTCGAGACTAATCCAATGCTGTTGACCTTCGATCATGGCCCGGTTCGCGAGGTGCGGCTCAATCGCCCGCCGGCGAACGCCCTCTCGCCCGAATTGATCGTCGCGCTTCGGGAGGCGATTGAGGTTGCGCCGCAGAAAGGCAGTCGTGCGCTGATTCTGTCTGGTACGCCGGGCAGATTTTCAGGAGGGCTGGATGTACCTCTTCTGCTCGGCTTCGATCAAGCCACAATCGCCACGTTGTGGCGCGAATTTTACGCTCTGCTGAAAGCACTGGCGGTGTCGCCGATTCCCGTTGCTGCCGCCATCACCGGCCATGCTCCCGCGGGTGGAACCGTACTTCCATTATTTTGCGATGTGCGGTTCATGGCCGACGGAGATTTCAAGATCGGACTTAACGAAGTGCAGGTCGGGATTCCCTTGCCGCCCGTGATTGTAGCGGCGCTGCGCCGGCTGGTTGGCCCCCGGCAGACCGAGCGATTGGCGGTAAGCGGCGCCTTGCTTTCGCCCCCAGAGGCACTGGCCGCCGGTCTGATCGACCAACTTGCGCCTCCCGGCGATGTCGTCGAGCGCGCGCTTATCTGGTGCCAGTCGCTGCTCGCGTTGCCCGCGCAGGCGATGGCTGCAACCCGCCGAGAGGCCCGTGCCGATCTGGTCGCGTATTTCGAGCGGAATCTCGAAGCTGAGTTGCAGGCGGTCACCGACAGTTGGTGGGCAAACGAGACGCAAACAACGCTGCACGCTCTAAGCGCAAAACTGGGGAAAAAGACCGCTGTGACCAGCTAACCGTAGTGCTGTCCGCAGGCCAAGGCGCTGCTGCGAACGATGTCTCCTTAAAAATGGAACCGGTATTTCACCTGGAATGCCAGCTCGCGCGGATTCGTGAAGTGCGATCCGCCAAAGGTGTTGCTGTTGTCGAGCATGTAGTGATTGTTGCCGACATTCAGCGCGCTGAAACGCACGTTCCAGTTCTCTCCGAACGACTTTCCTACTGAGAGATCAACCGTCGTGTGCGGGGGCAGGTGGCCGGGACCGTCGCCGTCCAAAAATCCCGAACCGTAATTCACGTTGACCGAGCTCCAGATTCGGCGGGGAAGATTCAGGCTGACACCCGTGCTGACCGTGTCGCGCTGATCGTGATCGAGGAAAAAGTAGCCTTCGTCGGGCGGCGAGAAATCGGTGAGGCCGCCGGTGACCGCGCCCGCGCCTTCCGCGTACTGATGCGAATAGGCGAGGTGGAACTGCGCAAGGCCAGCGATCCGCGGAGAACTCGCGGTGGTCTCCCACCCGTGAAGGCGCGCGCGATCGATGGTCAAAGGGAAAAAGATGTTGGAGTTGCCGAGAACGTCGTGGTCGAAGAAGTTTCGCGCAGCGGTGCGGAAGTTGGCGACGTCGAAAGTCCAGCCTGCGAAGGGAATGGTGAGTCCAAATTCGCGCTGTTCGTCGCGCTCGCCATGTAGCGGAAGAAATCCGCAGTCGCTGCCGTTGCACTGCTCAAGCAGCGGGCCCGAGACGGTAAGCAACGGCGGCGCCTGGTAGTAGCGTCCCCAAAACGCGCGGGCGACCCAAAGCAGCTTCGGAATCTGGACGGCGGCGCCTAGGCGCGGATCGGCGGCATTTTCGCTAATCGGATGATTGCCACCGAGCAGCGTGTCGGTACCCGTTCCTCCAAAGTGCGTGAGCCGGACGCCTCCGTTTAGCGTCAACCAGCGTGTCGCCTTGTATTGATCTTCAACAAAGATGGCTTCGGTGTTTCCCCAAAGCTTCTCGCGATCGGCGGGAACCAGCACCGAGCCGTCGCCAGCGTTCACGGCAAACAATTGATTATCGCGCTGCGCGAACGCCTGCACGCCCACTCGCGCCGTGTGATGGCCCCGGGTGTAAGCGGCGGACACTACACCGCCGACGTAGTTCGAACCGCGATCATCTTGCGGAACGGAAATCGTCGGGTCGGGCGAGCCCGTGTAGTCACCGATATAGTGTGCGCGATTGAAGTGATAGAACGGCGAGACCGTGACCACGAGACCGCTTCCAACGGTGTGTAGCCACGAGAAATTTACAAACGCGTCGCGCTCGTTCTCCGCGTCGCGTACGCCAACGGCTTGTCCGTCTGGATCGTTGGGAACCTGGTAGTGGTCTCCGCGCACCGAGGTCACGAGCCGGAGTTGGTCGTTTGGCGACTGGTTGAAGATCAATGATCCGAAGCCGCTGAGTCCGCCGGCCTGGTTATGCAGATTTTCGGGGCTCGGCGTTTCCAGACCAAGATCGGTTCGATATCCCGAAAGGCTTCCATACCATGCGAAGCGATCGCTGTGATCGCCGAAGCTGATTTGGGGATTGGTCGCGTTGTAGCTTCCGTAGTCGAGGACCAACTCGCCCTGACGGTTGCGCTCGAAGCCCGAGCGCGTGACCACATTGAATACTCCGTAGGTGCGGTCGCCATACTCGGCGTTGTATCCGCCGCGCTGCACCTCGAGGTAATCGATGTCTTTGGGATCGAACTGCGGGCCGACGTTGGACGCGATATTTGTGTTCGGCACAGGCACGCCATCAAGCAGCCACGAAACCTGGTGTCCACCTCGGATGTGCAGCTGGTCGTGGACCATATAGGCGCCGGGCGTAAAGTTCGTGATCATCGTGAGGCTGTTCGTGTTGTCGGCGCCCGGGGTTTGGTTGATCGCCGCGCGGCTCACGATGTTGGTGCTGGTCGATGATTCCGGATTGACGGCCGGCGCGACGTCCTGCACCTCGACGGTTTCAGCAGCGTGAGCAACCGTCAGCGAGAAGTGCGGCTTGGCATCGCGTTCCGAGGTCAGGACAAAAGTCTGTGCTTCGATGGCAAAGCCCGGCGCTTCGACCGTGACGCGGTACTCGCCTAGCGGCACGTTCTCAAAACGGAATTCACCAGCCTGATCGCTGATGGTTGTCTTCGACCAGTCCGAAGTCGTGCTGCGGAGTATGACCTTCGCGTCTTCGACCGGCCGGTGCTGCGGGTCGTGGATCAGACCGTGCACCGATCCGAAAATGGCGGCGCTCGCTACCAATGCGAACATGAGCGCGATAAGCAGCAATCCGATGTTTATGAATTTTGTCTTCATGAACCCTCTGCAATCGGCTAAAACAGCGAACCCGGAATCGCGAGATTCGATGGATTGACAGAAAATCACAAGCCGCACGCGCGGCGTAGATCAACCCCTCGTCAATCCTTCTCGTTGGGGGACTCGCTCAGGATGTGCGGTTTTCAGAGGATGGGAGGAGCGCGGCCGGGATGATTGAGCGCCAGTTCGAAAGACAGGATCTGCGAATCGAGAGCAGCGTCAGCCTGCGTCGCGCGGCTCAACTCGCTATGAGTCGAAGGCAGCGAAGCATGTGCCCACTCGGATCGCGCCATGGTTTGGCAGCATTCGTGATCTTGGCAGCAGTCCTTGCCGCCGAGAACCTGGTGGCTAGAAACGGGCAGCGCCGTTTCGACCGCAGCAGCCTTGTGGTGATGGCATTCCGACATCTCCGACGACGCAGTCGCCGGAACCGGCCTGCGCTTGCAATGAGCATGCATGACCGAAATGGTGGACGCTGCCGCAAACGGAGAGAACACTCCGGCGAGCAAGACCAACAGCAGCGTTCTGGCGATCAGTCGTTGCATGGCCCCATGTGCAGAGGAGGAAGAGTCTTTCTCGCGTCAAGAGCGCTCACGATCTCACCCAGGTCGGGAGCCGGCGCAAGCCTCTGCGTGAGGTAAGCATAGGGCAGTTTTGGGGTTGGAACAATCCCCCTGTCAGGGGAGCCAGAAATTTGATATGCGGGGTCGGACCAACCAGCGGGCAAGTGTATCCAGGCAAAATGTTTATACGCGGCTTAGGTTCGCGGGCGAGGACCCTTCGACTCCGCTCAAGGGCAGGTCGCCCGTCCCTCCATTGTCAAAAGACATCCCACGCCGTGTCTGGAAAAATCGGCGATCGGAATTAACGACCCACGATATCGCCCTTCAAACCTCCGATCGCGGTCAGAACGTCCGACTTCTCTTTCTCCGGAACCTTGAACTTGTCGAGAGTCCCGACAAGGTATTTCACACTGGCATGCCAGTCAGCTTCGCTGATGTTGAGGCCAGTGTGCGCTGTTTTCATGTCACGTCCGGTGTACTTGCACGGACCGCCGGTAGCGACGCAGAGGAAGTCGACCACATGCTGGCGGACTCTGAGCTTCGAGTCGGTGCTCAGCCCGGTGAAGAAGCGGCCAAGCTGCGGATCGGTCGCGAGATGGGTGAGGAAGTCGTCGGTCACGGCGGCGATCGCGTCGTAACCGCCGAGGCGCTGGTAGAGCGTAGGTTGCGATTGCGCCATCAGTTGCGGCGTGGCTACGAAGGCCGGGGTGACCATGGCGAAGGACATCAGGGCGAAATAGAGAAACGATGTCAGCTTTTTCATTCTTGTCTCCTAAAACAGGGTGATCACTGCCTACTCGCAGGAAGTACGTGAAGGGCGGGAGGTCGGATTGGTGGGAATTGTCTTAAGGTATTGTCCGCGGAAATTCCCGGGTTAGTGTCCAAAGAACGGCGGCAAGGCTGGCACACCATCCTGTGCTCAGTTGGGTTGAGGGCTGAACTTCCGGCGTGTTAGCATCCATAGTTTTGGCAGGTGCGTTTGGGCTGGCCTGTAATCGCGTCCTAATTCCTTTTTTCGGGCCGAGTTTTCTCTCCTCCCCAAGCCTGTCGAAGGAGTGAACCCGTGAAAGTGTATGAAGGTGCAAATGTCCGCAACGTGGCCCTCGTCGGCCACGGGCATGCAGGAAAGACCTCGATCGTCTCGGCCGCGCTTTTTACCTCTGGAGCCACCCAACGACTGGGCCGCGTGGATGACGGCTCCGCCACTACCGACTACGATGAAGAAGAAATCGCCCGAAAAATGTCGATCGGCACCGGCATCGGTTTTGCCGAGTGGGGCAAAACCAAGATCAACTTCCTCGATACTCCCGGTTTCAACATGTTCGTCCACGAGGCGAAGACCGTGCTGCCCGTGGTCGAAGCGGCCCTGGTGATCGTGGACGGCGTTGCCGGGGTCGAGGTTGTCACCGAGCGCGTGTGGGGATACGCCGAAGAAATCAACCTGCCACGCATGATCGTGGTCAGCCGCATGGACCGCGACCGGGCCGATGCCGAGCGGGTCCTGGATTCACTGAACAAAGCCTTCGGACGCGCCGTCGTGCCGCTGCAGATGCCGATCGGAAAAGAGAAGAGCTTCACCGGAATCGTCGACCTCGTGAAGATGAAGGCGTACACGTATGAACTCGGCGGCAGTGGGAAGGGAAAAGAAGAAGAGATTCCCGCGAATCTGGCTAGCGCCGCGCAGGAAGCCCACGAAAAACTGGTGGAGCTGGTCGCCGAAGGCGATGACAAATTGATGGAAGAGTTCTTCGAGAAGGGCACCATCCCCGAAGAGCACCTGATTCCGGCCCTGCATGACGCCATCCGCGATGACAAAATCTTCCCAGTTTTGTTCAGCTCCGGGCTCGGCAACATCGGCGTCGACAAGTTGATGGACTTTATCGTCGACTACACCCCCGCGGGCACCGAGCACACGGCGCTGCACGGGATTGCCGGAAGCAACGGCCAGTCGCCCGAGCGGCATGTTGCCGACTCCGACTCTCTATCGCTGTTTGTATTCAAGACCGTGTCTGATCCCTTCGCCGGCCGCATTTCCTATTTCAAGGTCTTCAGCGGCGTTTTGAAAAATGACGCTTCGCTCCAGAACTTTACGCGGAATTCGTCGGAGAAGCTGGCGCACATCTCGATCATGCAGGGTAAGAACGCCGTCGCGGTGAACGAGCTCCATGCCGGCGATATCGGGGCGGTCGCCAAACTACGCGACACTCTGACCGGCGACACGCTCGGCGACAAGACCGCGCCAATCCAATATCCGAAGATCACGCTGCCCGAACCCGCGATCACGTTCGCGATCGAGCCCAAGAGCCGCGCTGACGAAGACAAGCTGGGCCCGGGCATCCACAAGCTGATGGAAGAAGACGCGATGCTCCGCTTCTTCCGGGATCCGCAAACCAAAGAGTTCCTGATTGCAGGAACCGGCCAGCAACACATCGAAGTTATCGTTTCAAAGCTGAAGAAGCGTTATCACACCGAGGTGAACCTGAAGGCGCCCAAGGTTCCGTACCGCGAGACGATTCGCGGCAGGGCCGATGTTCAAGGGCGCCATAAGAAACAGACCGGTGGTCACGGCCAGTATGGCGACTGCAAGATCAAGATGGAGCCGTTGGCCCGTGGTGGCGAATTCGAGTTCGTAAACGACATCTTCGGCGGCGCGATCCCGAAAAACTTCATTCCCGCGGTTGAGAAGGGCATTCGCGATGCGGCGGCGCGTGGTTATCTCGCGGGCTACCCGGTGGTCGATTTCAAAGTCGTGCTCTATGACGGCTCCTATCACGACGTCGATTCAAACGATCTATCGTTCCAGATGGCGGGCCGCATCGCCTTCAAGAAAGCGATGGAGGTTGCGAAACCGACGTTGCTCGAACCTGTGATGGTCGTGGAAATCACGGTTCCGGACGAATTCGCCGGATCGATCATGGGCGACCTCAATAGCCGCCGCGGCCGCATCCAGGGCATGGACAACAAGGGCGGCAACACCATCGTGAAAGCCGAAGTCCCCATGGCCGAGATGCTCACTTACGGCGTCGAGCTCACGTCGATGACACAGGGCCGCGGCAGCTTCAACATGGAGATGCATCATTACGACATCGTGCCTTCGCAGCTGCAGGAAAAAATCATTGAGAAGACAAGGGCCGAGCGCGGCGAAGTGAAAGACGAAGAGGAGTAGCGGGAACCCGATTCAGCCGCTGCCCATTAGGTGTCGGACCAACTTGCTACTTGGCTGGCTCGGACTTCGCGTTGTGTTGAACTTTCGGCTGCTCCGGTACTGACACCAGGGCTTCGGTCGCGCGATCCAGTTCAAAGTAGGTCTTCTTCTTTGTGCAGCTGGAGACGCCGGCAACCTCTTCCTCTTCTGGTGTCATGGGCTCACCTTCCAGCACGATCTTGCCCTGTAGGCCGTACCCCAGAACATGAAAGTCGAGCGAGCAGTCGTGCCCGAATGTTTTCGCGAGTAGGTGGGTCATCTCAGGCTGCTGAAACGTCCCGTTGCGCGAGTCGAAGATCAGGACGCTATGCACCACGCCAGGTTGTTCGTACTGCCACTCGGCAAGTTCAGCCAGCAAACGCCGTCCATCGGATGACCAGTCAATCAGCCGCAACGAATTTCCATTCTCGACGTCGGCGGGCTCCTGCAGGAATCGAATTTTGAAGTCGCCAGTATCGCCCGCGATATAAAGGCGCGAGTTGTTCACGCACAAAGGTCCCGCATAGCCCGATGGCCGCTGCGGATAAAGCGCGGTCGCTTCAACCTCAGCGTAGGCGCGATGCTTGCCATCGGGAGCAACCAGCACATCGCCTTTCACTGTGCGCGAAGCATAGGGAGAATGCTCTCCGCAGGTGACCAATGTCGCGTCTGCTGCTTTAGGAGTGTTCTCGGGTGCGGGCGTGACATTCTGCGCGAGTGACAATGCTGCCGAAAAGAGAATGAGAACGCCGTATCGATAGAGGTTTCCGATCATCGCGAGGATTGTAGACTACGCACTTGGTCGTGTCTGTACCTCATATCACTGACCGACGGGGCGCCGTAGCAAGAAACACAGTTACTTCCATGAATCTGTCGATCGATCACGTCACCATCTGCGGCTCAAACCTCGAGCGGATGCGCGCGGACTTCGCTGCTGTCGGCCTTCGCACCATGTATGGCGGCCGTCACGCCAATGGAATAACCCACATGGACTTGCTGACGTTTCCCGACGGTTCCTACATTGAGCTGATCGCACCATACACATCGTTGGCCGGCGCCGGTGGAATGATGTCGGGGTGGGCCAAGCTGATGGAAGGGGACGCCGGATGCGGCGCCTGGGCCGCCCGCTCGAGAGACATACAAGCGGAAACATCCCGGCTTCGCAGCGCCGGCATCGAGGCGCGAGGCCCGGAAGCCGGCGGTCGTCAGCGCGCGGATGGCACGAAGCTCGAATGGGAGACGGCGATCGTGGGACCCGGTTCGGCGGGAAGCGTTCTGCCTTTTCTTATTGAGGACAAGACGCCACGCGACTTGAGAGTCCCCAGCCCCGACGGAATGTCGTTCATTGATGGCGTCGGCGCTGTACTCATCGGCGTCCGCGATCTCGAATCCGCGACCACCCTTTTCCGGCGGGCGTTCGACCTACCGAACGCGACCATCGAAGAGCATCCCGATTTCGGCGCAACCCTCGTCCGCTTCGTGAACCGTCCAGTGATGCTCGCGTCGCCGACAAATACCAACTCCTGGCTCGCCGATCGGCTTCAGAAGTTCGGAGAATGTCCGGCTGCATTCCTTCTGAAAACTTCCTCTGCCACGACCGACCTATTGATCAGCGCGAAATCCATGCACTGGTTCAGAACTGAAGTCGCTTTCTTCGATCCGCAACGCCTTCACGGCGCGCGCATCGGACTCATTCGCGGGTGACACGCATCCTCAATATCCACGCAAATGCGTCGTTGCTTCGCTGACCCTTTCGCTTTAGTATCGCCATACGTGGCCACTCTCAGGAACACTCCACATCTGAAAGAGCGGCTGGTGTCCGCGGCGCCGGTCGAAGACGACTCCTCATTTGAACTCAAGCTGCGCCCGCAAAAGCTCAGCGAGTTCATTGGCCAGGACAAAGTCAAAGAGAACCTGGCGGTCGCGATCGAGGCAGCGCGGTCTCGCGGCGAGGCCATGGACCACGTTCTGCTCTACGGACCTCCCGGACTCGGCAAAACCACGCTCGCCAACATCATCGCGAACGAACTGGGTGTGGCTTTCCAACAGACCTCGGGGCCAACTCTGCAAATCAAAGGTGAACTCACTGCGATCCTCACCAATCTGCAGGACAAGCAGGTGCTATTCATCGACGAGGTGCACCGCCTGCAGCCGGCTCTGGAAGAAATCCTCTATTCCGCGCTCGAAGACTACAAGCTCGACATCATCATTGGTCAGGGACCGTCGGCGCGCACTCATGTCATCGACGTAAAGCCCTTTACCTTTGTGGGCGCAACCACCCGCGCCGGGCTGCTCTCCGCTCCGTTGCGGTCGCGCTTCGGCATCATGCTTCGGCTGGAGTTCTACACGCACAAGGACCTGCAGATCATCGTCGAGCGGTCTGCGGAGATTCTGGGCGTGGCGGTCGACGACGAGGGCGCAATCGAGATTGCCAGCAGATCCCGAGGCACGCCCCGCATCGCGAATCGCCTGCTGCGCCGGGTGCGCGATTACGCGCAAGTGCGAGGTGGCGGCAAGATCGACAAGAACACCGCGCAGGCCGCACTCCGGATGCTCGAAGTGGATCAATACGGCTTCGATGAAGTGGACCGCAAGCTGCTTCTGACAATTATTGAGAAGTATCAGGGTGGTCCGGTCGGCGTGAACACCCTGGCTGCCGCGTTGGCTGAAGAGCCGGATGCCATCGAGGAGATCTACGAACCGTTCCTGATCCAGATCGGCTTCTTGAACCGGACGCCACGCGGCCGCGTGGCCACAATGTTGGCGTACGAGCATTTTGGAATCACGCCAACACGGCGGCAGAGCTCTCTTTTCTGAGAAGCGGCCGGAATTCAATTCTCCAAATTCAGTTCGCGCAACCTTTGAGTACTCGTTAGTTCCGCTTTTGGTAATCCTCGCGTGAGAAATAGCAACATCTTCTTGGGAACCTCGACGCGATGGTGTATGTTGCTCCACTACCCTGTAGGGGGCGGGGTAGACCGCAAGACCACTCTAGCTTTCCGGGACGAGTGTTGGGTGTTCGGGTCTCCTTTCAGACGACTACGGCTTGCCTGCGCGCTATTCCCTCTTCTAAGCCTGCTGGGGCCCGCGCTGGTTGCCCAAGTTTCTTTGCTCGAACGTCCCGACCCAGCTTCCTCCACGCCAACCGGCGCGCCTTCGGCCTTCACCCAGACTTATCCGCTCGATGTATTGCCCGGCCCGAATGGCGCGAATCCTCCGCCTGCCGATCCGCAACAGCGGCCTCCAACGGAACAACCCAGTCTCGGGCCGCCTGCGATTCTGATCCCGCGCTTGTCGCGTGGTCCGACGGTCGACGATTTCGTCACCATGAAACCGTTGAGCGAAGTGGCCCAACAAATGGTCAAAGTGACCGGATTCGTGCAAAGGGTCCCACATGACGGCGCACCCGTCTCGCAGCGTACGGAAGCCTATCTTGGCTATGACCAGAAAAATCTCTACGTCGTTTTTGTTTGCTTCGATGACCCTGGCAAGGTCCGAGCGCGCAAGTCTCGTCGCGAAGACGTGACCGACGACGACACGGTTGAGGTGATGCTCGACACATTTCACGACCGGCGCCGCGCCTATGCGTTCCAAATCAACCCTCTCGGCGTCCAGTGGGATGCGATCTGGTCAGAAACTCCTCACGAAGAAGTCGGCGGCAACTTCGACACGTCCTGGGATACCGTCTGGTACTCCCAGGGCCGGCTCACACCCGAAGGGTACGTCGCGTGGATCGAGATCCCGTTCCGCAGCATGCGCTTTCCGTCCGCCAAAGAGCAGTCCTGGGGCGTGATCCTCTACCGCGGGATCGTTCGCGAAAACGAAGACGCGTTCTGGCCGCAAATCTCGCAGCGATTCGAAGGTCGCCTCGCACAGGCAGCTACGCTGGCGGGACTAGAAGGAATTTCGCCTGGACGCAACCTGCAATTCATTCCCTATGGTTTGTTGAATTCATTCCGCGACATCGACGCCCGCGATCCCAACAATATCCATTGGGACAATCGCGCGATCGGCGGCACCTTCGGGCTCGACTCAAAAGTCATTCTGAACGACAGCTTCGTGCTCGACCTGACCGCGAATCCCGACTTCAGCCAGGTCGAGTCGGAAGAGCCGCAGGTCACCGTCAACCAGCGCTTCGCCGTTTACTTTCCCGAGAAACGGCCATTTTTCATCGAGAATGCGGACTACTTCCGCACTCCCATCGATCTTTTTTTCACGCGCAATATTGTTGATCCGAGTTACGGCGCTCGCCTGACCGGAAAGGCTGGACCTTATTCGATCGGCATTCTGACGGCGGACGACCGCGCTCCCGGGCTTACCGTCGCTCCGTCGGATCCGCTGGCTGGATCGCGCCAATACTTCAACATCGCCCGCATCAGTCGCGATCTGTTCAAGCAATCGAGCATCGGCGCGATTTATACCGATCAGGAGTACCCCGCCGGCGGCGGCTTCAACCGGATTGGCGGGCTCGACAGCCGCCTGAAGTTCACGCCCAGCTGGACGGCAACGTTGCAATCGGTTGTGAGTTCCACGAAAGTTCCCGGTGGGGGATACGAAGCTGGGCCAGCATCCTATGTCGACACGACCTACTCCGGCATTCACACGACCTACGAGGCAACATACAAAGACATCAGCCC
>Ga0126381_100005664_pt1 | contig 13790 bp, 11 predicted proteins | sample PanSoiMetPlot_28_FD_96465 | JGI IMG/M metagenome (GOLD analysis project Ga0126381, IMG submission 96465) | Tropical forest soil microbial communities from Panama - MetaG Plot_28 | ecosystem: Environmental > Terrestrial > Soil > Tropical forest > Bulk soil | place: Panama | collected 2016-02-17
CCACCCGCTCATCGAGCACTGGAACCGGACCGCCTGGCACAGCGTAACGGCCCCGGACCCGAATAGCACAGGGAACAGCCTGTACGCGATCGACGCCGTCTCCCCCACCAGCGTGTACGCGGTCGGCCAGACCGGTACCGCATTCCCCAGCCAGGCATTGCTCTTGCACTGGGACGGCAAGACCTGGGCACAGCTCCCCTCGCCCGCCGATCCCACAGAGAGCCTGACCATGGACGGGATCACGGGATCAGACAGCTCGCTCACTCTTGTCGGTGACAGGGAAAGCGACACCGCTCCTAACACGACCGGGATCGCCAGCGGCGCACCATCCAGCCTCGCAATGGTGACCACCCCGAGCGCGACCGGCGAGAACGACCTGTTCAGCGCCGCCACCGCGGCGGACGGCACCGCCTACGCGGCGGGCTGGTCCGTCGACCCAGCCACTGGCAACTTCCTCAGCCTGATCGAGCACGAGGCAGGCGGAATCTGGTCGATCCAGCCCAGTACTGACCCAGGCACGGGCTCCAACGGATTCGCCGGCATCACCGCGATCCCGGGCGGCGGTCTGTGGGCGGTCGGCGTAACCAGCAACAGCGGCAACAACGCCACCCTGATCGCCCACCACTGCTGACCGGCACCGAATTCCACCAACCACCCTGGAGGTACCCATGCGCAGAACAGTGTTGTTCCTGGCGGCCGCCGCGGCCGTTGCCATCGGCGGCCCGCTCGCCGCGGCAGCCATCGCCGCGACACCAGCGGCTGCGGCCGCCGGGCCGTGCGGCACTGTCACCACGCCGCCGACTTACACGCACGTGATCTGGATCTGGATGGAGAATCACAGCTCCAACGAAATCATCGGCAACACCGCCCAGGCGCCCTACATCAACTCCCTCGCCAGCGAATGCGGGCTGGCGACTAACTACCACAACGTCTCCCACCCGAGCCTGCCCAATTACATCGCCGGGACCTCTGGCCTGGCTGGCCGGGCTCTCAAGGGCTTCGACTCCGACTGCAGCCCGTCAAAGAAGTGCAGCACATCGGCACCGAGCATCTTCGGCCAGGGAGAGAGCTGGAAGGCCTACGAGGAATCCATGCCCGCCAACTGCAATCCCGCCAACTCCGGTGAGTACGCCGTCCGGCACAACCCGCCGCCCTACTACACCGCACTCACCGGGTGCTCCTCCTTCGACGTCCCCTACACCCAGCTGGCCGCCGACCTGACCAGCGGCAACCTGCCCACCTTCTCGTTCATCACGCCCAACCTCATCGACGACATGCACGACGGCACCATCGCCGACGGTGACACCTGGCTGGCCAGCAACCTTCCCGCCATCTTGAACAGCTCCGAGTACCAGAGCGGGACCACCGCCATCTTCATCACCTGGGATGAGGGCAGCGGCGGCAAGAACGGCGAAGCCTGCGCCACCAACACCACCGACCCAAGCTGCCAGGTCGCCACCATTGTGGTCAGTCCGAGCACGCCAGCGGGCGCCAGCTCAGGCGCCCTGTTCAACCACTACTCGCTGCTCGGCACCACCGAGCAGCTACTCGGCCTGCCCGCCCTAGGTCAGGCTGCCACATCCCCGACCATGACTACTGCCTTCAACCTCTAACCCGAGCCAGCGCCCGACCCCTTGACCTCGCGATGCCTCTGGCCACCGACGGAGGTCGAGGGGTCGCCGGCGTCCGGTTCGCCAGGCAGCAGCGTCGCCAGATCGGCCAGCGACGTGATCGTGGTACCCGGCCACGACGGGTCGCTGTCGCTGTACTGGGTGGTGCGGATCACGGTCATGCCGAGCGCCGCCGCGCCAGCTAGCTCACTGTCCGCGCCGTCGCCGACGTAATAGCACTCGGCCGGCCGCGCGCCCAGCGCGGTCGTGGCCGCGAGGTAGATCCTGGGGTCTGGCTTAGCTACCCCGGCCTCGAACGAGAACACCGCTACATCGAACCGCGCCGCCAAGGCAGATCCAGGCCATGCCTCAGCCGTGTCCGCGGTCGCGTTGCTCACCAGGCCGAGCCGGTACCCGGCGGCGCGCAAAGCGTCGAGCACGTCGAGAGTTGATGGCTGGACGGCAGACAGCACACGTCGCGCCAGTTCCCGGCGGACCGCGGCCGCCTGCGCTACCTGCGCTGGCGATGGCGAGCCGCCTGCTCGTTCGGCCAGGATTCGCACAGCCTGCTCAGCGTCCCACTGGACCTGCCGCTGCCGGAATGTGTCGTGATACGCGGCTAGCAGCGCGGCCGGCTCCACGCCGACGATCGCGGCGCCCTCGGCGACGGCACGTTCCCAGTCCTGCGCTGCGCCGCTAACCATGGTGTGGAACAGGTCGAAGATCACAAATCGGGCCACCTGCGCAGACTAACAGCCGGCTGGCTCATGGCAGTTCAACCGGCCGTGCGGCCTGTACCCATTTTTCAGATTATCCCACGTCAGAAGCCATTCACATTTCCCTTAGATAGCCATAAAATCGGTCCTGTCGAGATTGGCTCGCGAAATGGTCGCGGAGGCTGTCATGCTCAGGAAGCTCCTCATTCTCGCCCCACTGGGGGTCATGGCGAGCCTGCTCGTCGTCACTCCTGCCCAGGCAGCAGTACCGGGACCTATGACTGGTCAGGCCAACAAGTGCGTCGCAGGCGCGGACAGCATCTCTGCTTCGTTCTGCCTCGCACCGTCGACCGTTAGGACCAACTTCAACAACAGCCAGTGCCCGCCATTCCCCAACGGCCAGGAATGGCAGGTCACCACTGATCTGAGCAACGTGGGTGAATACTGGACCTATCCGAACGGCAGCACCCCCTGCATCAAGGTCAGCTATTCGCCCAGCATCACGTACGACAACTGCGACTTCTACTTCTACGTGCCTCACGGGCCGCTCGCGAAGTCCTCGACCAGTCTGGTGGACTTCACCTACGAAGACGTTGAAGGCGGCTTCCACTCCGCGAGCATCGACGAGAACCCTGTAGACGGGTGGCAGCTAGCGTTCACCTCACAAATCGCGATCCAGTCGATCTACTTCACGGACGCCAACGGCCGGACGGGCACGTCCCAGGAGATCGCCTGGGGCAGGGACTCTGACCCCAACGCCCAGTTGCATGGCATCTGGGAGTACTGCTCCACGGTGTGACCAGGCGCTCAGTGCTGGGCCTGGTAAGCGACCTCCTCGCCGCGCACATCAGCGATGAGGTTCCCGAGCGCCAGGTTGACGTCCACGAGGTGGTAGCCCCATGCCGGGCCTAGTGCCTCGGTGAGCCGTGGCCTGGTGTCCAGCCGAGACGCGATTTTGCGGACTTCAAGCCAAGTCGCGCCGGCTCTGGTCTGGCAGGTCGCCGAGTACATCCGCGGATAGACCACCCACGAAGCGCCGCCAGTTTGCGATGGCGGCAACGACGGCTCCGCCGAAGTCAGGGGGAAGTAGGGCAGCAGATCTCCGGCCCCACCGCTCAAGGACGCCGGATTGACGCACGCCACCTGAACTCCAGTCGTAGCGGTCTGCCCCGAGTAGATACTGACACCCTGGCCGGGGCGGCCGAAGTCCGCGTTGGCTGGCGGCTCGGCGGGAAACGAGGAGTAGGCGATCACGCAGCCAGTCTGCCGACCTGAGGCGCACAGGGGAAGGTGCTGGAACGTCGCGCCCACCTCACCGCCGATCGGCACCGTCACGTTACCGCCAGCCAGGATCGCTACCACAGTGCGGCGCCGCAGAGCGCGGTTCGGGTCAACCTCGGCCCGAAGGAGCCGGATCAGCATGGATGATCCCTGTGAATGCCCGATGAAAATGATGGGGCGGCTCTTGTCATAGTGCGCGATGAAGTCCTTCCACGCGGACAGCAGGCTCGCGTAGGCGATGTTGCCCGGGGCCGGATCAATGTAGGCCTTGCCCAGCCCGTCCACGGTGATCTGGCGATACATCGCCGCCCACACGTCGCACACCTGTGAGAAACGGGCCGCCTGGTCCATGGCGACGGACACCTCAGCCGGCTGCACGGCCAAGTCGGAGTTCACGGCGGACTCGGTGCTCACGGTCGGGTACACGTAGAAGCAATCGAAACGGCTGCTTCTCGACGCCATGGCAGGCTCGATTGTGCGCTGACCATCCGCCGCCACGGCCGCCGTCCTCAGCCCACCGGCGCACGGGTCTCCCGCCAGACCAGGCCGACAAAGCCACACCGTCCCGGCCGGATCTCGCCGCGGAACCGTCGCGTGCTGGCTGTCCGACGATTGCGACCGAACCGGTCGTGGCGTCGACCGCGCCGGTCGTGGCGCCGACGTCGCTGGGTGGCTGCAAGCGGCAGCAAGCGCGGCACCAAATATCGCCAACACAACCGCGCGGTGGGCACGCCGGAAATGCATGATCTGCACGTATGGAATATATTCCACAGAAATCTATCTCTTTGCTAGCTAATGGAAGTTAGCACTTCGTCTAGGGTCTGCAGGAGCACGTCGGCGTGCTCGCGGTCGAAGATGAGCGGGGGCCGGATTTTCAGCACGTTGCCGGCCGGGCCGGTGGTACCGAGCAGGATTCCTCTCTCTCGCATGCTCTCGCGCACCTGGCGCGCATACGCCGTTGCAGGAACCCGGGTGTCGGGGTCCTCGACCAGCTCGACCCCGAGCAGCAGGCCTTGCCCGCGGACGTCCCCGATCATGCGGTGCCGCTCGGCTAGTGCCGCCAGGCCTTGCACGAGGTATGACCCGGTCTCCGCCGCATTGGCAACCAGCTTTTCCTCCTCGATGACGGCGAGCACCGCGAGCGCCGCCGCGCAGGCGACGGGGTTACCGCCGAACGTGCTGAACAGTTCCGTTTCCTCCGGCACGGCCCGCAGCACCTCCGATCGGACTGCTAGCGCGGCAACCGGGAATCCGTTGCCCATCGGCTTGCCCATCACCACCATGTCCGGCTCTATACCCGAGGCCCGGAAGCTCCACAGGTCAGTCCCCGCGCGGCCGAACCCGGCCTGCACCTCGTCGGCCACAACCAGACCGCCCAGTGCCCGCGCGCGCCTGGCTGCCTCGGTCAGGTATGACGCTGGCGGCGCGAGGATGCCGTCGGCGGTAAACGCCGGGTCCAGATAGATCGCCGCGAGGCCGCGATCACCGAGCGCGGCAGCGGCGTCATCGACGTGGGCGGCGTACAGCTCGGCCCACCCTTTCTCTTCCCGCCGGTGGGGTCCGCGGTACCCGTCCGGCGACGGGAGAGTTGCCACATGGTCGGGCCGCTCCGCCTTGCCCCACTCCTCGGGCGACAGCGCGTGGGTGGCCTCGGTCAGCCCGTGATAGGCGCAGGCGGTCACGATGGCGCCTGCCCGCCCGGTGGCCGCGCGGGCGATCCGCCAGGCCAGGTCGTTGGCCTCACTGCCAGAGTTCACGACCAGGACGGAGTCGAGCCCTGGCGGCAAGGTTGCCGTCAGCCGTTCAGCCAACTCGACGATTGCCTCATGCAGGTACCGGCTATGCGTAGCCAGCAGCCGCTGCTGCTCGGCCACCGCCCGCGCGACCCGCGGGTGGCTGTGACCTACCACCGGCACGTTGTTGTAGCAATCGAGGTAGCGCCGGTCATCAGGGTCGTACAGCCACACACCTTCACCGCGGACCAGGTGCACCGGATCGGAATAGAACAGCGGCGACCGCGGCAGCACCCGCCGCCGGCGCTCCAGCAGATCGCGGGTGGAAGCCGGACGGTACGGCAGCCCCCGGCACGCCTCGCGGAACCGCCGCCCGACCGCTTCGATCCCCACCGCCTCGATGGCGTCGAGGAATGCACGCGATCCCGGCTCGCTGACCGCTGCGTACGCCGCGTTGTCCGGGTACATGCCCAGCCGCCACGCGCTGACCGTCACATCGATGGCCAGCCGGGCCGCCACCAGATCGGCGAGGATCCCGGCCTCACCATCCTCCAGCGGCGTCACCGAGACATAGCCACCGATCATCGCGTCGGCCGCCTCGATCGCGTCGTCGCGGCCGTGCAGCACGTCGGCCACGGCAACCGCAAGGTCACAAACAAGCGCCGTGTGGGTCATGTCACCGAAGTCCACGATGCCGGTGACCGCCAGGTCGTCGCCGAACAAAACGTTCCCCATGCCCAGGTCGCCGTGAATCACCTGGGCGCGGAGGGCGGGCAGCACCGGGGCAACCCGAGTTTCGAACCGGTCAAGAACTCGCTCCACCTGAGCGCGGCGCGCATCGTCCCGAACGTGGGTTAGCAGCGGGCGCAGCGACGGCGAGTGCGTGATGTCCCACAAGATGCCGTAGTCGGCCGCTGGGTGGAAGAAACCCCGCAGGGCTCGCCCAAGCCGGGCCGCGACCTGCCCAAACGACCAGATCGCTGACGGGGTTAGCACCGTGTTCGATCGCGTCTGGCCGGGCAGGAACGTGAATAGCCGCACGGGGTAGATCCGGCCGTCAGGCCCGGCCACCTCGGCCCAGGAACCCCCAGCACGGACCGGCACGGCACGCATGACCGGCAGGTCGGGATCCACCCGCTCTATGTGGCGCAAGGCCGCCGTCTGCATGTCCACCGTCGACGGGCCATCGGCCGGATTCGAGATCTTCAGCAGCAGAGGCCGACCGTCGGCTGTATCCACCCGGAAGTTCTGGTCCCGTTCCCCAGCAAGTGGAACCACAGACGACGCGGCCACACCGAAATGGTCCCCCGCTAGGTCGGCGGCCGCCTCCACGCCGAAAGCAGGCGGCATGCTCGCCAGCGGGCCGACCGGGTCGATCCGATCACGACGCTCATTCATGGGCGCGAGCCCTCTGATGCATGCCTCAGCCTCCTCCCGAGCGGTGCCACATCTCAAGCGCGAACAGCAGCTATCAGGCTCTCACGCTCCGGCAGAGCCGCAGCCGCTGAGTAGCCGTCACCCTGGATTGAGCAATGGCTACTCATGTGCTCAGCGGGCCGCAGGGCCAGCCTTTGGTCACAAATACGCAACTCCAGGAGGCAGAAATGCAGATCACTAACCGCTGGCGGACAACCGCCATCGTTGCAGGCGCCCTGCTCTGCGGCTCGATCGTCGGGCCGCCGCTGGCTCAGGCTGCCTCAGCGGGCCTAGTCCGACTCGAGGGCGGCGGAAGCGCGCACGTTGCCAAGGTCAGCGCCTCTGGACGGCTGTCAGTGGACGCCGGGCTGCCGAAGACCAGTACCGGCCAACTGAACGTCGCTGGCGCGAATCCGCGCTCGATCGTCGTGCGGTTCTTCGCGCCGTCATGCGCCCCCGGCGGCGTTTACAAGATCCCAGCTGGCAAGGCGCTCATCATCACTGCCGTGAACTTCTACAACGTCGCGACGAACGCCAGCGAGGTCAACCAGCTTTTCTTGGAAGCCGGCCCGGTCGCGACACCGTGCAAGAGCCCTCTGGCAGCCGGAATAACGCCGGCGGACAATGCCTCAGAAAACGAGGTCTTCCCGTCAGGGCTCCCCGTGCCGGCCGGCGACGCGCTCGGGATGGACGAGTTCAACGAGAACGGCAAGGCGGAGATCTACGGTTACCTCGTGCCTGCCGCGGCCGTGCCGAACAACGTGCTATCGGGCATGGCGGTGTCTGCGCGCGGCGGACTCGGCCACAGCTGACCGCGGTCAGCATCTTGGAGCCGGCGCCAACGCGACCCGTTACGTGGGAGGCGGCGCAGGATCATGGCAAGCGACTGCCGCGAGCCTGCGCCGCCGCCCGTCAGCCGCTGACGCTGTCCCGTCCGGTCTCCAGGTGCCCGGTGTAGCGCCGCGACCAGGCTGTGTCGCTGCTGATCGTGACGGTCACGTCGTACCACCCGGATGCGGTCTTGACCGGGTCGGCGGAGTAGACAGCGAGGCCTCCGGCCGGTACGCGGAAAGTCGCCTGACCGCCGTCGGAGTAATTGCTCGGGGTGACGGTGAACGTCACTTCCCGCGTGTCGCCGTTGGTCAAGGCAAGCAGCAGCCTTGGACGCGGGCCCCAGCCGTGGTCGTAATAGGCGGCGGCAACCTGCGCTGTCGCGCCGGGAGCATTGACGTCGCCGGTGAATCGCCGCAGGAAGCGGTTGGCGCTGACGATCGTGAGGTCGTACACGCCGTTGCCGTGCCCTGAGCCGATGTCGACCGACCCGACAGTGGTCTTGTTCATCTGATGGGCTGGGTCTACCGTGAACTGCCCGGGAAAGCCGTTCGGATAATCCGCCAGGTTCAGGTCCGGTGCCACGTTGTTGTAGACGGAGAAGTGACTCGCCTTGCGGACGTGGGGGGCGTTGTTGCTGAATGACAGATTGGCCGTGACGGCACCGCCACCACCGAAGGTGAAGCCGTCCAGGTTGGCGTTGGGCTGACAAGGCAGTGCCCTGGCGGGTCGGCGGCCTGGCTCCTGCGACGGCATCTGGTTGGTGACCGGAACGGGGTGATAAGACCCGCCAGGCGGGTCGCCGATTGGCTGACCGGGCACCGGCAGCCTGGGCAGGCCGAAAACAGGATTCGCGAAATCGAACGCGCCGGTCAGGTCGCCGCAGACGCTGCGACGCCAAGCGCTGATGTTCGGGCAGATCGCGGGTGTGCCGATCGCCGTTGTCCACTGCTCGAGAAGCTGGATGACTGAGGTGTGGTCGGAGACCTCCGACGTCACCCAGCCGCCTCGGGTCCACGGCGAGATCAGCAGCAGCGGCACTCTGAAGCCGAGGCCGACGGGCAGCGGCTGGGTCACGCCGGCGCTGGCCAGGGCACCGGAGGTCTCAGCGAAGAACTCGTCGGTCGTGCCCTGCGGGGGCACGGGCGGCGGGACATGATCGAACTGGCCGTCGTTCTCGTCGTAGTCGATGATCACGAGGGTTGAGTTGAGGACGTCCGGGTCGGCGTTCAGCGCCTGCAGCACCTGGTACACGTAGTACGCGCCGTCGTTCGGAGCGCCGTCGGGATGCTCGGAGTAGCTCTGGTTGGTGACGACCCAGGAAACCTGCGGGAGCCGGCCAGAGAGCACATCGTTCTTGATGGCCATCGCAAGGTTGTCGCCGTTGCGGCTCTCCGGGTCGAGCGGCTCTGGCACGATGGCCACGCCGTTGTCGTAGAAGACATTGCCGGGCGCGGGGGTTCCGCCCTGCTCGGGGTCGAGTGTGGCGAAGGTGGCGAAGTACTCGGCGCCGTTATCGCCGAAGTTGTCGCTGCCCTGATACACCCTCCAGCTGACGCCGGCGGCCTGCAATGTCTCGGGATAGCTCTGCCAGGAAAGGAACCGGCCGAGTTCGTCGCCGCCGCTGAACGCGACAAAGCTGCCGTGCTCCTGGTCGGCGTTGATCGTCCCGCTCCACAGATAGGTACGGTTCGGGCCGGTGGCGCTCATGACCGAGCAGTGGTAGCCGTCACCGACGGTGTAGGCGTCGGCGAGCGCGTACTGGAACGGGATGTCACCGCGGTTCAGGAAGCCAAGCGTGGTGGGCCCGCCCTTGGCGAAGACCCAGCCGTTCATCAAGCCTCCGTACCAGGCGGCATGCTGGTCGTCCCATCCGTGAGGCGTACCGCCATAGCCCTGAGCGCCTACTTCCGAGCTCGGAGGCTGGTGCTTGGCCGGGTAATCGGACGGAGGCGCGGCGCTTAGCTGCCAAGGGAACTGGGTGCCAGTGACTGGGGCGAACGGCGCGCTGGTCGGCTGCTGCCACACAGGCAGACCTCCCGGCAGTGTGATCGTGGCGCGGTCGCCGAAGCCGATGACTCCTCTGAGGGAGCCGAAGTAGTGGTCAAAGCTGCGGTTCTCCTGCATGAGGATCACGACGTGCTTGATGTCACGTATGTCGCCGAATCGCTGCTGGTGGCTCACGGCATCTGCCAGCGCGCCAGCGCCTCGAGTCACGGACGTGACGGCCGCCGCGCCAGTGGCCACGACAGCGCCGCGCAGGAGACTCCGGCGAGACAGGTCGGTCATGGGAGGGTCCTCCGTGTTCGCTCGGGATGACGGAGCGAACGTATGAGGCCCAGCCAAGACCCGAGCTACACGGAAGTGAACCGCCACCGAGCTAGGCGCGAAACCTTTACGCCGCTGCGGACTCTCGATCCGCCGCATCACATTAGATTCCTCGGTGTAGGAAGAGGCAGCAGAACGGCCGCTTCATGGACAGGTCAGGGAGATAAGCATGATCAAGCGACTTCTGACCACGCCCGTCGTTGGCGTCGCCGGCGCCATTCTGGTCACGGCGGCAACGGTGACCGCTCCGAGGCTCACAGTGCCCGATGCGAAAGGGCCCGCAGCGGCGCCCTGTTCGAACTGGACGGGCGCTCCGCCGGACAGCCCCGGCAGCATCCAGAACGAAGTCAACGGCGTGACGGTGGTGTCCGCGTGCCGGGCCTGGCTTGTGGGTGAATACCAGGGTGGCAACGTAATCCCGCTCGCCGAACGGTGGAACGGCTCGGCTTGGATTCAGACGAAGGTTCCCTATGGCGGCGGCGTCGTGCATGACACCTTCCTTCGAGCTGTATCGGCCCGTGCCGCTGACGATGTCTGGGCTGTCGGCGACTATGACCACGGCGACCCCTCGTTCGCGCATTTCTCACTTATCGAGCGATGGAATGGCTCGTCCTGGTTTCAGGTGCCAAGCCCGAACCCTGGCGGACCGACGCGCAACAATCTGCTATTCGGCGTTGACACTCTTTCTGTCACCAGCGCGTGGGCGGTCGGTAGCTTCTCCAACGGAACCGCGCTGCAGACCTTGGTACTGCGCTGGAACGGCTCAGCATGGAAGCGCGTCAAGTCGCCGAGCCCAGGAGGTACCGCGCACGACAGCGAGCTTGCCAGCATCACAGCGATCTCGGCGACGAACGCCTGGGCGGTCGGCTGGTATTCCGATGGCCAGGTACGCCACACGCTGATCCTGCACTGGAACGGCAAGACATGGCGGCGGACACCAAACCCGAACCCGCAAGGGTGCATTCCCGGCGACGAGCTCGTGTCGGTCTCAGGGACATCGGCCACCGACGTCTGGGCAGTGGGGCTGGTCACCGGGTGCTTCTTCGTGGTCCCCCAGATGCTCATCGAGCACTGGAACGGCAAGGCCTGGCGTACAGTGCGCGCACCCAAGGTCAACTCACCGGAAAACGCGCTGGCCGGCGTAGCCGCGATCTCGGCCACCAACGCCTGGGCGGTCGGGACAATCCTGGGCGGCCAGAACGTCAACCAGACGCTGGTCCTGCACTGGAACGGCACGGCATGGAGCCGCGTGACAAGCCCCAATCCGGCCGGCTCTGCTGAGGACCACTTCTTGACAGGCGTGGCCGCGTGGTCGGCCTCCAGCATCTGGACCGTCGGTGACGACGGAACCGGTGCCAAGGAGGCGATGGCTCTCCACTGCTGCTGACACGGCACCACCCAGCCGCCCGGAGTTGCCTAGCAGGGCAGGCTACGCTGGGCTTGTGGATCTTGGGGCGGTGAAGGGGGCCGCGGCCCCGGAGCTCGCCGCGTGCGCTGTCGGGGCGGCAGCCAATGCCCAGGGTCTTGTCGATGACGCCGAGCTGCTATCCGCGGCCACCCGGCACGCCCGTGCATACGCGCTCGCGGCGCTCGCGGTGGAGGAGGCCGGCAAGGCCGCGGCCTTGTTCGTCCTGGCGCTGATGCCCAGGCAGCTGCGGGCACGGGCACCGCTCGGACGGCTGCTGCAGTGGCACCAGCTGAAGCTAGTCGGCGGAATGCTGATCGCCGTAGTGCCGTTCGGCCCGCGCACGATCGCCGCCCAGCTCCTGGACATGCCCCCGGCTCAGGTAGCGGAGATCCTGGACGACGCCCAAGAACTCGCGCAGAACCTGGACTGCCTCAAGCAACGCGGCCTATACGCCGACATCGAAGGCGATGGGCAGGTGCGGCTGCCCTCGCAGGTGACCGGCGCAGACGTCCCCGCGCAGCTCGGCCGGGCGCGGCGGGCCGCTTCGTCGGCATCTGTGCTGCTCGACCCCGCTGTGCAAGCCCGGCTCGTTGATCCGCCCGCCGAAGTGGTCGAGTTCTGCCGCGCGCTGGTCAGCGCGTTCGCCGAAGCGGGATATAGCCGGACTCCCGAAGCTGCCGCCACCGTGATGCTCGACGCGGTCAGCAAGCTCCAGGAACAGGTAGCAGGATCAGCCCCAAGCTCACCGTTAACACGATGCTGGCTGCGGTAGCCAAGCAGCGCTAACCCGGCGGAGGTCTCCGTCCCCGACCCCGGGCCAGGGCACGGGCGAGGTTAGCGCTATCGGTGTCGGCGGCGATCTCGGCAAGCTCGATGCACAGCGTGAGCCCCTCAGACCGCGAGCACCCGAATACCAGGACCCTAGTCACTGTTCCTGGCCATCCACTGCATGCGCGGGCCGCAACGGTTTCGTTCTGAACGTGAACGACCTCGCGGGATATAGCCCTGCGCGATGCTCCCCGCAGTGGATTTGGGAGATTTATCGTATTACGAGCTATCGTGGTGACAACGCTACTACGAATCCGAAAGGTCATCATTCGGTGATCATAATTATGACAAGAGCTAGACGATCGAAGTTAACAGTTTTAAAACAACACTGCCCAACGCACTGCATGAGCAACTAAGTTCACACACTAAGGTCTTAACGAACTTCAACCTAGGGAGTCACTGATCAGTGACCACGTATCCGCCCAATAGCCGAGCCATACAGCCAGTTCAGCCCGCTCCGAAGCAATCCGCGTGGAAGACATTGCGAGTGCCGGTCATCATCCTCGGCGCAATTGTCCTCATCGCCGTCGGTTACGGAATCGGAGCAGGCGCGTCAGCGACGACGCAGAACAAGTTGACCAAGGCGCGAGGCCAACTCGCCACCCTCCGGAATGAGCTCACTGTGGCCCGGGACAAGCTCACCACAGCCGATTCAAACCTCACAGCAGCACGGTCCGCCGCCGCCAACGCCACCCAGATCGCCGCCCAGAAATATGCGGCCGACGAAGCCAAGCTTGCCGCCAAGGAGAGGATTCTTGCCGCTGACGAGAGGGCCGTCAAACGCCTTCAGGGACAGATCTTGTCCTCGGCAATCAGCGCTGACGGCGTCTACGTCGTCGGTAAAGATATCAAGGCTGGCACCTGGCACACCACCGGCGGTAATCAGTGTTACTACGCGACGCTGAACAGCACCAACACCAGCGATATCAGCGACAACAACAACTTCAACGGACCAGAGACGGTCAGTGTTGGCGGCGCGTACGCATTCCAGATCTCCGGCGGATGCTCCTGGGTGAGAACCGGGCCTTAGATAGCCGAGGACGTTGCGAAACCCGGTCGGGAGGCCAGCAGGGCCTTTACTCAATCGCCCGATGGTGTGAGCCGTCAGACTGGTCTCCCGCCGGTCTTGATCCTCGGTGCCCATCCTCTGAAGGAGAATGAATTGCTTAAGCGAATCGCGGTCGTCGCTGGATCAGCTGCGGTGCTTGCCACGGGTGGAATCACCGCCGCGTATGCGACCTCCGGCAGCGCGGTCAGCAGTGCGCGCCGACTGAACATAGGCAACTGCACCACGGAAGGTCAGTTCGTGTCGTGCTCGGTAGAGGGCGATATCTCCCACCCGCGCAACATCTCCGTCCAGGTCTGGGCCACTTCACCCCAGCGGATCACAGTGAGCTGGGACGATCTTTGCGCGGCCGGGTTCACCAGCGGTGACCGCAGCGGCCAGTTCACGGTGACGGCCGGGCCACACAAGAAGGTAACGCGGCCCGTTCCCCTGGCCGCTGGTCACCGAGGCAAGTGCACCCCAGACGTGCTCGTCAGCCTCGGCAGCACTGGCCGCCTTCACGCCTACCTCAGCGGCAAGCACTAGGAGCCTCGAAGCGACGCGCCGGTCCGGAAGCGCACGCCACCGCACAGA
>Ga0126381_100005665_pt1 | contig 13790 bp, 14 predicted proteins | sample PanSoiMetPlot_28_FD_96465 | JGI IMG/M metagenome (GOLD analysis project Ga0126381, IMG submission 96465) | Tropical forest soil microbial communities from Panama - MetaG Plot_28 | ecosystem: Environmental > Terrestrial > Soil > Tropical forest > Bulk soil | place: Panama | collected 2016-02-17
ACCTGGTAATAGTGACCATCGGCGGCTCGCCGCGGCCATGAGAACTCGTGGGAGCAACGGCCTAGCATCAGGACATCCATAAGTTTCTGAGGCATATTGACTTCCAGACACAATTACCGGACGCCCCATGATCTAACGGTCCTTGTGATTACGCTAGGTTACTTTCGTCGTAAGGGATGAATGGGCAACCGCGCAAAGCGAACCGCTGCAATGATTTGGCCTGTGAATGTTTTCCCGGAAACTGAGTTGTGTATGATCGCGCAATGGGCGGTTTGAATGCCTTCGTTCTCGCCGGCGGAAAGAGCAGCCGAATGGGAACGGACAAGGCGTTTGTAGAGCTGAATGGCCAGACGCTGCTGCAACGGACGCTGGAACTCGTTCGGCCGATCGGGCAGAAGGTGTGGATCCTAGGCAGCCGCCAGAAATTCGGCCCGTACCGAACGGTCATTGAGGATGAGTTCCTGAACCATGGGCCACTTGGCGGTATTCACGCGGCGCTGCGGGCGACAGATGAGGAACTGAACCTGATCCTCGCCGTCGATATGCCATTTGTGGAGAGCGGGTTTCTCGAGTATCTGGCGAAATGTGCGAAAGAGACCGCTGCGGTCGTGACGGCACCGCGCGCAGAAGGACGATGGCAGCCGTTGTGCGCGGTATACCGCCGGGAGTTCGCCGTTCTCGCAGAGCAGGCATTGCAGGCGGATAAGAACAAGATCGATCCCCTGTTCTCCGTGGTGGCTGTGCGAGCGATCGAGGATACGGAACTTCGTGGAAAAGGCTTCTCACCAGAAATGTTCCGGAACTTGAATACGCCGGAGGAGGTGGAGGCCATGCGGAGGACGTGAGTGTCAACCGGTGGCGTCATTGTGCGTTTCGAGAGCGCAGATTGCTGTGATGGCGAACCATGTGCGAAATCGAATGGAATGAGTAGTCAGAACAATGCCTGAAGATCCGAAAGCCCGCCCATATATCCAATTCGAGCACGTCAGCAAATCGTTCGGCGAGAAGCGTGTGCTGCACGACGTCAGTTTTCAGGTGTGGGCGGGCGAGACGATTTGCATTCTGGGCAGAAGCGGAGTTGGGAAGTCGGTGTCATTGCATCACATCATGGGATTTCTGAAGCCGGATGAAGGCCGCGTGATCGTGGCCTACGAAGACATTACCGACTACACCGAAGAGCAGCTCGAGCCGATCCGGAAGAAAGTCACGATGGTGTTTCAGAACGGCGCGCTGTTTGACTCGCTGACCGTCGGCGAGAACATTGCGTTTCCTCTCCGCGAGCGGCGCGACCTGACGGAGGACCAGATCTATCAGATTGTCGATGGTCTCTTGCAGATGGTCGGCGTGGGGCACATGCGGGATCTGTTGCCTTCGGATCTCTCGACCGGGATGAAGCGTTCGGTGGCGATCGCGCGTGCGCTGGCGGCACAGCCAGAATGCGTTCTGTATGACGAACCGACGACGATGGTAGACCCGTTGATGGCGCAGTTATTGGGCGATCTGATTAAGAGGCTGAAAATTCAATTGCACTTGACCAGCGTCGTGGTGACGCACGACATGCGGCTCGCGAAAAAGTTGGCGGATCGGATCGTGTTTTTGCATGAGGCGCGGGCGATTTTTGTCGGGACGTACGCCGAGATGGAGAAGTCTCCGGAACCGATTGTGCAGGAGTTCCTGGAGTTGGATGAGTTGAAGATTGAGGCGTAATGGGCGGGAGCTAATCGAGCCGTGCCATACCCGCCCACGGGCTGCATAGGCGAGGGTGCCGGTGCCCACATGAGTCGTGGCGATTGCGACCTTTCAAAAAAAATCCTGTATTTCTTTTCTCAGAATCCTTGTTGAACCAGCTTTTCGATCGTCAAAGGACTATTGGTCGAAGATTCTCCGCGAATCATCTTCTCGATATATTTCGCGACCATGTCGACTTCGAGATTGATCGGGTCTCCGCGCTTCAGAGACCGGAGGTTAGTCATCTCCCAGGTATGCGGAATGATGGCCACCGTCACTTCCTGTCCTTCGATCTGAGCTACGCTCAGGCTGATGCCCTCAATGCAGAGCGAGCCTTTGAAGATCACATAGCGCGCGAGATCGGCGGGAATGCGCAGGTGAAGCCAATAGTCTTCTGCACCCGGGATACGATCGAGAGCCAGGAACTCTCCGGTGCCGTCAACGTGGCCTTGGACAATGTGTCCGCCGAATCGTCCGTTGGCGCGCATGGGCAGTTCGAGGTTCACGAGCGCGCCTTCATGCATGCGCGAGAACGAGGTGCGGTTCCAAGTTTCTTCAGCCAAATCGAAGCCGACAGAGTGGGGCGTAATGTCGACTGCAGTAAGGCAAACGCCGCTGACTGCGATCGAATTGCCTTTCCGCAACTCGTTGGTCACGCCCGCAGCGGCAACGGTCAGACGCCGTGTTCCGCGTTGCTCGCGGATGCTCGTGACCTTTCCGACTTCCTCGACGATGCCCGTAAACATGTAAGCCTCCCCTTCCATGGTAAATCCGGCGGCAATCAAATAAGTTGACTCAGGTTTGGAAATTTCGAAGGCCGATTCCTATTCCGGCAATCCGACTCGTCGGGTCATTTCGCGGAAGACAGGATGGTCCTGAAGGCTGGTGAACCAGGGATATAGCTTGGTCCAGACCATGCATCCGGAACGCGCTTCGAAGATGCGCCGAATCCATTCGATGGCCGCTTCGGCCTGACCCAGGCGGGCGTACAGAGAAGCGATGCGGAAGGCACCAACATGCCAGCCGTCCCAATGGGAGAGGTCGATCTCAACCTGCTTTTGCAGAAAGCCGGGGAGCCCGAATTCAGCATAGGCTTGCCGCAGTTGTGCGAGGGATTCGTTGCTCGCGCCGGCGCAGCTCCGTGAGATGAGATAGTGATCCGCGGATGTTTGGAGATCGCCGAGTTGCTCATAGACGATTCCCAAATTCTCGTGAAGAATCCACACATTCGGATCCATTTCGATCGCTTTGTGAAATTGCGCGATGGCACGATCCCAATCGCGATTGAACATGTACATTTCGCCGAGGATGTTGTGAATTGGAATCGAGAGGGGATCAATGGTCAGGGCGCGTTGTGCTTCGTGAATACTCTGCTCCAAATGTCCAGTACACGCCAAGAAAGCCGAGTAAGCGTGATAGCCAGTTGCATAATTCGGGCTAAGGCGAAGACCTCTCTCAAAGCTGGAACGGGCAGCCTTCCAGTCCCAATCAAATAGAAACTGCAACAGCGCGAGGGAGATATGTGCTTCTCCGAGGGATGGATCTAACTCCAGAGCTCTCGAAACGGTTGCTTTGGCGTGTGGCATCGCAGCTCGGGGCTCCAGACGACCGAAGACGTAGCCGCGATAGAAATAAGTGTCTGCAAGACCGGCGTGTGCCAGAGCATATCGGGGATCGTGACCGATAGCCTGTGTGAAGCAGTCGTGTGCACGGACAAGAGTCTCCTCCGTGCGCCGGTTCCAGAAGTATCGACCCCGGAGGTAACACTCGTAAGCTGCGGGGCTGACTTGACGTGGCGGCAGCAAGCGAAACTGTTCATCGCTGCTGAGCTTTACGTGGATCTGTAAAGCGATTGCCTGAGCAAGCTCAGCCTGCAAGTCCAGGACATCGTCTATGTTCCGTTCGTATCCTTCCGCCCACAAGTGCGCCTCGTGACGGGCGTCGACTAACTGGGCTGTGATCCGCACACGATCGCCAGAGCGAAGGACGGTTCCTTCGACGACAGCGTCCACGTTTAACTTGCGAGCGATCTGCGGCAGCGGCTTGCGCGCTTTTTTGTAACACTGCACAGAGGTTCGAGAGATGACACGCAGATTGATGATTTTGGCTAACTCGGTGATCAGTTCGTCGGTCATCCCGTCGGCAAAGTACTCTTGCTCGGGATCGTTGGAGAGATTTTCGAGAGGAAGAACGGCAAGTGACTGAATGGTTTGAATCGAACTTTCGGAGACGTTCGAAATGAATCGGTAACCCCGGCGAGGAAGAGTCTCAATGAAACGCGGCTTCTTCGGATTATCGCGAAGAACGGCACGAATCTGCCGAACGCTGAAATTCAGGTTGTGTTCGAAGTCAACGAACGTGTCGTCACCCCAAATCTCGTGTTGAAGTTCTTCGCGGGTGACGACGTCACCGCAGCGCGTGACGAGTAAGGCTAGTATCCTTGCCGGCTGGGGCGGCAGTTGTAGCGGCTTTCCGCCTCTGCGCAAGATTCCGTTGCGGATCTCGAACTCGAATGGTCCGAAGCGGACAACTTTCGATGAAAGTGGCACAGAGTTCATAACTGCAAGGGAGGGGAAGCGCACGCCCAAAGGTTGAGGGATTACAACCGCATTTCGAGGAGTGTCCAAAACCTTAAAACAAACAGACTTACAAACATTAGTCTACTCACCGGAAACTTACCTTCTCCTCACTTGGAATCAATCCAAGGCGGAAGTACTGTGTCCGGCCACGGAGGTTCGTATGAAGAAGTTAGTTTGCAGTTCCTTGCTCATTTTGGGGTTAGTCACGACCGGGACGTTCGCCTTCGCGGGGCAGAAACACTGCGTATCGACGAGTGGTTCGCTCATTACCAACTTTGGGGTTGTGGACGCGAACACCACGCTTGGGCCCGCGACCGGAGATTTAAAGGGTGCGGTTGCTGCCACCGTTCTGAGCATTACGCCCAATCCAGATGGAACCGTGTCGTTCCACGTGCAGCATCATTGGGTGACAGAAGCAGGCGACACGATCTACATGGATCCAGCGACGGCCGTCACACTGCCACTCAGCCAGACACTCTTCGCGATAATCAAGTACCCGGTTCATATCACGGGTGGTACTGGCAAGTTTGCTGGTGCTACGGGCGATCTTACCGCGATTGGAGAAGCCGATCTGGCCGCAGGAACGGCTTTACGCTACAGCGGAAAAGTCTGCTACGCGCAGTAAGCGAACTGCATAGGGCGCGCGGAGATTAGTCCCGATAAGGATCGCGCAGGTAGCCTTCAATAGCAAAATCTTCGCCGAAGCGATGCAGGCGGATGGATTTCACATACGCTGCTTCGTTCATGCGCTTGAATCCGGTTGCGGTGGCGAAGGGAACCGATCCGCTGCCGGCGAGAATTTTGGGTGCGTAGTAGAAAAACACTTTGTCGACAATGTCGGAGTGGAGGGATGCCCAGTTAATCATCGCTCCGCCTTCGATAAGTAGGCTGGTGATCTCCAATTCGCCGAGTAGCCGGACGAGACTTGTCATGTTGGGCCGTCCGTCAGGTGTGGCGGCGGGAATCTGCTCAACGCGAATTCCGTGGTCCCGCAACGTTTGCTTGCGTTTTTCTTCGGCCAGAGAACAGACGACGAGAACGTCACCGTCGTGACTGCTTTGCACCAGGCGCGACTCGAGAGGGAGGCGCAAGCGGGAATCGACGATGACCCGCAGCAGTGGCCGGCGCCGGGGAAGGCCGCTTCGATCTGTGAGGAGCGGATCGTCTGCGATGATGGTTCCCACGCCCACCATGATGGCGTCGCTTTGATGGCGAAGTTCCTGAACGTGAGCGCGCGCGACCTCACTGGTGATCCAACCTCCACTCACAGATGCCACACCCAACGCGGTGGGGTTCTCTGACTCTCCCGGCGGCGGGGCGATCTTGCCATCGAGAGTCATGGCGGTCTTCAGAGTCACAAGCGGCGTGTGCCGGCGAATGAAATTCGCGAAGGCATCGTTGATGCGCATGCATTCTTCGGCAAGCAGGCCCGAAGCAACGATTACGCCTGCATTGCGCAGTCGCGCAAAGCCTTGTCCGCTCACCAGAGGGTTGGGGTCTGGGATCCCCCCGACCACGCGCCGAATCCCGGCGGCGATTAACGCATCGGCGCACGGGCCTGTGCGGCCTTGATGGGAGCAGGGCTCCAGGTTGATGTAGAGGGTGGCCCCGCGGGCCTTGGCTCCGGCTTGTTCGAGAGCTAGAACTTCCGCGTGTTTGATGCCGTCGTATGTGTGAGTGCCGCTACCGACCACTTCACCGTGGTCGTCAACAATCAACGCACCTACGTTGGGATTCGGAGACGTGAGACCAACGCCTTGCCGAGCCAGCTCCAAGGTCCGGCGTAGAAAATCCTCGTCGGTGTGATGGTTTGACATCAGTCCGAATGCGGCGCGTGCAACGGGCGATCGCTCCTAGCGTCCAGTCGAGAGGAAGCCACCGTCTTCCTCGGGTTCGGCGACTGCGGCGGCACCGCTTCTGCCTTTCGGTCCCCGGAGCACGGGTGCCATGCGATACGCGTAAGGATCGCCCGGAAGTTCGGGCTCAGGTTTCCACCAGCGGCGCATCCTGTCGAGGAGCCTGCGCAGGCGCGATCGGAAAGGCTTGCTCATGGGACCTCAACCTCCAAAGATGCGAATTCGACTCACCAATCTTAGGCGAACAGGGAATCAACGAATTCTTTCGGATCGAACGGCAACAAATCTCCAGCTTTCTCCCCGACTCCCACGTAGCGAACAGGAACGCCCAGCTCGCGCGAGATCGCGACCACGACGCCACCCTTGGCGGTGCCATCGAGCTTGGTCAGAACGATTCCTGTTACTCCGGCTGATTCGGTGAATTGCCGCGCTTGCTGCAAGCCGTTTTGTCCTGTAGTCGCGTCCATGACGAGCAACGTCTCGTGCGGAGCGCCGGGGATAATACGTTGTGCTGTGCGACGCATCTTCTCAAGTTCTGCCATGAGATTGCTCTTCGTGTGAAGACGGCCCGCGGTGTCGACAATGACAAAGTCAGTCTTGCGCGCGCTTGCAGCCTGCAGAGCGTCAAAGAGAACGGCCGCAGGATCGCCTCCGGCCTTCGTCTTGATGACTTCTGTACCGGTTCGCTGTCCCCAGATTTCCAGTTGTTCAATAGCGGCGGCGCGAAACGTGTCGGCCGCGCACATGAGCACGTTCTTTCCTTGCGAACGAAATACCTGGGAGAGTTTGCCGATGGTGGTGGTCTTGCCGGTTCCGTTTACGCCCACGACAAGGATGACCTCGGGAGTGCCGTCGACTTTCTGCACGGGCCGTGAGTTCGCGGCCGTGAGTATGGAGAGAAGCTCTTCTCTTAGAAGCCGCTTCAACTCGTCAACGTCTTTGATCTGTTTGCGGTCGGCTTTCTCGCGCAGTTTCTCGAGGACTTCATGGGTCGTGGTCGTACCCAGATCGGCACCGATTAAGGTTGATTCCAGGTCGTCCAGGGTATTGCGGTCGATTTCCTTGCTGAACGAGACGGCTTCTTCGATGCGCTCGGCGAGATTTTCGCGCGTGCGCGTGACCGCCTCTTTCATGCGGTCGAGAAAACTCGGCTTTTTCTGTTCCTCTTCGAGACTGCCAAATAGAGTTTGGATCATCGGACTACCAGGCCTTGGAGAACAAAATTCAATTATAGCGAGGCGATCGCGCGCGTGGATTTTGCCGAAGGAAACGTACTCTGTTTTCAGTGAGATAAGAGCTTAGAAGCGGGACGTTTCCAGTGGATCGACGACCGGCAAGGATTGAGTGGGAGCGGGTGGGGAGACTGGAGATGCAGCCGATGCGGCGGCTGCAGCACTCGCTGCGAGTGTAGGAGTTTCCGATGCCGGAGACGGAAGCGGCGGTGGAGTAATTGAAGAGCGGACCAAGCGCTGAATGCGGATTGCGCCGCGTTGATAGACAGCATCCAGGGCGGCGACGGCGACCGGATCCAGACGCTTGCCGGCAAGATTGTGAATGATCTTCAGCGCCTCTTGCGGATCATGAGCGCGCTGGTACGGTCGGTTGGTAGTCAGAGCGTCGAAAGTGTCGGCGACCGCGATGACGCGGGCGAGCATAGGGATCTGGTCGTCCTTGAGGCCATAAGGATAACCGCGTCCGTCGAGCGCCTCGTGGTGGAGTTCGATACCTGGCAGCATCTCTTTGAGCTGCTTTACTGGACGCAGAATGTTTGCGCCCTTGGTGGTATGGGTCTTCATGATTTCGAACTCTTCGGGCGTGAGCGCGCCGGGCTTCTTGAGGATATGGTCTTCGATCCCGATCTTGCCTACGTCGTGCAGTTGCGCCGAGATGCGGAGGATCTCCAGGAAATCGTCGTCAAGCTTCATCTCACGCGCGATGAGCAGGGAATAGCGGGTCACACGATCCGAGTGACCGCGAGTGTAGGGATCCTTTTCGTCGACTGCGCCAGAAAGCATCTGGATCGAGCCCATAAACAGGGCGCGATTTTCTTCGGCGGCGCGCTTCAGATCTTCGACGAACTGTTCCAGTTCTTCCGACATCGTGTTGAAAGTGACCGCCAGTTCTCCGATTTCGGTACGGGATTTCAGTTCGACGCGCTTCGAAAAATCTCCTCGAGCGATGGCTCGGCTCGACTCGGTCAGAACTTCCAGCGGGTTCGTGATTCGGCGGGCGGCGAAGATGGACACGATCATGCTGGCGAAAACGGACAATAGTGCCAGTAGGCGAGCACTACGCTGCATTTCGTAGACGCCACTATAAGCCTGACGGCGAGGCTTCTGAACGACAACCGCCCAATCGAGCGCGGTGACCGGGCTGTAGGTGCCAAGCATCTCGACACTCTCTCGGCCTTCGATCATCGTGAATTCTTTGGTGGCGGCGAGCTGCGCCTTGCTGCCCTCGTCGACAAAGTTGCGGACGATTTCGAGCTTCTTCATATCCTGGCCCGTCGCGAAATCGTGACTGTCGGCAACGACGAGGCGTCCTTGGGCGTCTACGACGTAAGGAGTGAGGCCGGTGCGGCTCACTTCCTGCAGACGCCGAATCAGGAATTGAAGATCCACAACACTAGCGATCATGCCCAGAAAACGACCGCTGGAGAGAACAGGTTTGCTGACGAGAACAACCGTGCGAGATGCTTTCCCACTATCGACAACCAGAGCTTGGCCGTTGTAGGCACGCCCCTCACGCGCAGCGGCGAATCCACGTTCCAGTTCGCGGCGGAGAAAGGCATCGGGAGCGATACGTCCAGCGGAAACGCCCTTGGCGTTGGCATTCAGCAGAGTCGCGTAGGCGATGTCATCGGATGATGAAACGAAATTTTCGAGCAATGCCCGCAGTTCGGGGGTCTCCACTCGACCGGCGCTGATATCGCCACCGCTTGCAACCAGAATTGCCGACGACAGATTGCCGAGCATCAGGCGCAGCGAAGCTTCGCGTTCGGAAATATCTTCGGCCAAAGAGCGTGTGATCGTGTTCTGCAGCATGCGCTCGTTGGTTTTGAGGGCGTTGCTGTTGATCGCCTCCACCTGCGCCGAGTAAAAATACATGGGAACAACGCTGATGGCGACCAGCACCCCGAGGATGACGTACAGAATTGGAATGCGCGCCGGAATGGGTAAGTTCAGCGACAAAGTGGTCCCATAGCACCGTGGGGGCGGCGCGAAAAGTTCGAGAGTGTACCTCAAAATTTTACTTTGGTTCTCGCGTTGAACGGCCAAACCTCTGGTCGAAACTAGTTACCAAAGTACAAGAAAAATGCGCTATGCAGGGTTGGGTTTGGCAGAAAGATCGACAAGTTAGAGCGGGACGGAGATTTTGGGATGACGGGCGAAAAACGCTGGAGATACTTGATCGTATGGGAGTTCCGGCCGTGGCCGGGAGCCGAAGCCCGCTTCGAAAGGGCCTACGGGCCCGAGGGCGTCTGGGCGAAGCTTTTTCGACAGGGCGAGGGCTTTTTGGGTACGGAGTTGGTCCGAGACGAAAGGGATCAGCGCCGATTTCTCACGATGGACGGTTGGGAATCGAGGCAGGCTTATGAGACTTTTCGAGCCGCCCATCAATCCGATTACAAGTCGCTAGATGCGGAGTGCGAAGAGCTGACGGAGTTGGAGAAAGAGATCGGGAAGTTTGAGCGGTTATAAGATACTGTTCGGTTGGTAACCTCACTTTTATGTTGTTCGGCCTGGGGTCGGACCCGATCACAAAGCTGTTTCGCTTTTTGCGGAACGCGTCATGAGTTGGTGGATAGCGTGCTGCGGCGGCTTGCCGTTGTTGAGAATGGCTTGCATCTGCTCGGTAATCGGCATCTCTACCCCGTGAGCTCTGGCAAGACCCAGTGCGGCGTGGGTGGTAAGGACGCCCTCGGCAACCATGCCGTGCATTCCGGCGATGATCTCCGGCAAATGACGTCCTCGGCCAAGCTCCACACCGACGGTGCGGTTACGCGACAAGCTTCCAGTGCATGTCAGCACGAGGTCTCCCAACCCGGCCAGGCCAGCCATGGTTTCACGGCGGCCGCCGCAGGCAATCACGAGGCGCGTCATTTCAGCGAGGCCGCGGGTGATTAGTGCAGCGACTGAATTATGCCCAAAACCGAGGCCGTCACAAACTCCAGCGGCGATAGCGATCACGTTTTTGATCGATCCGCCGAGTTCCACACCGATAACGTCGTCGTTTGTGTAAAGACGAAAGCGCGGATCGCCCAAGGCTTGTTGCACGGTCTGTGCAAATTCGGAGTCGCTCGACGCGATGGCAATCGCCGTAGGGTCGCCGCGAGCGACTTCCTTGGCAAAGGTGGGACCGCTCAAGGCGCCGATGCGTGGATGGAATTGCGAGGAAACGATCTGCGTGATGATTTCCGACATTCGCAGATGGGTTTGATCTTCAATCCCTTTGGTCGCACTGACGAACAGCATCTCTTCTTTCAGGAAGGGGCGCATCTGTTCGAACAGGCGACGGCAGTGATGCGAGGGCATGACGCTGATGACGATCTCGGCGCCCTGCAGCGCGTCTGCGAGATTGTTGGTGACCCCGACGCTATCCGGCACGGGCTGGCTGGGGAGGAACAGATCGTTCATGCGGCGGGCTTCGATCGAGTCGCGAACTTCTTTTTCGTATGCCCAGAGGCGGACCTCGTGAACACCTTTTCGTCCCGCGACCACCGATAGCGCAGTACCCCATGCGCCCGCTCCGATGATGGCGATTACGCTCACGTGCGCTTCTCCCGGAACTTGCTTTCGGTTCCTGCCAGCAGGCGACGAATGTTTTTCTGATGCTTGAGGATGATGAGGGTCGAGGAGGCAGCGATGAACCACAACATGCCTTGGGTGTCGTGATAGTCGCGCAGGACCCAAGCAGCTAGCGGGAAAATTGCCGCGGCGATGACCGAACCCAGTGAGATGTAGCGGAAGATGGCGACCATCAGGACGAAGACGATCACCATGGCAAGGACACCATGTGGGGCGAGCGCGATCCACGAACCGAGTCCAGTGGCGACTCCCTTGCCGCCTCGGAATTTGAGCCAGATCGGAAAGACGTGGCCGACAATGGCCATGAATGCCGCGAGCGACGCGAGGAGGTAGGTGCGCTGCATCATGGAGTGAGCCATGACTGGACTGACACTCAGTCGATCGGGCGAGGAAGCAAGGTCGACCGGAAGTTGCCAATGGTGAAATCCCCACACGCGCGCGAGCAGGACAGGGACAAGCCCTTTAAGGGCGTCGAGGATCAGAGTCAGAATTCCGAGTGCAGGCGACTTTCGTGAAACATTGGTCGCGCCGATATTCCCGCTGCCGCTCCGGCGAATGTCTTCGCCGCGTACGAGGCGCACGAGAATGAATCCGAAAGGAATCGAACCGGAAAGATAGCTGAGCGCGCCAGTGAGAACGAATGGATTCACGGTTTGTACGAGTCAGGGAACGTGACTGCCACTTTCGCGAAGAGGGAAAGCCTCGAGTTTCGTGTAACGCGAACCCTCACGAGAAAGCTGACTTTGATAAAGAAAGAATTCCCGGGCGGTCATCGTACCAAAGTCGAGCGAAGACATGGCGGCCAATTTCCCGGACAAGCGTTCGAAGGTTTTATTCGGGGAGTCTGCTTTGCTCCAGCGTGGAGAACCGGATCCGCCACCGCGGCGTGCGAGCGTGAGATGCGGGCTGAAAGCTCGGTCTTCGTTTGGAATACCGAGTGTTGCGGTGGCGCTATCGATGGTCGCGGCAAGCCCAGCAAGTTCTGGACCCGACTGGATTCCCATCCAAAACACACGTGCGGATTTGGGAGTCGGGAAGAATCCATAACCCCGGAACGAGAGTTCAAAGGGCGACGCTGCGACCTTGGCGAGGGCGCTCGTGATTGCGTCGGCGGTTTCGGCTGGTTTCTCTCCGACGAATTTCAGAGTCACGTGCAGGGATTCGGACCGCACCCAACGGGCATCGGGAGCGAATCCGCGTACACCTTCGAGGAAGGCACGGATTTTCTCGCGGATCGCGTCGTCGATGTCGAGGGCGATGAAGAGCCTCATAAAAACCGGTGGTCGGTGTTCCGTATGCGGCCGCAAAGAGTCGTTCTCACCAGGTGAACCAGGTCAGTGAGAATTACGTCACATAAGCTTTCGACGCACCATCTCGAGTGCTTGTTGGGATGCGAACCAGCGAACGCGTTTGCGATCCCCGGGGAATTTTTTCTCGACTACTTCAGTGCCCCGTTCACCAGATAAAGCGTGATAGACGAGCCCGACCGGTTTATCCGGTGTCCCTCCGGTTGGGCCAGCTACTCCGGTGATACCGACGCCGAGCGTTGCTTTACAGCGCTTTCGAATACCTTCCGCCATGGCAATCGCAACTTCGGCGCTGACCGCTCCATGTTTGTTGATCAGATCGGCGGGGACGTCGGCGAATTCGGTCTTGAGTTCGTTGGAATAGACTACGACGCCGCCAAGAAAATATCGCGAACTGCCGCTAATCGATGTAATGCGTTCAGCCAGTAGACCTCCGGTGCAGGACTCGGCAGCTGCGAGCGTGGCGTTACGCATCTGGAGGTAGTAGCCGACAATTTGCTCGAGAGTTTCTCCCTTGCTCGAGTAAAGCGCGTCCTCGAGTTCGTCTTCAATCTTGCCCGCCAACTCATCGACGCGCGCCTCTGCCGCATCGATGGAATTCGCACGCGTGAAAAGGTTGAACTGAACGTCTCCGGCGCCCGCGAGAATTGTGGTTTGAATGTTTGGGTACTGCTGATAAATGGGGGCGACGCGAGCGTCCACCGCCGACTCGCCAAGCATGGCCACCTTGAGTACCCGTGTGGCGATGTAGGCCACAGGCAGTTTTGCCCGCAGACGTTCGTAGCATTCCGCGTCAAACAAGGCTTTCAGTTCGAACGGAGGGCCAGGCAGAAGGATGATTAGCCGTTCGCGACCTTCGTACTCGCCGCTGATCCATTGACCGGGCGCAGTGCCGTTGGGATTAGGGAGAACGATGGCTCCTGCAATAACATCGGCTTGCTTGTAGTTATTCGGAGTCATCTTGTAGCCGCGGGATGCGAAGCGTTCTTTCAACTTGCTAAGTACTTCTTCATCCCGATGCAATACCACACCGAGTGCCTCCGCTACGGCTTCGCGAGTGAGGTCGTCTTCGGTCGGGCCAAGGCCGCCCATAAAGATCACGATGTCGGAGCGCAGAAGCGCATGTTGCGCGACCGAGACGAGCCGTTCGCGGCTGTCTCCGACGATCGTCTTCAGCACGACCTCAACGCCGAGTTGATTGAGCTTTTCAGTGAGGTAAAGAGAGTTGGTGTCCTGACGGAACGGAGTGAGAAGCTCCGAGCCGATGGCGATGATCTCCGCGTTCACGCTAGGAGTTTAAATGATGAGGAGTGGGTCAGGTTTTGAATGGATACGAAGGGGGCACGGCGACGAGATTCTACTCCGGCAGCAAAGGCAGTCCCTGAATGTTCCAGGACAGATGATAGACAGCACCGGTAGTAGCGAGTACGGCGGATTTCCCAGGAGCGAAAGCCAGGCCAACCAAATTGTGTCCGGCGACTTCGATGCGAGCCTTTCCGTCGGGCGTGATTC
>Ga0126381_100005666_pt1 | contig 13788 bp, 12 predicted proteins | sample PanSoiMetPlot_28_FD_96465 | JGI IMG/M metagenome (GOLD analysis project Ga0126381, IMG submission 96465) | Tropical forest soil microbial communities from Panama - MetaG Plot_28 | ecosystem: Environmental > Terrestrial > Soil > Tropical forest > Bulk soil | place: Panama | collected 2016-02-17
ACGTCTTCAACAGGATGGGAGGCCTCCGAAAGGCGTCGCCAAAGACTACGGAAAGATTGGGACAAAGAGTTGAGAAATTTGCACACCCTTGCCCTATGTTTTCCCATCGCCAACTGTGTGTTCAATAGGCTGAACACTTGTTCAACCTCCACTTCCTTTCTCCCCTGTAGAAACACGGCGGCACACCAGATGTTGTTCAGTATCCTGAACAATTATTCTATACTGTGAACTCTGACGTCTTTTCCGGGGGACGCCATGCCCGTCTCGGATTCCAGTCCTGCCACCGCTGTTGAACGGGCCCTCAATATTCTGGAGGCCGCTGCGCAACGCCGCGAAGGCCTCACGAACTCCGAAATCAGCCGCAAGCTGAGCATCCCTAAGAGTTCTGCCAGCTACATCCTCCGAACGCTCGAGCGCCGCGGCTACTTGCGGCGCGATGTGGAAAGCGGCCGCTACCGCCTCGGCCTAAAGATTCTCAGCCTGGGCAGCGATGCCCAGTCCAATCTTGACATCGCCGATGTCGCCCTTCCCTTCATGCGCGCTCTGGAGGAGAAAATCCACATGACTGTTCACCTCGCGGTGCTGGATCAGGGCGAAGCTGTTTACATCGAGAAGGTGGAGGCGCCCGGATTTTTCAAGGTGAACACCTGGGTGGGCCGGCGCATGTTTTTGCATTCTACAAGCGTGGGGAAATGCCTTCTTGCGTGGCTGCCAAAACAAGAAGTCGAAACAATCGTGAAACAGCAGGGGCTGAAGAAGCGAACGCCGAAGACGATTACCATGATGACTCGGTTGCTTGCGGATTTGCAGCGGGTTAAAGACGAGGGCTACGCGGTGGACGATGAGGAAAACAGCTTGGGGGCGCGATGTTTGGGCGCACCGGTTTTTGATGTCACAGGAAATGTGGTCGCGGCGCTTGGAGCCAGCGGCACGCTGACCCAAGTGGAAGAGGCCAGCATGCCGCGGCTCGCTGAATCCGTGAAAGAAACCGCGCGGCGCATTTCACGCCAGTTGCACCGGAGCGGAGCTGCCGGAGCCGCGTGATCCACTGCTAGTTCATGACAATTCTTGCGAATCACGGGGTTCCGATTGGCGCCGTCGGTTTCACGCGCTCTTTTTTTCGTTTCGCGCCACGACCAGATTATTCTTCACCGAAAACACATTGGGCACCTGGTTCGCGCGCAAATTGGCTATATTCCTGTCCATTTCATTGTCCACAAAGCCTTCCAGCGTAACGTTGCCGTTTTTCACAATGATATGAATCGCAGGAATCGTCCCAAGCCCATAGCGCTGGAGCCCAGGCCCGCTATAAATCGCGCGGTACTCCGCGCGGCGCAATTGATCATCCATCGGCGACAGCGGGAGCACCTCGATTTCATTCTTCACAGATGCCACGCCCTCGATCCTCTTCACCACGCCTTCGGCGTCGGACTTCAAGACAGGCCGCGTCACCTGGCCGAGCAATGTGACTTTGTCTCCATCGATGCGAAACGCCAGGTTGTCGAACACCGAATACCAAGGCAGCATCACCAATTGGTGGCGTACTTCTTTGGCGAGCTTTGCGCGGTATTTCTGTTCACTGCGCTGGTGGTTTTCCTGCGGCAGACCGGCTGCATTGCTTACTGCCGCGCTCATGGCCGTCAATACTACTGCTGAAAACAGGGCCCGAATATCCTTCCTCATGACTTCCTCCTCGACGAACTCCCTCAAACTTCCCTAGGTCCCTGATGAGTTAGATTCAGGACGAACGCCAAATAGGTGTATGCCGGCCTCAGGAAATTGGATGCTAACATGGTGTTTGAGTAGCCGCTTTTTTCAAAAAGTTCTTTCGAAAAGAGAAACTTTTTCGGCACCGTCGTGTTGCTGAGGCAGCCCCTAAGAGAGAGCAAAATCGGAATGCTGGTAATCGCACATCGCGGAGCTTCGGGGCACGCGCCCGAGAACACGCTTGCCGCATTCCGTAAGGCAGTGGCGATGGGCGCCACGTTCATGGAAACCGATTTGCAGCTCTCGCGCGACGCGCACTTCGTAGCCGTCCACGATAATACGGTGAATCGCACAACCAACGGGCGTGGCTCCGTGCACGACCTGACGCTCGCGGAGCTGCGGCAACTGGACGCAGGCTCCTGGTTCGGCAGCGAATTTGCCGGCGAGCGCATTCCCACACTCGAAGAAATCCTTCAATTCTCAAAGAAAAATGACGTTGTGTTTTATCTGGAAATGAAGCCGAGCGGCTCCTGGGGCGGCGAGCATGCCATGATTGCCGCCCTACGCGAATCGGGAGAAATTCCTCGCGCGGTGGTCATTTCTTTTGAGGCGTCGCTGGTGCTGAATGTGCACAAGATAGAGCCTACGGTGATGACGGGATTGCTCTACGACGGGCAGCTGGCAAACCCGGTCGATAAAGCGGTTGAAATTGGCGCCAGGCAGCTGGCCGTTCGGGGAGACCTGGTCACGCCCGCATTGCTCGAGCAGGCGCGGAAAAAGGATTTGCAGGTTGTCTGCTGGACCATCAATCAGCCCGCCCACATGAGGCTTCTAATAGAAGCAGGCGTTCACGGAATCATGAGCGACTACCCGGACCGCCTGGTGGCGGCGCTCAAAAAGGAAAGCGAAACGGTTTTGTGATCGGCGGGAGTCGGCGTGCTTCAGATATCTTCCACCAGTCCATGAAGTGTGGCGAGTTGGGCAACCATAAGTTGCTCGGCGCGGGCGTCGGGGCGCAGGCCCAACGAGGCTAGCGCGGTGCGAAGCTTATCCGGCTTGGCCATGGACCGCAGGTTGTTCACCAGCGTTTTGCGCTTCTGTGAGAAACACAATTTCACAAAATTCAGGAAACGCGGTTCGTCCTTCAGTGCGAGTTTTGAACGTTCACCCGGCAGCCGCAAGGTAACCAGCGCCGAAGTCACTTCCGGCGGCGGCTGAAACGCCTCGCGGGGAATCTCGAAAACAAATTCAGTGCGTGTGTAGAACTGCGTCACTACGGAAAGATAGCCGTAGTCGCGCGTGCCTGGCTGCGCGGCCAAGCGTTGCGCCACTTCTGTCTGAATCACCAAGTGGATTTCGTCGATGATGCCGGCAAATTCGAAAAGGTGATGCAGGATGGGCGACGTGATGTAGTAGGGAAGATTGCCGTAGACGCGGATACGACGGCCAGAAGCGAGAGCCGTGAGGTCGGTCTTGAGAATGTCTTGGGATACAACGTTGAGTGACAGGAACTCTTTTGCAAGACGAACAAGGGCGCTGGCAAGCGCCGGATCCACTTCGATGGCGTTAACGGGACCGCCAGAAGCGAGCAGATGGCGTGTCATTTCGCCGTGGCCGGCGCCGATTTCAATCCAGCAGTGATGGTCGTCTTTTGGCAGCGGGGCGGTGGAATGCGGGGAAACGCGGATGGCGCGGGCGATCTGTTCGCGCCAGTCGAGGTCCGCAAGAAAATGCTGGCCGAGCCGTTGGCGAGGCATGGGACGAACAGTGTAGCAGCGGAAACGGATGATTTTCTGACCCGGGTTCGAGAGTTCCTTCCTGTTCGTAATAATCTTCAATACCTTTGAAACAAAAATGCCCCCTTATCCGTTTAGGGGTATAGAATGGGAGCCCTAAGGGGCTTATGGGAAGGGTCGGGGCAAAGCAGCTCCGCAGGGAGTCAGGGAGAAGGCATGGAAAAAGACGGCGATTTGATGCCGGGCACGCTGGACATGCTGGTACTGAAGGCGCTGGCACGGGGAGCGAAGCATGGCTATGGCGTGGCGGAGTGGATCCATGAGAGCTCGAATGATGTTCTGCAGGTAGAAGAGGGTGCGCTCTACCCGGCGCTTCACCGCTTGGAGCTGAAGGGATGGTTGGCTGCGGAATGGGGCACGTCGGAGAACAACCGGCGAGCCAAGTATTACTCGCTGACAGTCGTGGGCCGCAAGAAACTAGCGCAGGAAGCCGAGTATTGGCGGCGGATGTCGGGGGCGATCGCGAAGGTGATGCAGATGGCGTGAGGAACGGCAGAAAACACACGACGGGGCGGAATCGGGAATGGAGAAATCGCCATGAGTTACTGGATGCGAGTGAAGGCGCTATGCAAGCGGAAGCAACTGGACCGCGACCTGGAGGATGAACTGGCGTTTCACCTGGCGATGCGCGAGGAGAAAAACCGCGAGCGGGGAATTGGCGGAGAGGAAGCGCGGTACGCTGCGCGTCGGCAATTTGGAAATGTGACCCGCATCAAGGAGGCTTCCAGAGAAGCCTGGAGCTTTTTGTCACTGGAGACGACGTGGCGCGATCTGCACTATGGAGCGCGGGCGCTGGCAAAAAATCCGGGGTTCACGGCAGTGGCAGTGCTCGCGATTGCGCTTGGGATCGGGGTCAACACGGGCATTTTTTCCGTTTTGAACGGGGTTGCGCTAAAGCTGCTGCCGGTTCCCAGCGCGCAACAAATTGTGAGCGTGGACCAGATCATCCATGGAAAGGTGCCGCGCAACGTTGAAGGGGAGGCGGGCTTATTTTCTTACGCCGAGTACAAGAATTATGAGGCGAACAATCACGTGTTCTCCGATTTGCTGGCATACGCGCCTTTTCTGGACCCGACGACTTTGGGAGGGGAGACCCCCAAACAACTAACTGGGGCGGAAACCTCCTGCAACTTTTTCGATGTGCTGGCGGAGCGGCCGGCGTTGGGGCGGACGTTCGTGAAAGAGGATTGCAGCGCGCCCGGTGCAAGCCCAGTCGTGGTGTTGAGCGACGATCTGTGGAGAACGCGATTCGGTGCCGACCCTAAAATCGTGGGCAAGAACATTTCGTTGAACCGCGCGAAATTTGTCGTGATTGGCGTGACTGCCGCGGGCTTTCACGGGCTCGACCCTTGGCCTAGCGCGTTTTGGGTGCCGGTGACGATGCAGAAGGCGCTCGAACCTCAACGCGATGTGCTTGGAGAGGATAATACCGGATGGCTGGCGCTGCTGGGACGCATGCGGCCGGGTGTTTCGCTCGAACAGGTACGCGCAGACTTGGGAGTCATTGCGGGGAGGATAGACCAGCAATACCCGGGGCGAACGACTACTTTGGCGATCCGTCGGGCAACATTCATGAGCAGGACCGACGAACGGTCCGATGTGTTTGGAATCGGAGAAATAGTGCTGGCGGCGGTGGGATTGGTGCTGCTGATTGCTTGTGCGAACGTGGCGAATCTGCTCCTGGCGCGGGCGTCGGCAAGACAGAAGGAGATTGCCATCCGGCTCGCGATTGGAGGAAGCCGCTGGCGGATTGTCCGGCAACTGCTGACGGAGAGCTTGCTGATTGCATTTCTTGGCGGGACGCTGGGGTCCCTCGTGGCGTTTTGGTCCATTGAAGGCATCGCGCGATATGTGCTGACCCACTTGCCGCACGGCGCTGGCGAATTGATGTGGAATGTGAGTCCGGACCTGCGCGTATGGGGGTATTCGCTGGCGCTGACCGCGTTTACCGGAATTGTGTTTGGGCTGGCACCGGCGCTACATGCGACGCGACAGGACTTGAGCACGGCAGAAAAAGGCGATGGCGGCGGGCTCACGGGAAAAGCACGCGGAGGGAAACTACGCGGCACGCTCGTCGGCGTGCAGGTTGCAGTGTGCATGGTGCTGTTAATCGCCGCAGGATTGTTAATGCGCGGGTTGTATTACGCGCAAACTGCGGATCCAGGCTTCGAGATGAAGGGAATTACACAAGTGCGATTTGATTTGCCTTCACAAGGCTACAACTTAGAAAAAGCGCGACCGTTTCAGCGTGAATTGATGGCGCGCGTCGCTGCGTTACCGGGCGTGGATGACGTGGAGCAAGCGCGCGTAACGCCCCTGGGTCATCAGTGGGAGGTAACCGGGCTGACCCTGGTCGGAGAGACGCAACAGCGTGGGTTCGAATTCAATGTGGTTACGCCAGGATTCTTTACGATGCTGGGAATGCCAATCGTGCGCGGACGAACGTTCACGGAGGCAGAAGCAAGGTCGGATGCTCCGGTATTAGTAGTCACGGAGTCCACTGCTAGACGTCTGTGGCCGGGACAGGATGCAATTGGAAAGACGCTGCGCAATGGAGAGAAAACTCAGTTTCAGGTGGTTGGAATGGTGAGAGATTCAGAGACTTCCCACTTGGGGCAGACCGACGGGCTGTTCTTCTACATGCCAGCCGGGCCGGCAGCGCAGGACCGATTGCAATTGCTGGTGCACAGTAGGGGCGGCGATGCCGCGACAGCGAATGGGATTCGCGAAGCGGCGCGGGCCCTGGATGCGGACTTAGTCGTGGACGTCACGAAGTTGGAAGACAATCTGGAAGGCTGGCGAACGCCGTCGCGAATTGTGGCGGCGCTCTCAGGCGTATTGGGGGCGCTGGCGCTGGTGCTGGCTTCTGTCGGAGTGCATGGCGTGGTGTCCTATGGAGTGAGCCAGCGAATTCGCGAAATCGGCATACGCATGACCCTTGGCGCGGACGGACGCGAAGTTATGAAACTCGTACTACGACAAGCGCTAAAGCCCGTGGTGATTGGCGCCCTTGTTGGCGTAATCGGCTGCGCGGCCGTGTCACAGGTTCTTTCCAACGTGCTATATGGCATGGGCTCGCACGATCCCATTGCGTTTGTCGGCGTGCCACTCTTTTTACTGTGCATTGCGTTTCTTGCGAGTTACATTCCGGCGCGGCGCGCCGTTCGTGTGGACCCGGTCGTTGCATTGCGCTATGAATGAGGTTCGACAGGAAGCCGTTTGCTCGAGAGAGAAAGAGGAATTAGGATGAGCAACTGTGCGAAGGGATTTCTTATCGCGGCGCGAGTTTCTGCGAGCGACCGCAACCACCGGCGCTGCAGCCGCAGGGGCTGGCCTCTTCGGGGCCAGCCCTTCGCTTGGCGGGGTGGCGCAAATACAAGCGCAGAGCCCTACTTCTGACTACCGCCTTCATATCGCCTCCAGTGCGATTGAGATTGCGCCGAGACACATCGTATCCACGATTACCTATAATGGACAATTTCCTGGGTCTCTGCTGCGATTCAAAGAAGGCCGGGAAGTAAACGTCGAGGTTCGCAACGACACCGACGCACCCGAGCAATTGCACTGGCACGGACAGATGGTTTCGGCGGACGTAGACGGCGCGGCCGAAGAAGGCACGCCTTACATTCCGGCTCACGGGATGCGGCGCATCACGTTCACGCCACGGCCTGCAGGCCTGCGCTTGTATCACACGCACAATCGCGCCGGAGCGGACTTGCACGCAGGGCAGTACAGCGGGCAAGTCGGAGCCGTGTACATCGAGCCGAAAGACGAGCCCGGGCAGCATGACCGTGAAGTGTTTCTGGTGCTCAAGGAATTTGAAGGCTCGTTCAGCAAAGGCGGCGACATGCCGCAGGATTTTCTTTCGCCCGCAACAAAGGTGAAGGAACTGGAAGAGGCCGGCGAATCAGCAATGAAAGCGTCGCTGGCCAAAGGCATGCCCCACGGTTATGAGGTGGGCTATCAATTCTTCACCATCAACGGGCGAATGCTGGGACGCGGTGAGCCAGTGCGAGTGAAGACCGGCGAGCGCGTGCTATTTCACGTGGTGAATGGTAGCGCAACGGAAATTCGTAGCCTGGCGTTGCCCGGGCATTCGTTTCGAGTTGTGGCGTTAGACGGCAATCCCGTGCCGACGCCTGCGGAGGTCCCGGTGCTGTGGCTCGGCCCGGGTGAAAGGATTTCGGCCACCGTCGAAATGAAGCAACCTGGCGTCTGGGTTCTCGGCGATCTGGCCGACGATGACCGGCATCACGGCATGGGTATTGTGGTGGAGTACGCAGGGCAAAAAAGCAAATCCATGTGGACGCCGCCGAAACCGTTTCGCTGGAGCTATGCGCGCTTCGGAGAACGGAATGGCGTGGGACGAGAGCCAGACGAAGTGCTCGAGATGAGGTTTACAAAGCGTAACGCCGCCGAAAGCGGATTCAATCAGTGGGCAATCAATGACGAAGTGTTTTCTCCGGAGGTGAAAGTTCCCGCTTTTCGCCTGCAGAAAGGGCACCGCTACCGTCTGCGCATGCACAACGCCAGCGACGATGTGCACCCCATTCATCTGCACCGCCACAGTTTTGAATTGACGAAGCTCGCGGGCGAGGCGACGGCCGGCGTGATGAAAGATGTCCTAATGCTGGGTGGCTACCAGGAAGCGGAAGTGGACTTTAGGGCAGACAACCCGGGTCTGACGCTTTTTCATTGCCACCAACAGCTGCACATGGATTTTGGGTTTATGGCGCTCTTCGGGTACTCCTAAGCCGGACGAGAATCTTCGCCGCCTGCCAAGTTGGACGAGCCCTCCCTAGGCAATCGAAATAGGAAGAGGGAGGTGGGAGTTTCGCCTGCCGAGGAGACCTCCCTTAGCGTAAAATGGAATACGAAATCTTTTAACGGACCATCAATGAGAATTTTGTTTGTGGCATCGGAAGGGCTGCCATTTTCGAAGACCGGCGGCCTGGCGGACGTCGTGGAAGCCCTGCCCAAAGCATTGGCGGCGCAGGGCCACGAAGTCGCTGTGGTGTTGCCGCGCTATCGTGGTACAGAACCCGCTTCCGTAGTGTTGCCGAGCCTGTCGATTCCTATGGGAGGCGCGCGGCTGCGCTTTCCGGCGATTGTGGACGGCGCACTCGTCGATGGCGTGCGCTATTTCTTCGTGGACGATCCCGGGTATTTTGACCGCGAGGGGCTCTACGCGAGCGGTGGCCGAGACTATCCTGACAATGCGGAGCGCTACTCGGAGTTTTGCCGCGCTTCAATTGAGCTTGCCAAACATATTTGGCCGCCGGACGTGTTTCACTGCCACGACTGGCAGACTGCGCTCGTGCCGGTGCTGCTGCGGACTTCGTATAGCGACGATCCGTCGGTGAAGAACATTCCCGTAGTGTTCACCATTCATAACATGGGTTATCACGGACAGTTCCCAAGAGACGTGCTAGACCGCGTGGGAATCCCGGCGACTGTTTTTCATCCCGAAGGACTCGAGTTTTATGGCAGCGTGAACCTGCTCAAGGGCGGATTGGTTTATTCCGATTATTTAACGACGGTGAGCCGGAAGTACGCACAGGAGATTGAGACGAGGGAATTTGGGTATGGCCTGGATGGAGTAGCGCGGAAAAGGGCAGACCGCTTGGTAGGAATTTTAAACGGCGTGGATTACGGCGCTTGGGATCCGGCGAAAGATGCGTTGATTCGAGCGAATTATTCGGCTAAGGATCTAACCGGGAAGCAAACTTGCAAACAAGATTTGCTTCAAACGTTCGGACTGCCGCAGGAGCATCTGGAACGCCCAGTGATTGGAATTGTGTCGCGTTTCGCAGACCAAAAGGGGTTCGATTTGATCGCGGAGAGGGCCCACGAGCTGATGAAAGAGGATTTGGTATTGGTTGTGCTGGGAACGGGCGACAAGAAGTATGAGAGATTGTTCGGGGCTCTGGCGGCGACGTATCCGGAGCGCGTGGGATTGAAAATCGCGTACGACAACACGCTGGCGCACAAAGTAGAGGCAGGCGCGGACATGTTCCTGATGCCGTCGCGCTACGAGCCTTCGGGCTTGAATCAGATGTATAGCTTGAAATATGGTACGGTGCCGATTGTGCGAGCCACGGGAGGGCTGGACGACAGCATCCAGCCGTTTGACGTGGAGCATGGCACGGGGACGGGGTTCAAGTTTAACGAATACACTGGAGAAGCGCTCTTGTACGCGGTGCGCCAGGCATTGCATCATTACATGGACGAGCGCATCTGGAAGCGCATTCAGTTGAATGGAATGGCGAAGGATTTTTCCTGGAAAGGGCCGGCCCGGGAATACGCCAATCTGTACGAAGCCGCTCGAGTCTCCCGCGGATTCGCGCCGACAGCGAAACAGCGCGAGAAGCTCGACGCGCCTAAGGCGGAAGCAGAAGGTCAACCGAAGATAGCGGGAGCTGAAAAAGAACCGAAGAGCGAAGCTCCAGCGCGGCGTGGAACCAGGAAAGCGACTCAATCGTCGGCGCAGATTTCTAATGAAACTGCAGCAGCTCCCCAGTCGCCGGCAAAGTCAGAACAGGGAAAGGCGCACAAGTCCCGGGTGCCGGCGCAAGAATCTCCAGATTCGGGGAAGGAATCGCAAAGTTTGGGTCCAGAAGCTCTTGAAGGATCGGGCCCGACCCCTCGGGTTTCGGAGGAGGGTCCTGATACCTCGGGGCAGGTAGGGAGAAACCAAAAACCTGCTACAACATCTAATTAAATTGACAAAGGAGAAATCGGCGGCGAACCGAGTGGCAAGCCGCTGAAAACAAAGGTTATGGCAGACAATTCAATTCCCGCGGCGACCGACGGAAACTTCGAAGCGGAAGTACTCGCCGCAAGCAATTCCAAGCCAGTGATGGTGGATTTCTGGGCCGAGTGGTGCCGGCCGTGTCACATGCTGGCGCCTACGGTTGCGGAAATCGCCCACGACTACGAAGGCAAACTCAAAGTGATGAAGCTGAATGTGGATGAAGCCATGAATTCCGCGGGACGCTATGGCATCCGCGGCATCCCCACACTGCTCGTGTTCAAGAATGGTCAAGTGGTGGAGCAGATTGTGGGAGCTGTGCCAAAGGAACAGATCACCAAAGCGCTCGACCGCCACGTGGTAAGTTAGAGCCTTATTAGAAGGAAATTGGTGGCGTCATTTCATATGACGCCGCCATTTTTGTTTTTACGGACTTCCTCATTTTGATTATGCTTCCGGGCGGGACCATGCGCAGTGTCTTGCCAACTCCATCGAGGAAAATCAGATCCCTGGAGGAAGAGTGATCCCAACGGTACGCGAGCAGCCGGAACAGGCGAGTCCGCAGGTTTTGACTGAGGAGCGACTTACTCCGCGTCTGCGTACGTTCTTTTGGGGGCTGGCCATCGTTCTTGGAGCGCTGCACGTGTGGGCGCACCGGAATGACCTAAACCCCGATAGCGTTTCGTACATCGAGATGGCGGAAGGCGCGGTGCGAAGCGGCTGGCACGCGCTGATCAATGCTTATTGGAGCCCCCTGTATCCAGCGTTCTTGAGCATCGGCTTTCGAATTCTTCGCGCTTCCATGTATTGGGAATTTACGGTCGTTCACCTGGTGAACTTCGCCGTGTATCTTGCCGACCTGTTGTGCTTTGAATTTTTTCTGAGAGAGCTGCTCGTTGCGCGCGGGATCGAAGTCGCATCAAAAGATGACTTAAGGCCTGTGCCGCAAAAGTTTTTTTGGACCTGGGGATACTTGCTTTTCATTTGGAGCAACCAGTTCTGGCTAAAACCCGAATACGTCAATCCTTACATTATTGTTGCGGGGCTCATCTATGTGGCGACGGCGCTGCTGCTCAGGATTTACAGCGGGCGGGGAGACTGGCTGGCATTCGCGGGTCTAGGGGCCGCTTTGGGCGTTGCCTATCTTGCCAGGACAGCGATATTCCCACTTTCCTTCCTATTCTTCGGGTGCGCGTTTTTTCTTTTTGGAATGAAGAGAAGATCTTATTCGCTGGCGGTTGCAAGGTCTGCACTGGCTTTGGCCATCTTCGCGATGATTTCTGCGCCGCTCATCGTGGCGATTTCGAAGGAGAAGCATCGCGTGACCATCGGCGACAGCGGAAAACTCGCCTACGCGCAGTTCGTAGACGGGGCTACGTTCATGACGCATTGGCAGGGGCAACCTGCAGGAACGGGCGTTCCCGCGCATCCGACGCGAAAAGTCTCCGTTAATCCTCCCATCTACGAATTTGCCCAGCCAATCACTGGAAGTTATCCTCCCTGGCATGACCCTTCTTACTGGTATGAAGGGATTACCACGCACTTTTCCTTGCGAGGCCAGTTGTGGGTGCTTTTCAAGAGCGCCAATATGTATTTCAAACTGTTTTCCAGGAGTGGCGCGCTTTATGTCTTGTTTCTAGCGCTCATTCTGCTGGTGAGGAAAATGGGAAAATGGGAGTGGGGAGACAGACAGTTCCGATTGGTCTGGTTTCCGTCTCTTGGCGCGCTCGGGATGTACACGCTTGTGCTGGTCAAACAAAGATACGTAAGCGAATTTGCGTTGATGCTGGTGTTTTGGATTCTCTCGAGCGCGCGAATCTCGATGGCGGACGAAGCTGGCTTTAAGAAACGAGTTATTGCGGCCACGATTCTCGCGCTGGCGCTGGCAATGACGTGGTCGTCGGCTCTGAATTTGCGGGACATCATTCGGAACCGTCCCTATGACCAGCAGGTCGTGGCGGAAGGGCTGCGCGACATGGGGATTTCTCCCGGGACCCAGGTGGCATCGATCGGGTCGGGATTGGAAGCGTATTGGGCGCATTTGGCGGAAGTAAGAATCATTGCCGAAATTCCTGAACACGGGACAAGCTTCCTGGCCGTGGATTCTGTTAGGCGAAGGGAAGTCCTTAATAAATTCCTGGAACTACGGGCCAAGGCCGTGGTAACGAAGAATGCGGCGGTGGCGCGCTCGACTGAGGGTTGGCAGCAAGTGGGGCAAACCCAATACTACGTGTGGCGGCCCGCGAAGCTGCAATAAAAAAGAAAAGCCAATGACGAGAAACCGCGACGCAAATCGGGTGCGCTGCCCCTGGGCGCTGAAGGAAATCAACATCCCCTATCACGACGACGAATGGGGCGTGCCCGTTCATGACGAAAAGAAATGGTTTGAGTTTCTGACCCTGGAAGGCGCGCAGGCGGGACTCAGTTGGGATACGATTTTGCAGAAGCGCACGCGCTACCGCGAAGTGTTTGACGGATTCGATCCCGCAAAAGTGGCGCGGTACGACAGGAAGAAAGTGCGCGAGCTATTGCGTGATCCGGGAATTATTCGCAATAAGTTGAAAATCGCCGCGACCATCGGAAACGCGCAGGCCTTCCTGAAAGTGCAGGAAGAATTCGGATCATTTGATGCCTATGTGTGGCGATTCGTAGAGGGTCAGCCAAAGCGGAACGCATGGAAGACGCACAAACGCGTGCCCGCTAAGACGCCGCAATCGGATGCCATGAGCAAGGATTTACAAAAGCGAGGCTTCCGCTTTGTAGGCTCAACGATTTGCTACGCGCTGATGCAGGCCACCGGCATGGTCAACGATCATTTGGTGAGCTGTTTCCGCTACGCCGAGATCTCTGCCCGGTAAAACGCGCAGAATTTATTTTGACCCTGGTCCGGGCGGGACGGGACCCACTTTGGTGAATCGCAAACGCCATCCACTGAAAGATTTTGTGAAAACGTCGGTAATGTCTTCGTCAAAGGATTTCACGGTGTCCGGCGTCTGCCGGTACTCTTTGATGTAAGTCACGACCGCGGTGTCCCCGAACAGATCCACGCGCATGTTCTTTTTCTCAATGGTGTACGGGCTTGGGCCGTTGTCGTACGCCGCAAAATTATGTTTCACGCTTTGCTGAAGCTGCGCTTTAGACAGCGCCACTTTGCTGCCTTCCACCACGCACACCCAGTCGTTCGCGAGCACGCCCATTTTGGATGCGTCGTTCTTCTGTTCAAATTGGGCAGTTTCCGCCTCGATCTTGCGCAGCGCCTGTTCGTCATGCGACTTGGGTTCCTTCTGGCTTCGGCCGAAGGCAAGCATCGCAAACAATCCGACAAATGCAAAGAAAACGAGAGCTTTTCTCATGGGCTGGGGCCTCCTCTTGCGGGGTGCGGCATTATAACTAAGACTTGACCCAAAATCGAGATTGCGTATGTTACGGGGCGCACGACATGAGAATCAAAGATGAAGTCTGATAAGGTGTGGTCGGGGTATTCTTTCTGTATCTGACAGGTTATAATACCTGTCAGACAGGAGGCACCCATGA
>Ga0126381_100005667_pt1 | contig 13788 bp, 13 predicted proteins | sample PanSoiMetPlot_28_FD_96465 | JGI IMG/M metagenome (GOLD analysis project Ga0126381, IMG submission 96465) | Tropical forest soil microbial communities from Panama - MetaG Plot_28 | ecosystem: Environmental > Terrestrial > Soil > Tropical forest > Bulk soil | place: Panama | collected 2016-02-17
AGTATCTCCCAGAGGGAGGTACCCAGAACGATGCTTCCTTGCAGGCCGACTTCTTAACAAGATCCAGGCTCCGGTTCTCTGGAACAGTACAATACGAACGATGGCAACTACCTCTGCTTGCGACGGGTGCGCAGTCGAACTGGACCACATCCCTCCAATTTAGTTACTGGCCTGTGATGCGTTCAAAGTAGACGCCCAGGCGAAGGTTATTGAACTGTCTATGAAAGCGGCTCCTCTCAATTCGGAACTGGAAGTCGTCTACCACCCTGAGAGACGACCTTCCCTTAGGACTGAGGCAGACGACTCATTCGTCGGAAGACTGCGGGTGCTGCTGGCGCACCGACGCTTCCTGGCAGGTTGTGTCTTCTGTGGCACCTTTCTCGCCACGGTCGTGGCATTGATTACTCCGCCCCGCTTCCAGTCCGTCGCTCGCCTGATGCCCCCGGATAATCAGCCGAGTTCGAACTTGGCAATGCTCGCCAGTATCGCAGCCAGGAGCACAGTTGCCGGAGATGCTTTTGGAGTGAAGAGTTCTGGTGCACTGCTCATCGGTGTTCTGATGAGCCGGACCGTACAGGACGACCTCATTCAAAAGTATGATCTGCGCAAAGTGTATGGTGTGCGTTACGAGGAGTTGGCTCGCAAGCGTCTTGCCACCTGTACCCTCATCTCGGAGGACCGAAAGAGTGGGATCATCACGATTACGGTTTCCGACCCAAGTCCGCAACGCGCGGCGCAGCTGGCGGCCGAATATGTCGCTGAGCTGAACACCGTCCTCAGTCAGGTGAGCACGTCATCAGCCCGCAGAGAGCGCGAATTCCTCGAAGGACGGCTGAAAGAAATCCGTCAGGACCTGGAATCGGCCGAACGGGATTTCGGCGATTTCTCCAGCAAGAACACTGCCGTGGATATCAAGGAGCAGGCACGAGCGATGGTGGGAGCCGCCGCGACGCTACAAGGTGAGCTGATCGCGACTGAATCCCAGCTCGAAGGACTCCGCCAGATCTATGCGGACGACAACGTGCGAGTCCGGGCTCTTCGCGCACGACTGAACGACCTTAAGGCCGAAATGACTAAGATGGGGGGAAAGTACGAAAATCCGGCCAGTCCGGAAAAATCTGAAGATTCGGCGTACCCTTCCATCCGTAAATTGCCGGTTTTGGGAATAACCTATGCCGACCTTTACCGCCGTACGCGAGTGCAGGAGACAGTGTTCGAAACGCTGACCCAACAGTATGAGCTGGCGAAAGTCGCCGAGGCAAAAGAGATTCCCACCGTGAAGGTATTGGATACACCTGACCTGCCCGAGCGCAAGGCAGCGCCGTCCCGGAGATTGATCGTACTGATGGGTGTGTTTCTGAGCTTCACTTTTGGCTCAATCTGGGTGCTAGGCCGGGATCGCTGGCAAAAGATGGATCCGGAATCGCCTGGCAAGCAGTTGGTGATTGAAACCTTCGAGGTTCTGCGTAACGCGACGCCGAAACCCGTTCGGCGATTGCTATTTCGGCGGTGGGACTGAGTCTCTTCGGTCTGTTGGGTCAATGGAACTGTTGTTTCTGAGTGGCCGGAACGAAATTGTCTGCTGCAGCGATACAGATGAGCGTGTTGGTTTGATGCGGCTCCGGTAGAAGAGCCAAGATCGAATAGGCAAAACCTGGACAACCTCTGTTGGCGAATCTGACCACCTCATCCTTAATCGCTCGGAACGCAACGCTAAATCTACTGGGCGAGGGCTGGGTTTTTCTTGTCCTCCTGGTGGCGATGCCGAAGCTGATACGTTTCCTCGGGGAAGCTTCGTTCGGTTTATTCTCCCTGGCGTGGGTCATCATCGGGTACCTGACGGTTCTCGACATCGGCGTAAGCCGCGCCGCTACCAAGTTTATTTCCGGACACCTTGCCAATCGTGAGTTTGCCTCCGTCCACCAGATTGTAAGCACAGCGATCGTTGCCAATCTGGGACTGGGCACGGTCGGAGGTTTAACCGTCGCCTTGGCCTCCCCCTTTCTGGTGCATTCCGTATTCAAAGTTGGAACTGGTCTGGAGCAGCAGGCAAAGCTCGCCTTTTACGTGGCGGCACTCGCAGTCCCTGTATTGCTGCTGCAGGGAGTCTTTCGCGGAGTCCTGAGCTCGTTCCAACGGTTTGGCTGGATCACGGCTGTCAATACAATTGCGACCACCCTGCAATGGGGGCTGGCGTGTTTCCTGGCATGGCGGGGGCATAGCCTAGCGCTGGTAGTGCTCTCGACTGTGCTGGTGCGGACGCTAGCAACTGCGGCGTATGGTCTGGTGCTGAAGACTGTTATGCCAAAAGGTCGTCTTCTTCGGACACCAGACTTCGATCATCTCTCCAAGCTTTTGCGCTTCGGGAGTTGGGTTACGGTCTCACAAGTGGTTGGCCCGCTCCTGGTTTACCTGGACAGAGTACTCATCGCGTCTTTCAATTCTCTTGGTGCCGTCGCTCTATATACCGTGCCTTACGAAGTGATGACTCGCCTCAGGATTATTCCCTCGAGCCTGGTCACGTCTCTTTATCCTGCATTCAGCGAGCGAACACACCAAGATTCTCGCACCCAACTGGAAACTCTATACCGGCAATCGATTCGATATCTCTTGCCGTTGCTTTTACCCGGGATTTTGATACTCGTGATCCTGGGTTCGGATTTGCTGGAGATTTGGATGGGGGCTGCCTTTGCCGCACAAACTACTTCGGCACTGAAAATCCTCGCCTTTGGAGTACTTGCGAATGGCATGGCATTCATACCATTTAACATTCTCCAGGCGGTTGGAAGGCCGGACCTGACAGGGAAATTTCACATACTGGAACTACCCGCATATCTCGTTCTCTGCCTTGCGTTAATTCCACACTTTGGAATCAATGGCGCGGCATGGGCAAGTACGTTCCGGTTTACGTTAGACGCCGCTCTTCTTTTCTGGGCGGTTCGTAAATACTGTCGTTTTTCGCTGAAACGCATGTGGAACCGGAACCTGGCCGGAATGTTGGGCCTGACAACCAGCCTTGCAGCGGGATTATTCGTAATCAGGATATCTTTGCCTACGCCGTGGCTCCGAGTGGCGGCAGCAAGCTTAGCAACACTAATCTATTTTGCTGTAGCCTGGATAGCCGTGGTCGATAGCAAAGAGAAGCTTGGCCTCGGCAGTGCTTTGAAGTTTTCTGGTAACGCTTCCGAATCTTAATTGGAAGCAAATCACAGCGCGCTCACAATAATTCACGGGCGGTCGTCAGCAACCACGGACAAGACGGCAATATGATGCGGCAGGGCCGTTTCCACCACTTTAACTTCGAGGCCCACGGCGGTCAACAGCTCTTGTGTATTCCGGGTGTTGAACACGTGGTGGTGCAGAGCCCGCATTTGCAGATTCTTCAATGAGCGCTCGCGAAAGTCTGTCCAGTTCCCGGCACTAGGGTCTTTGCGTAGATCGTGCCTTTCCAGAATTTCGGCCAGGTGAGTTTGATCGTCTTCGCCAACATTGTTGCCAAAGTCGTCGAGCATATGTTCTAGGCTGGTGGGAGGGCGGGAGTGATCGAAAGTCCGACGATGGTCGGGTACGACGAGCACGATGCAGCCGCCGGGTCTGGTCACTCGGATCCACTCTTTCAGCGCCCTTATTGGATTTGCGATGTGCTCAAGGCTGTGACACGAAAGGATAAAATCGTAAGCCGCATCCGCCACGTGATTGAGTGCTGTTCCATCAGCAATATAGTTTCGTCCGGGAGGCTTGCTGGGAGCGTACTCGAAAGACTCTTTTACAGCTCCTTCCCACATCGTCGTATTCGCAAAAACGCAGTTGTCCAATGATGCCACCGTCTTGTAGATGGGCAGGAAGGTTCGAAAGAATGCACTAGGTCCGCCGATCTCGAGGCCGCGCTGCCCCTCGACACGCTCACGAAAGACTGCCGTCGATGCCAGCGGACGCTTGATCGATGCTGCAATCGTTCCCGGCAAGCCGTGGGCCCGCAAACTGTTCATGACGCGTTTTATCGGGTTAGTCACACCTGACGGCAATTATAGAGGACGAACTATGTATGGGTGTGTGCTATAGGGCGACTGGACGGCGGCAGAAAACTCAGTCTTCGATCTCAAGTTCACGGATTGTTCGTTTCCCCTTGGATGCATCCATCGATCCCAGAGCGTCCTTACGTCAAGGCGGCACGTTAGCTGTTGCCCTGGCGCAAGCAATTGTTGTCCTGAAAATAGGCGAGATAAGGAACAGCATCTCTAGATTGGACAAACCGCTCCCATGAGTGTTTTGCTTTGGGTTCTGCTTCTAGGCGGGCTGAGTGTGAGCGTCGGTGATCGCAGCCCAAACGTCCTTTATCTGGACGTGTTCCTCCCGGTCTGGCTGGTGTTCCAGTCTTACTGGCGAGGGGTTCATCCCGATTTTCGTGATCCGACAATTTTGCACCTGGCCTGGGCCTGCTTCTTGGCATTCATCATCTCCGCTGTCAGTAATCCCCTCGATGTACTTAAAAGCATAGCGGCAATCAAAGTGTACATTATCGGTTTTCTTTTCTACGGTATTTCACGGAAACTGCGTCCGTCTCTGCTGATTCTGTCAATCTGGGGGGCGACAGTAGGCGTACTCCTGCTCTATAACTACTTCGATTCGTGGGCATCGCTGCTTTCGACCACGAACATCGTGGCGGTAAAAGACGAGGTTGGCATTACTTTGGGCAGAAGCAACTATGTGGCCTCCATCCTTCTGCTCTTACTTCCACTATCGCTGGCGGGTTTCGCCGCCGAAAAGAGAGGGAAACGGTGGGTCTGCGCCGGATGCTGTCTCGTGATGATCCTAGGACTGGCTAGTACACTTTCGCGCGGAGCGATCGCCGCACTAGTTATCGCAATTTTAATATGTCTGCCTCTGGCGTTCCGCGCAGGGCTAACTTACAAACATGTTGTCATTGGCATAATAGCCATCGCGGTCGTATATATCGCGCTACCATCTGACATTCTTGACGCCAACGTGGCGCTATATAACGTCAAACTTGCAAATTCTGACCCGGGCAGAGTCGATCTGATGCGGGAAGCATGGGAGCGCTTCCAAGAAAATCCCGTTTTAGGTGTCGGTCCTGGGCAGCTACCCACATGGGTCAAGATCGATGGAGTAGAAAACGTTCTGTCCGGTATGAATGCCCACAACCTTGTCCTCAATGCACTTGCAGAGACGGGACTGGTTGGAAGTTTGCCGCTGTTGCTTCTCGTTTCCTTCATTCTAAACCGCGTTTGGCGCAGCGCCTGGTCTCTGAGAACGCCGCTTGCGGTGGCACTTTGTGTGTCGTTCACGGCAGTTCTTTTGCACAACATGGTGGAAGCGTCATTTGAGGGAGAAGAGTTTCAGGTTGTGTTCTGGACGATAGCGGCCCTTATTCCGGTTAGCGACGTGCTTCGCGCGGCGGAGCCAAGACTCTCCCTAACGCCTGATCCGCTTCGTTTCTGACATACCTAATGAAGAAGATCTAAGTTGACCTCTCAACCATACAATCCCCTCGTAAGCATCATTACGCCAACCTACAATCACCAGGGGTTTATCGCTGCATGTATTGATAGCGCACTCGGGCAAAGCTATTCGAATTGGGAACAAATCATCGTCGACGACGGTTCGACCGATGGAACGGGCGCCATTGTTCGCCGATATCAGGATGCCCGCATCCGTTACGAACGCCAGACAAATCAAGGGCCTTTTGCGCTCGCAAGCACATACAATCGCGCTCTCTCGCTAGCCCGGGGGGAACTTGTCGCAATACTCGAAGGCGATGACATGTGGCCGCCAGGGAAACTGGAGCTCTTGGTGCCTGCTTTTCTTGACGAGAGTCTAGTCCTTGCTTATGGCGAAGCAGTTGATATTGACGCTCGTAATCGCGCGCAAAGACGTGAGAGTCGCACCGCACGCAGGCGGAAGGTACTTTCAGGCGCGATTTTGTCCAATGATCCGATAGGGTCTGCAACTCGTCACATGCTTACGGCAGAAGGAAGATCGCTGGTCAGCCCGTCTACAGTCTTGTTAAGGCGTAGCGCGCTAGACGCGATTGGCGGATTCAAGCAGGTATCGGGCCTTCCGCTGACCGACTATCCGACATTCATCAATCTTAGTTTAAAGGGACGGTTCCAGTACTCATCCCGGACGCTGGGATATCGGAGGCGACATGGAATGTCAGTCACGGTGAACTATGCTCGTACAATCCACGAAAATGTGTCGAAGTTTACTCGGGCGTTCCTTGCTGACAATACAGATCAGATCCCTCTATCTGCCGAGGAGATGAAGACCATTGAGGCAGACTGGCGGGAATCTGAACACAGGTTGCATTTGGCAGAAGGGCGAGTCTTGCTGTTGAGAAAGATGTGGCCTGAAGCGCAACGACAGTTTCGTGCTGCCTGGGAATCCAAGAACCTAATCTTGCGAGCGATTGCAGCGGTTGGGCTTGTGTGTTCGTGGCTACATTCCGATCTTGAATGTCTGACAACCCTGTGCGGACGTTATAGTCTGCAGGTGCAAGAAGCAAACTCTTCGAAAACTTCAGCGTAATTCGTGCGTGTCCGATCATGCGCATAGCGACCGTGCAAAGGTGAATGGTGACGAGGAACTGCAGCACAGTGTTTAGCACCGTCCCGTCCCCGGAAAGAAGGGCTGATGTAAGCCGCCATTCTCAATCCATCCTTGTGATCGGTGTGAAGTACCGCGCGGAGCGGGAAGCCGAGCGTTATCTCGAGTCGCTGCGTGGCTTGCAGGGGGAACAACAGCTAACGATCCTTGTGTTTGACAATACTCTGGGGGGACGTTGGTTTCCTCATTTCACCGATCCGCGTTTTACAACGATTTCGGTTGGCACGAATCTCGGCTACTTCGGAGGGGCGCGATACGGATTGTCCTGGTATCTAAGGCACAATCCATTACCGGATTGGGTCATCGTGTCAAACGTGGACTTGGCCATTCCAAACCCGCGGTTTTTCGACGGTCTTGAAGGACTTGCATCGATTCCGGACCTCGGTGTGGTTGCACCCAGGATACGTTCGGTCATGACGGGAGTCGATCAGAATCCGTTCATGACGGTTCGCCCTTCGGCCAAGCGCATGCATAAGTACAAGTGGCTGTTCCGTCATTGGCTGCTTCTGAACGCGTACGAGGGACTGGGCTGGCTGTACCGTAGATTCCGGGGCAGTCTGCGCTCGAGCTCTTCCCGGCAAGCAGCTCGCGAAACGATTTATGCACCACACGGATCATTCCTCATGTTTTCAAGACACTACTTCGAGCGTGGAGGAGACCTGCACTTTCCGGAGTTTCTCTTCGGGGAAGAGATTTATGTGGCAGAAAGTGTCAGACGGCTTGGCCTGAGGGTGGTTTACGATCCGTCCCTTGTGGTTATTCATCAGGAACATCGCTCTACCAAGCTTTTTAAATCGCGTGAAATAGCCGCATACGTGGCAAGGTCGGCGAAATACTGCGCGGATACGTATTTTCCAATGATGTCCAAGACTTAAGAGTTTCCCGGGTAGTACTGCTCATGCCAACTCCCACAGTCTCGGTCATCATCCCTGTCCGCAATGAGGTGAACTACATCTGGAGGTGTCTCAACTCCTTGTTGTCTCAGACTTACCCCACCACCTTGTACGAGGTTATCGTTGTCGACGGACGCTCGTCCGATGGTTCGAAGGAATGTGTGCTTGCGTTCTGTTGCGATCACCCGAATGTGCGTTGTCTTGAAAACACCGCTGGAATTGTTCCGCGCGGCATGAACATCGGCATTCAAAATGCACACGGGGAGATCATCATTCGAGCTGACGGCCACACGATTTATCCCGCCCATTACATCGAAACCTGCGTGAACTATCTGGAGAAAACCGGCGCAGATAATGTGGGCGGTCCGGTGCTGACCATCCCGGCCAGTAACAGTTTCAGTTCCCAACTGGTTGCCGCAGTTCTTGCCAGTCCGTTCGGCGTCGGAGATGCCAAATTTCGCACTGGATCTGGGGAAGGTTACGTAGATACCGTGCCGTTCGGAGCCTTTCGGCGCGAGCTGTTTGATCGCGTGGGGATGTACAACGAAAAGCTTGTCCGAAATCAGGATATAGATCTAAATGCGCGTATTCGGAAAGCCGGTGGCAGGATCTTTCAGACGCCTGCACTAACCACGGAGTACCATCCGGTCGCTGGCTTCTGGGAGTTGCTCGATCTGACTTTTCGAAACTGTCAATGGCACTTCTTCAGTGTAAGCGAAAACAGCAGGTCGCTAGGACTCCGCCATTTTACACCTGCGGCATTTGTGGTGATTTTAACATCGTTGACTGTTGGCTCCTTCTTTAGTCGATCCGTGCTCCTATCTCTCTTCGTGCTCTTGTTCGTCTACCTGGTGGTCGGTTTTCGAACCATCAACCCGAGGGCGAGGAAGGGCGGGACGGTAACGCTATGCACAACACTGCTGGCGTGCTTTTGTTTCCATTTTAGTTATGGTGTCGGCACGCTTGCAGGCTTACGCTATCTGTTGTCACCTCCACCCTCGAAACCGATCCGAACAGGACAAGCTGTAAGTTGACCCGAGATGGCTACTCACACCTCAGCTGGTCTGCAGTCCCCGATCAAAACGAAGACCCATCGGGGCATCGCTTACCCATTCTGCAAGCGTGCTTTTGATCTGCTCGTGTCTGCGCTTGGTCTTTTCTTTCTCTCACCGATAATGGTCATTGTGATGATTGCAATTCGGCTTGGTTCCCCTGGGCCAGCGATTTATCGCGGGCGCCGCGTCGGCCTGAATGGCAGGCCATTCGACATCTTGAAATTTAGAACGATGGTCGTCGACGCCGAGCGACTGGGCGGATCCTGTACCCCGGATGATGATGTACGCATCACAAAACTGGGCCGTTGGTTGCGTAAGTCGAAGCTTGACGAACTGCCTCAGCTGGTGAATGTTCTGCTTGGCGAAATGAGCTTCGTCGGCCCACGTCCGGAACTGGAGAGATTCACAAATATGTATGATCGGCGGCAGAGGCGAATCTTGAGCGTTAAGCCCGGAATCACAGATTTGGCAACAATGTGGGATTCTGATGAAGGCGCCGTGTTGGCCGGTGAGCGAGACCCGGAGCGAGTGTACCGGGAGAAAATCTTGCCGACAAAGTTGAGGTTGCAGCTGGAATATGTCCAGTCTGCCTCCTTCTTCTTAGACCTTCGTATTCTTGTGGAGACTCTACTTTTGGTCAGCCGGCGCGGTGTTTCGATCACCCTCAACTACAGGCCGCATCGATGAGATGCGACTGGCGAGGGTAGCATGCTGACCACCGACGATCGAAGGATCTGGCAACACGTGCTCATTGGCGTAGAGGGGCACTACGCAGCGGCAAATTGTCGCGAGGGTCCAGGTAGGTGAGCTTCTACGACATTCTTGTATGCCGCTTACCAAGACCTAAATTGCGCGCAATCCGCGCCTTTTGAACTCGCGAATCTCTGCACGTGTGGGAAAGGTGAACTTACTAGCCGCCCGTTGATCCAACTTTCTGGGTTTGATTCGTTGTTTCCCGAGATCCACCAGGACCTTCGCCAGACAGTGAGCGGCGTGTCGCTTCGAACGGCAAATGATTTCATGCAGCGACTCGGCACTCGAGAACTCGAGCTCGCCCTGGTAAAGCGCCTCCCCCTCATCCAGTTTGGAATCCATGTAGTGGATGGTCAATCCCACCGTTTTTTCCCCATGATAGAGTTGCCAAAAGGTAGGCATCATCCCCTTGTAACGTGGGAGGGGCGCGTGGTGAATATTTATGCAGCCCTGGGGCGGAGCCGCCAGCAACTTCTCCTTCAAGATATAGGGGCAAGCCACGGAGACAACAAGATCGCAGTTTCTCGCTCGGACGCCCTTAACAAATTCGTCTGAATTCGGATTCTGAATAAACGAGCTCTCGACGCCGTAGGCTCGGCATAACTGGGTAAGTGTGTAGTAGGGCGGAGAATCCGGAGGCTTGGAAAACAGCCCCAGCAACTTTGCCTTTGCACTCTGGGATACGAGCCGCACAAGTCCACCGGCACCAAACAATGCAAGTAGCTCGGAGGCGAGCTGTATGCGCGAGCGTTTGCCCATAGTGCGGCAGCTCGAGATCCGCGCAATCTTGAATTCCGTACTGTAGTGACGCAGGAATTCATCAAAGAACGGCAATAAATATATTGCATCGTCCTGTGTTAGGAATTCGATTCTTGTCTGCTGAATGTCATTGTGCATCGCTAGGCGATTGCCATTTGATCGGTATGACTGGCGCTCCTTATGATGTCCCGAAAGGGCTTAAACTTGTAATTCTGTAAGAGGTGCACTATGCGATCCTCCATCCCCTTCAAATTCGTGTAGTGGCGGAATCGCGATTTCAGGCGCGCCGCAATTCTGGGCTGTTCCGGATCGACCTCCCAAGGGTGGAAATACACCATCACCTTCTCACCAGCAGATTCAACCTGGCGGAAAGCAAAGTCGGTGTAGGCGAGCGGCATCAGGCGCAAGTAGCCGCCTCCAGCAGCCGGCAGCGTTGCGCCGGCGATCTTTACTGTCGTGGGAGGAAACTCGGGCAAAACCGCGGCATCGGCGAACGAGTGCCGATACGGAAATCTCTTTGCGCCGGGAAGGCCGTAAAGATCATGGTGAATGGGAAAAACGCTGGAATCGTAAGTGAAACCCAGTTCCTTCAAGATTTCCAGAGCCCATAAGCTTTGGCGCGTGATGGACCAGCTGGGGGCACGGTACCCCCGGACCCTGGTACCGGCCGCCTGCTCAATTACCTCAATTGCCCTCTCCGTGTCGGCTCGGAATTGCTCCGGGGTTAGTTTATAGATGCATTGATGCCAATAACTATGGCAAGCCACTTCATGACCTTGTGCTTGTACTTCTTGCACCAAAGATGGACAACGTTCAGCCACCCAGCCGACAAAGAAGAAGGTAGCCTTCGCATCGTAGCGGGAGAAGATGTCAAGCACGCGGCGAGTGTTTCTTTCGACCCGCGAAGGCCAGCTATCCCAGGTGTTCACCGGTACGACATCGGCAAAGGCTTCAACCTGGAAATAGTCTTCAACGTCGACGCTTAATATGTGGTACCGATGCCCAGATGCCATCGCCTTATCTTCCCCAGTCACCTACGTCCTGAACGAGCACATTCGAGTCGCGCCGCAGCTTAGTTGCGAATAGCCGAATAGGCTCGTTGTATGAGGCTTCAATCACGTCCTTATTTCGCTGGGCGTGCCCAGACAGCTTTTCGGCCGGCAACGAAGTTTGTAAATGCCACGAACGCAGCAGCGTTGAGGAGGACAAATGTGAACGCCGCATTGGAGACTCGAGCCAAGGGATTGGATTTAGGCCGAAATGTTCCCCAGATGCTCAAGCCATAAAACGCCAACTGCAGCGCCAACGCCACCCTGTAAATCATGCCTGGAAGGAAGGCTGATGAAAGCAGTGCGGCAAACAAGGCAAAGGGCACCGCTAACCTGAACAGTTTGTGGCTTACGAACTCAAACCGCAACGGGTTCGCCTTGGTCAACAGCCACGGTTGCAACTTCAACAATTCGTAAATTCCGCCCAAGGTCCGCACTTTGCGGCCGAACTCCCTCCCCGTACCCAAGTCCGGCAGATCCCAGACCCCGGCGCGCGGGTCTAGCACAACCCTTTTTCCCTGTCGCACCACTTGCATGGGAATGAAAACATCATCCAAAATTGTGCCTGGTGGGAGGGGTACCAGCATGCTGCGCCTGATCGCATAGAAGGCCCCGGTGGCACCCACTACTGATCCCGAGGCAGCTTCGAGCTCCCGGATCACCGCTTCGATTTTCCAATACAGTCCCAAGCCTCTGTCGGCCTCCGGGCAATCAGGGTCGCTCAGAATCAACTTTCCGCTAGCACAGCCAACTTCAGGGTCTGCGAAATTCTCCAACAGCAAGCGCACGGCGTCCGTTCTGAACTTCTGCCGGACGTCCATGAAAACCACAATCTCTCCACGCAGAGCCGTCATAGCCTCGTTGAGCCCCGCCGCTTTCCCCCGCGCTTCCGGGTTCAGGATGCCTCGTACGCGGCGATCGCCAGCGAGCTCCTTTAGAAGGTGGTTCGTGCCATCCGTCGAGCCGTCAGACACGACCAGAATTTCAACGCGGTCCGGGGGATAATCGAGCTCCAAGAGGGTCCGCATCTTACGTTCCAATAGCACCGCTTCGTCGCGAACCACGAGGACAATCGAGATCGGAGGTAGGTACGTGCCAGTTCGTACTGGCCGAGGGAGCAAGCGCGTGCGCAGCCAAAGCCACATCGCATAGCCGAGATAGGTGTAGCCGACGGTTGCAGCGGCGACCCAGAATACCAATCTCATTTCGCCTCCCGGCATCGCTGTGCCGTTCGCGACAACTCTCAATTGCAGGAACGTTTCCCGGCGCGTTCGACGACGCGAGCTACGCAGCCATTCTACGAGTCGACTTTCAGGACAGACCGATGCGTGGAGGCACGATTGTGGCGCCGTCCCTTGGGAATCTCAGACGGGGTCCCGTTCAGCACGACGCCCAGCATTTTCTCATCACTGAATTTTTGTTGCGCTTTGCTTACTACATCGAAAGGTGTCGCATTGGAACGAACAACCATCAACACCCCGTCACAGAAGTTGGAGATGAGCCACGAATCCGAAACCGACATCGCCGCAGGTGAATCAATAATGATCCAGTCGTATAGATGTGCGAGACGGTCGAGCAGAAGTTTCATACGGCCGTTGCAGAGCAATTCGGCCTGCCCGGACACCGGGCGTCCCGACGCGATGAAGAACAGATTCTCGATCTGACCTCTCTGGATGATTCCGAGTTCGCTGGCTTCACCCAGAAGGTATTCGGCGAGTCCGGGAGTTGAACTAGTGCCTAGGGCAGCATGCAGACTTGGGTTGCGGAAATCCGCGTCGATCAAGAGCGACCGAGATCCGGTTTGGCGCGCCATCGCTTGGGCGAGGTTTGCGGCAATGAATGAGCGCCCTTCTTTTGGAAGTGCGCTTGCTACCAATATCTTTCGCAGTGATTGTGTTTCCCGTAGCTGGTACAACTGAGATCGCAGAGTACGGAACTGTTCCGTCCCTTCCGCCGTCTCCGCCGAGCTGAAGAAAAGCATGGTCCCCGTGTTCGGCCGCCAGGTAGTCGGAATGCACTGCGCGAGCACGGCGTCCAGTGTGACAGGCGAGTCCCCCGCGGCGTCGGTTTGCGGCATTGGCCCGGCAGCGGGTATCACTACTGGTTGTTCCTCTTCTCCAATGCCGATTGGTGTGTATGCGGGGCGCCCTTCATCCGCTCTTTTTAGAACATCGTAAATTCGGCTCATGAATTCTGTTTCTCACGTTCTGACCACAGCCATCGGCTCACTGCCGTGATTGTCTCAAGCTTTTTAGAACGTTACTTTCGTCTCCAGATTGTATCGATCGTGAAAGTCGCAACCCCCTAGAGGCACTACTTTCTCGATCACAGCTCTTGGGCTATCGTTCTATAAGCCCGCACTTGCATTGTCTTCGCGAACCATCGTTGTCGTGGGTTGAGCGGCCCGCGCTACCGTTCCGAACCCACCCAGGGGATGTTGGTTAACATTGGCAGTTTCAATCCTGCTTGCACATCCTTCTCATCACGAATCGCCTTGTCACGAAATTCTGATAAGAGGGCGATGCCTACGGCAAACGTCAGACCAGCGGCGAGTCCGTAGAGGGCAAACTTCCGTCGGTCGGGGAAACTGGGGGGACCAGGGACACTCGCGTCATCGAGAAGCCGGAGTTGTTCTCCCTCTTGCCTGCGTTCGAG
>Ga0126381_100005668_pt1 | contig 13787 bp, 9 predicted proteins | sample PanSoiMetPlot_28_FD_96465 | JGI IMG/M metagenome (GOLD analysis project Ga0126381, IMG submission 96465) | Tropical forest soil microbial communities from Panama - MetaG Plot_28 | ecosystem: Environmental > Terrestrial > Soil > Tropical forest > Bulk soil | place: Panama | collected 2016-02-17
CGGGGCGTCCAGCGCGTAGGCAATGTCATCACGCCGGCGCAGCCGGACCGACACCATCGCCTGCACGATCACAATGCCCAACCCAACCGCCAGCCCAGCCAGCAACCCACCACCGATATACATAGCCGGAACCCGGAAGTGTGAGCGCGGCACTGCTGCCGACGGGTCAAGCACGCGGCTGCCGATGATCATGGAGGTGGTAATCACCGGGTAATTGCGCACCAAGTCCTGCGCGAGAGCCAGCGCATTTCTGACGTCGCTGAGATTCTTGTCGAGATGGTTGAGGGTCGCCTGCTGCTTCGGCGTGGTCGGCTCATGCTTCGCCAAATCGATCTGAGCCGTCAGCGATCTCATTTGTTGCTGGTAGAGGCCGACCCGCTGGTCGTAAGTCTCGATCGCCAGCCGCTGCTCGGTTTGCAGGATTCTGGCGCGATAGCGCAGGAACGCCGTGGCGAGCGCCTTCGCCCGGCTGACAGCTTCGCTCTCTGATGGCGCATTAACCGTGATCAGCATTACTTCGTAAGTAATAGCGGTGGGCGTGTAAGCGCTGGTGAAGCTCGATGTCGACTGCGGTGTCCGCGGTAGCCCGAGCATTCGCATCGCCGCCACAGCCACTGCCCGGCCCTGCGCCAGCGTCACATCAGTGAGCATCTGATTGCCAGCATCCTCAGTCGGGTTCTGCATGAGGATCAGCGACGTCGTGGCTTGGTAGGGAGGCGGACGCAGTACGAAAGCGGCAGCGCCTATTACCAGGCCGACGAGTCCTGCTGCACACCAATAGCGTGCGCGCCGGCGGACGACTCTTCCGATGAAGGACAAGCTCGTAAACCCGGCCACCAGACTCGGCGCGCGTTGCTCCGCCTCCGCGCCATCCGTTCCCCGTGCAGGAGCGGGGTAAGTTCCTCGCCCCGGCAACGTCACAGCCTGGTCTCCGACCGGCCGGATAGCCGTGATGGAGGCTTGCGGTACTCAGGTCGCGACAGCTGCGGGACGCGGCCGGTCGTGTTGTCAGTCGAGTCCGGGTTGGCGACGATGATTCCGGTGATTTCACGGCCGTCGCCGGCTGCGCACACTGCGACTCGAGCGAGCTGCTCGGCCGAGGCTGCACCTGCGGAAACCCCAAGGATCGCGGTCGTTGTTGGCACTGTATTGGTCAGGCGCGGCGCCTGCCCATCGACAACAGCGACGACGATGGTAAGTGCAGCCTTCGTATGTTGCGAGGCGTTCTCGTGTTGACCGTCGGTGATGTGCAGCCGTTGCGAGGCTGGCTCTGCGATGGAGGAGGTGATCGCACAAGCCGCACGCAATGTGGCCGTTGCGTCCGCGTCCTGCTGCGGGCCAACAACAAGGACAGTCTGGATCCCCAACCCGGCGGTAAAGGCTGCGAGTTGCGGCCCGAGGGCGAGCGCCCCTTTGTCGGACGTTAGTGACAGCACCGTCAGAGATGGGCTGGCCGTCTCGCGATCGGTCAGGCCAAGCATCTGCAGTGCTTTGCGCAGACTCCATGCGTGGACGACGCCAGGCGAGTAGTTCGCGACCAGCTCATTCCACCCAACAGCGTCAGAGGGTGGACGGCTGACCGGAATCGAGGCCAGCACCGGCACGCCGATAGCATCGGCGATCTCGTCGCGAAACCGCAGCCGCCGGTCGCCGCGGCTCAAAAGAATTGCGGCCACTGCTCCGATCACGACTCCAAGTAGTGCCCCGAGCCCGCCGTAAAGGGCCAGCCGCTTGGTCGGGCTCATGACCGTCCCAGTTACCGCGGTCTGCAGCATCCTTGCGACTACTGTTCCCCCTGGAGCCTGCCGGGTGCCGATGTAGGCGATATAGCTGCGCGCGACGGAGTTGGCCATGTCCTCGGCCTGAGCAGCGGTCTTGCCGTGGGCGATGAACTGGACCACATCGGGCGTCAGGCTTTCGACCTGTACTCGCTGCCGAAGGGTCTGCAACGAAACTTGCGGCGAGATATGCGCGAGTGAGTCCGCCAGAACTGAGTTGCTGCCGGCGATTACGACCTGGGTACCAGTGTCATGTGTGGTCGGAGGCAAGACGACGATCGCCTTGCTCGACGTCAGCGGAGGGCGCAGCGTGATGAACGCTGCCCCGATGACGAAGAACAGAATCGCGCCCGCCAGAACCACGATCCAGCGCCTCCGGACGATCTGCCAGAACCTACGCAGGTCCATCAGCTCTCTCCGTTCAGTGGCCCCGTCGAATGTGCTGGTCCCTTGCTGCATTAGAGGAACTCAGCGGCCCCGGTGATACCGGAAAACCTGGCCTGGTCTGGATCTATGTCCGCGGTAAAAGGTTGCGTTTGTGTCCTGGGCCCGATGACAACGGCAACCTCAACCGGCCCTCGATGTATCAGGACGCAGGCAGCTGGGATCAACTCAAGTGGTCAGCTGAACGGTCGGAAGGTAACGAGCACTCCTAGGGGTTTGCCATGAAGGTGCTGGTCGCAGGCGACAGAGGCTATATCGGCGCTGTCTTGGTTCCGTTCCTGCGTGCCGCCGGGCATCAGGTGCATGGGCTCGATCTTGGCTTGTACGAAGGTTGCGACCTTGGCACGCCGCCCGAAGACGTGAGTTCCAGACCCCCCGCCGACATCAGGGACGTCGATGCCGGCCAGCTAGCGGAATACGACGCAGTCATCTGCCTGGCAGCACTCTCAAATGACCCGCTCGGGCACCTGAATCGGGCAGCCACCTACTCAGTCAACCTGGACGGCACGTTGCAGCTAGCGCGTGCCGCCAAGGACGCCGGAGTCGAGCGCTTCCTGTTCTCCTCGTCATGCAGCCTGTATGGCGCGGCCGGGGCGGCCGGCTCGGCGGGCGTAGCCGAGGACGCGGCTCTCGCGCCCGTGACACCCTACGGCGAGACCAAGGCCCTGGCCGAAGGTCAGTTGTCGCAGCTGGCAGACGACAATTTCAGCCCGACCTATCTCCGTAACGCGACCGCATACGGAGCGTCACCGCGCCTGCGCCTGGACATCGTGGTCAACAACCTGACGGCTGTCGCGATGACGACCGGCAAGGTGCACCTGGAGAGTGACGGGACTCCATGGCGGCCACTAGTGCACATAGAGGACATCAGCCGGGCGTTCCTGGCCATGCTGTCAGCCCCTCGTGAGGTCGTGCACGACGAGGCATTCAACGTCGGACGTCAAGGCGACAACGTCCAGATTCGCGAGATCGCCGAGATGGTCAGCCATGCCATCCCCGGATCGGTCATCTCCTACGCCGACGGCGCCGGACCGGATCTGCGTAGCTACCGCGTTGACTTCTCTAAGCTCACGCAGACATTCCCGGACCTCAGGATGCAGTGGACTACCCAGGACGGCGTCGACGAGCTAGCCGCCGCCTACGCGAAGTACGGTCTGACGCAGGACACGTTCGCATCCTCGAGATTTGTCAGGCTGCGCCGCATTCGCGAGCTCATGAACGACGGCCTCGTGGATGACATGCTTCGCCGCACAACGAATGTCCAGTTCGCTGACCCTGGCCTAAGCGCGGTAGATGCTGTGGGCTGAAACAGGCCCGCGGCCCGGACGCAGTCCCAAGCCGAGCCCTGGCGTTAAGCTGGCACATCTGTCGTGTTCGTCGCAACATCGCCGGACATCGCTAGTCGGAGATCCCAGATGCACGTCCTGCCGAGAGCCGCAGCCTGGGTTTCTTTCGCCGCATTAATCTGGGCGGGCACGAGCGGCCCTGTTGATGCGTCAATTGACTTTGCCGGCCATGGGGACCCGCATTCATGGACGGTGTACCACCATGACCGGGCCGGCACGGGTGTTGCGGACCATGTCACCGCTGTAGACATGGCGACCAGAGCATGGGCGTCGGCGAAGCTCGACGGACAGATTTACGGCGAGCCACTGATCTTTCAGCACCGGGTCTATGTGGCTACCGAGAACGACACCGTCTATGCGCTGTCGGCCGGCAGCGGCGCCGTGGTGTGGTCGAGGCACTTGGGCGACGCTGTCCCGGCAGGCTCGCTTCCCTGCGGGAACATCAGTCCTACCGTTGGCATCACCGGCACGCCGGTCATAGATCCGTCTCGGCACGAGCTCTTTGTGGTCGCCGACGAACTGCGCAATGGCAAACCCGCCCATATCTTGTTCGGTCTAAGTACTGCCTCGGGCCGGCAGCGGCTGTCCCAAAGCGTGGACCCGCCCGGCGCGGATACCGCAGCGATATTGCAGCGTACGGCGTTGACGCTAGATAAAGGCCGGGTGCTATTCGGGTACGGCGGCAACTACGGTGACTGCGCTAGTTACCGGGGCCGCCTGGTCGCGGTGCCCGAAGGCGGCGGAACACCAAGATTCTTTACCGTTGATTCTGCCCCGGGGGAGTCACAAGGTGCGGTCTGGATGGGCGGCGGCGCGCCCGCGATCGACGCCCGTGGCCGCATCTGGATTAGCACTGGTAACGGCTCAGTATCTGCCAGCAGTCATGCATATGATCACAGCGACGGTTTGCTCGAACTATCGCCGTCGTTGCATCTGTTGCAATTCTTTGCGCCGAGATCCTGGGCCTCCGACAACGCTAACGATGTCGACATGTCCACCGAGCCTGTGCTGCTACCCGGCGGCCAGGTTGTCGTGACCGGGAAAAGCCGCATCGTTTACCTGGTCAACGGTGCGCACCTGGGAGGCATCGGCGGCCAGCAGGCCAAGATCGGACCTGTGTGTGCTGACGACATCGACGGCGGCAGTGCTGTCCGCGGAATGACTGTCTACCTGCCGTGCCTTAGCGGCATCGTGGCCGTGAAGGCCGGTAACTCCCCGCCGGGGCTCCAATTGCTGTGGCACTCCGGCGTCGGGGGTGGGCCCCCGATCATCGCCGCTGGCCTCGTCTGGACAATGGGACAAAATGGTGAGCTCTATGGGCTCGATCCGGTCACCGGAAAGATTCGGCGACAGGCAAAGATCGGCATACCGGCAAATCATTTCCCGAGCCCCAGTGTCGGAGATGGCATTTTCGTTGCCGCTTGTGCGACAAACGTGGTCGCCTTCCCCGCAGCCACGCAAGGGCTGAGAACTACAGCCGGCCGGGCGTCAGTTCCGGCCGGCCAAGCTATATGTCAATACAGCCAGCCCGGACCGCCAATCCGCACGCGGACAATCGCGGCGATCGCCTTCGCCTGCCTGCTTGTGCTGGCTGCGGTCGGCTTGCTGATCTGGCGGCGGCGAGCAGCGTTAAATCCAGCCCGTCAATGAGACTTCGCTGGTATCACAGCCCTCAGCCCGTCGCTCATATGCACACGACTAGCGTCCCTGCGCCAAGTGAAAATCAGTTCTCGGCATGGACGCTGGTTTAGCGAATCAGAACGGCATGCGCACCACCGGCGTATTGCGACACAGATGGGGGGCCAGGTGATCGCTCAAATCCGGGCGGCCAGGGGCTCCCTGAGTTTGCAACTCGGGCCGGGCGGTGCGTCAGCGGGTGGGAGACAAGGCACAGATGTCGCGAGGTGATGCGATCCCCCGCGTGGACGTCACGACCCCAGCTGTGGTGCTGAAACTCGATCACAATGTCATGCACCACGGCGGCCTCGGCGTCATCCGCAGTCTGGGCCGACTCGGCGTGCCGGTCTACGGCGTGCATGAGGGACGCTGGGCGCCCGCCGCGACTTCGCGATTCTTGCGTGGCCGCTTCATCTGGCGCCCTGACCCGGAAGACTCCGATCGTCTGGTGGCGGGCCTGCGTGCCGTAGCTGAGCGCATCGGGCGGCCCGCCGTACTCATTCCCACAGACGACGCAGGCGCCATATTTCTTGCCGAGCACGCAGATCAACTGCGGCCGCAGTTTCTGTTTCCCTCGCCGCCGGCGCACCTTCCCAGACAACTGGCCGGCAAGTACTCCATGTTCCAGCTATGCCGGGACCTGCAGGTGCCGTGCCCCCAAACAGCTTTGCCGGATTCACTAGCCGAGGCCGAGGATTTCGCGGCCAGCTCTGGCTATCCGCTGGTTGCCAAGCTGACCACGCCGTGGAACGCGGGGTCGTCTGGGCTGCGCAGCACGTCAATAGTGGCCGACCGGCAGATGCTAGCGGAGATATATGCCGCCTGCCGCGCCGCGGGAGCAGGGCTCATGCTTCAGGAGTTCATCCCCGATGCATCCGGGCAAGACTGGTTCTTCCACGGATATTGCGACGGGCGCTCGAACTGCCACCCTGCGTTCACCGGGGTGAAGGAGAGGTCTTACCCCGCCCACGCCGGTCTGACCAGCCTCGGTCGCTCGAGAATTAACGTGCGCCTCCGCGACGAAATTGTGCGGCTCCTTGCCGCGGTCGGCTACTGCGGCATCGTTGATCTTGATCTGCGGTTCGACCCCAGAGACGACCAGTACAAGCTGCTGGACTTCAACCCCAGGCTCGGTGCCCAGTTCCGGCTGTTCCGTGACTCGGCAGGCATCGACGTCGCGCTCGCCCAGTACATGGACCTGACGGGGCAGCCGCTGCCCGCGGCCGATCAAATCAGCGAGCGCGGCTATCTCGTAGAGAACTACGACCCGATCGCGGCCTTCTCTTATTGGCGCCACGATGAGCTTCGAGTGCGGTCATGGATCGCCTCGATCCGCACGGTTGACGAGACTGCCTGGTACGCGCGAGATGACCTGCGGCCGTTTGGCCTGATGTGCATGCGCATGACTTGGCGCATGGCGTCTCGGCCGATGTCATCGCATAGCCGCGACCACTCGTACTGCGACCCCCGATATCTGCCTGGCCGCGCAACGACCAAATCCGGTCTGCGAGCGGATCGCCCGCCGATCACATGGGATCCGACGACGCAGTCAAGAATGCTGCGTCCTGGTGAGGAGGACATAAGAGTATGAGCGACGCCGTCGAAGTGGCGATCATAGGGGCCGGGCCGTACGGTCTCTCACTCGCCGCTCACTTGCGAGCAGCGGGCGTGCCGTTCCGGCAGTTCGGACTGCCGATGCAACTATGGCAGGCCTCGATGCCCAAGGGGATGTTCCTGAAGTCGCAAGGCTTCGCGTCGAATCTGTCCAGCCCTGACGGGGAGCACACCCTCGAAGCGTTTTGCCGTCAAACATCTCGTAAGTACGGCAGCTATGGTGTCCCGGTTCCGCTTGACACCTTCGTGGCCTATGGCTTGTGGTTCCAGCGCGAGCTTGTTCCCGACCTGGAGCAAGTCCTGGTAACCGACGTGGCTCAGCGCGATGGCGGGTACGAGATCCAACTCGAAAATGGTGACCGTGTAACTGCCAGGCAGGTCGTCGTCGCTACTGGCGTCGAGCACTTCCCAGTCGTGCCCGAATCCGTGGCTTCGCTGCCCTCGTGGGCGTGCACCCATAGCTCTGCGCACACCGACCTCGGCCGCTTCCAAGGCCGTTCAGTCGTAGTCCTGGGCGCTGGTCAGTCGGCCATGGAAACCGCTGCCTTGCTGCACGAAAGCGGCGCCGAGGTCCAGCTAGTAGCCCGCAGAGCCAAGCTCGCGTGGAACGGCCAGCCCCTGCCTCCCGACCGTCCGTTCCTGGCTCGCCTGCGCGAGCCCGAGGCGGGCCTCGGATCTGGATATGGGACCTGGTTTTACTCAGTTCATCCCGGGCTCTTCCGGCATTTGCCCGAAGCCACCAGGATCTATCGCGCCCGCACCGCTCTCGGACCGGCAGGCGCATGTTGGCTGCCGAACCGCGTCCTAGGCCAGTTCCCCATCCTGCTCAGTCAGACGCTCATATGGGCGAAGACGGACGGCGACAGCGTGCGCCTGGGGATCGAGGGGGCTGACAATACCCAGCGCGAGCTCACCGCTGACCACGTCATCGCTGGAACGGGGTACCGGTCGGACTTGGCCCGGCTCACGTTCCTTAGTGCCGCTTTGCAGCAGAAGCTCAAGCGGGTCGCTGACACGGCGGCCGTCAACGGCAGCTACGAGTCGTCTGTCCCTGGGCTTTACTTCATCGGACCCGCGGTTGCCCCGACATTCGGGCCCGTCATGCGATTCGTCTACGGGTCAGATCACGCAGCCCGAGCTGTCGCACGTCAACTGAGCAGGACTGCAAGTGCAAGTTCGGCCAAGGCGACTGTCGGTGCTCAGCGATCGGGTGCGAAAGCGGTCGGATGACTAGGAACGGCCAGACGCTCAGGCAGGATCGGGCAGTCCGCAATCCGGCGCCTTCCGGCCCAGCCGAATCCGCCTCGATTCGGACGGACAGTCTGGCCGACACGCATGCTCCCAGCCAGCTGGGTGAGCACAACCGAAGCCTGGCTACCCGCGCAGCCACCGGGGCCGTACCTGTCAGCGACCTGCTGGGCTTGGTTGCAGCGGCCGCTTTGACCGGGCGTGCAGTGGCCGCGTCGGCCAGCTATGCGGCGGGCGTGCTCCTTGCCTTGACCATCGGTGGCCTGTACAGACGACGGATCTGCTTGCGCCTATCGGATCAGGTCGGCCGCATAGGCGTCGCGGCGGCGGCTGCCGCACCGATTCTGCTGATCTGGCTACCTGCCACGGCTGCGTGGCAGGTAGCTATTTCAGCCGCTATCTGCATCGTGATACTGCGAGCCTTTACCTACGGGCTCATCCGCGCTGCGGGCCGGCGCGGCTTGATCAGCGACCCAGCAGTCATCGTGGGCACCGACGAGGTCGCCATCCTGGTAGCTGAATTGCTGCACGATCACACCGAGCTCGGGATCAGGCCCCTGGGCTACCTTGACGACGGTCATCCGGGCAGTGACCTGCCATTGTCACTAATCGGCGAGATCAGGGACCTGCCGAACGTAGTTTCCCTGCAGCACATCAAGCATGTCATCGTCTGCGCGGTAGCCGATCGCGAGAGCGAGCTCATCCATACGCTTCGCGCTTGCCGAGGGCTGTCCTGCAGCATCAGCATCGTTCCGCGGCTGGCGGACCTCGGGGTTGCGGTACCAGCGGCCTCCCTAGACGAACTGTGGGGCATCCCGCTCATACCGTTGCGCCGTCCGATCCCGGCGATGTTGTCGGTCAAGCGAGTCTTCGATGTCGTGGCTGCCGCGCTGCTTCTCTGCTTGTGTGCTCCCCTGCTGCTGGTCCTGGGTGCGGCGATCCGGCTGACTTCTGGCAGACCGATCATCTTCCGCCAGACGAGGGTCACTGGCAGCGGCCGGGTCGCAGAGATTCTCAAGCTGCGCACTCTGCCTGTGCACGGTGATTCTGACACTCGCTGGAGCGTCCCTGACACAACCGGAGCGCTGGGGAAGTCGCTTCGATCGACACACCTTGACGAGCTGCCGCAACTGGTAAATGTCCTCCGCGGCCAGATGTCATTGGTGGGACCACGCCCCGAGCGACCCTATTTCGTCTCCTCGTTCTCCGGAATCATTCCGGGCTACGAACACAGAACGCGCATGCGTGCCGGGCTTACCGGGTGGGCGCAAGTGCACGGTTTGCACGGAGACACCTCGATCGGTGATCGCGTTCGTTTCGACAACCGCTACATCGAGAACTGGTCGCCCTGGCTCGACACCGTCATTCTCATCAAGACGGTCATGAACACGTGCACAGCGTTCCTGCGGGCCAGGCAATGACGTCCGCCGGGCCAGTTTCCGCCGAATCCTCACTGCATGGAATGCGGCTGAGCCCCCGCACGACGCCAATGATCTTGATGTACCACGGCATCGCCTGTGTCGCCGACGATCCCAACCAGCTGTGCGTCTCTCCGGATCGTTTCGCTGCCCAGATGACATGGCTTGCCCGGCGGGGGCTGCGCGGCGTCAGCGTCGGGACGCTGGTCGATGCGATTCACGCCGGCAAACAGCGTGGCTTGGTAGGCATCACTTTCGACGACGGCTACGACAACGTGCTCAGCACGGCGGCACCAGAGCTCCAACGACATGGATTCGGGGCGACGGCGTTCATCATCTCCGACCGGCTGGGCGGGACGAACGAGTGGGATGACGGCCCGGCCTGGCGGCTCCTCGATGGGGATCAAGTTCGCGAGCTCGCATCGGCCGGGATTGAAATCGGCTCACACGGCGCAACGCACGTTCGTCTCGCCGGCCTTGACGACGACACGCTCACTGCCGAAATCGCGACCAGCAGGGCCAATCTCAGCGCGCTTCTGGGTACCACGATTCGCGGATTCGCGTATCCGTACGGATCCATGGACTCGAATGCTCGAGCCGCGGTTGGGCGAGCAGGCTACGAATACGCATGCGCGGTCGAAGCGCCGATGCAAGACATAGGCATCCTCGCCCTTCCGCGGGTTTACGTGGGACAGCGTGACGGCGCGGCCAAGTTTGCGACCAAACGACTCCTACACAGTGCATACATAGTGGCGAAAGGAATGCGCCGGTGAAAGTCCTCCAGGTGATTACCGGGCTCGATGCGGGCGGGGCAGAGCAGCAACTGGCGATGCTGGTTCGGCGCAGCCGCCATGAGTCGCACGTGATCGCGCTCTATAACCCCGGTCCGGTGGCGGACCAGATCAGGGACAGCGGCATCCCCGTGCATGACATCGGCATGCGGCGCAATACGCAGCTTGGCAGCCTGCTCAAGCTACGGAAGATCATCAAAGACGGGCACTATGACGTCGTTCACGCGCACCTGTACCGATCGCAGATCTATGCTCGGCCGGCGGCATGGCTGGCCGGAGCTCCGGTCATCCTCACCACTGAGCACTCCATCGGCGAGACGCACATCGAGCGACGCAAGATGAGCGCCAGCGTCCGCGGACTGTACCTCGCGTCCGAGCTGTTCTCGGATGCGACGATCGCGGTTTCAGAAACAGTGCGGGAACGGCTGGTCAAGTGGGGTGTTCAAGACAGGAAGATCTCAGTCATCCCGAACGGCCTGGAAATCGATGAGCTCGCGTTCAGCGAAGATGACCGGCAGCGGGCCCGAAAGCAATTCGGCATCACGCCGGAGACATATGTCGTAGGTGCGCTGGGTCGTCTCGATACCAACAAACGAGTCGATCTGACCATCGAGGCCGCTGCGCCAATGCTGGGCGACCGGTGCAAGCTCCTTGTCATCGGCCGTGGCGATGATCTTGCCAGGCTAGAAGCGGCAGCCGAGCGGTTTGGCGTTGCAGAGCACGTGATCTTCGGTGGATACCAGGGCGATACGACGGCCATGCTGTCTGCGTTCGACCTGTATGTCGCCGCCTCCGAGCAGGAGACCTTCGGGCTGTCCGTGCTGGAGGCCATCGCCAATGGACTGCCAGTTCTCTACACGACGTGCCCCGCACTTGTCGGCATTCAGACCGACCGCGCACGCCGCGTAGAGGGCACCGTCGCGGCGATGCGCACCGAGATAGCCAAGGAGATCGAGGACGGGCCGGGTACCCGTGAGGCTGACCGGAACGTATTCGCGCGCTATGGCGCGGAGTCGACGGCCGCGCATATCGATGACCTCTACGACCAGTTGCTAGCTGCACCCGTGCGCAGCCGACGGCGCCGCAAGGCGAGGCGGGCTCGTCTCGCCGAGGCCGCCCGTGCTGCCACCGTGTCCGCTGACGTGCAGATCCCTGCACAACTCGCCGATTCCGGTGGCTGAGCAGAGCACAACTGTCGATTCGATGGCCCCGGCATGTGTCGATGACCTAGGGCCAGCCAGTGCCCAGCGCAGCGCACTGCCTTTTGAGGACGCTACCGGCATGACTATGCGCCCAGCCCGGATAGTCACGGTGATTGCGAGACTTGAGGGTGGTGCCGGAGTTCTCGCCCTACGCGGTGCCAAGGTGCTTGACCCAGCAAACTTCGCGGTAACAATCATCACCGGCAGCGGACAGCACCTACTCGACGAGGCCCTGGCGGTCGGCCTCGAGGTCATCGTCGAACCGTCGCTGACGGCACCCATTGCGCCCCGCCAGGACTGGCGGGCAGTGCAACAGCTGAGCGCTATCTTCGCTGAGCGCAAGCCCGACGTTGTGCATACACATTGCGCAAAGGGCGGGGCCGTCGGCCGGATCGCCGCGCGCCGGTCAGGCGTCGCGCAGATCGTGCATACCTACCACGGCTTCCCTTTCCACGAGTTTCAGTCGGCGGCTCGCCGCCAGGCCTACGTGGCTGTAGAGCGACGGCTTGGCCGATACACCGACGTCGCCCTGTGCGTTGGCGCGGGCGTGGCCACTGAAGCCGTGCGGCGGCGCCTCGTTGCGCCAGACCGAGTCCGCACCATAGGCGTAGCAGTACCGAGCGCGGCCACTGCACGGGCGAGCATGAGCGCGCTCAACCCTGAGGCACGCCTGCGTGCTCGTCGCGCGCTCGGCCTGCCCATTGACGCTAAGGTCGTCGGCGTCGTCGGCCGGCTGACCTACCAGAAAGCTCCCGAGGACTTCCTGACTGCCTTGCAGAACCTGAACCGATCCGATGTCGTCGGCGTCTGGATCGGAGATGGCGAGCTCGCCGCCCGTGTCGACCGCCGCGCTCGTGCGTTGACTGGCGCGAATGTAGTTCTGGCTGGGGAGCGCACCGACGTCCTTGAAGTCCTGCCAGCCTTGGACGTTTTCGCCCTTCCGAGCCGCTATGAAGGACTGCCGACCGCGATCGTCGAAGCCATGATCTGCGGAGTTCCGGTGATCGCAACAGCGGTAAACGCCGTCCCTGACGTGGTCATACCTGGCGAGACTGGGCTGCTGGTGCCACCTCGCAGACCGGACCTGCTGGCCTCGGCGATCGATCATCTACTCCGATCGCCGACCGCGGCTCGGCAAATGGCCGTCACCGCTCGGGAACGCCTCGGCGATCGCTTCAGTGAGAGCTCCCTCCGCGAAGCCCTGGCCGGGGCTTACTTGCAGAAACGGTCGCCGAGCGGGTGAGCCCGGGACGCCCCGGCCCTCTCTTGACACTTCTGGCGCACAGTAGAAGAGGTGCTCCGGGCAGTTTCACGGCCCGGAGCACCTCTTACTGACGGCTAAGGCGTACTAGTGCTGTCCTGATAAAGCGCCGCGAGCGCTATCGGGACCCAGCCGCTATCCCAGCGGTGAGCCATATCCTGCGCCGGGTTCTCGGTGCTGTGCCTGATTCCCGCTGACGTCAGCAGGCTGTCGTAGTCCGAGACGCCCGTCGGATAGATCGAGTACCCGCCAATCCAGATCCTGTTACTGCTCAGGAATGGACTCGCGTGCGCCGCGACGAAGGCCGACGTAAGCCGGTAATTGGCCTGGAAGTTGGCATCGGTCCCGTAGCAGGCCGCTGAATCGCTGAAGTCGCTGTAGGACGCCATATCTGCCGGGAAGTCCCAGGATGCCGCCAGGCTGAAAACGTCAGGGTGCCTCAAGATGAGGTCCTGGGCGCCAAGGCCAGACTTAGAGAATCCCATGAGCCAGATTTTCTCGTTACCCGTCGACCCGAAGTTCTGCCTGATCCATGGCACAAGATCCTTCGTAACGAAGGTGTCATATTGAGTATTCGGATCGTTCGGGTTATCCGCGTACCAAGGATCAAGGGCAAATGTTGGCTCGACGATCGTCAGGTTGTACTGATCCTGCGCGTCGACCGCCTGCAGCGTCGTTACCGGGTCACCAAAGCTGGTGCCGGTACCGGGCTCGACCGGAAGGACGATCAGGAAGTTGTGCGCCACCCCCTGGGCTGGACTGGTTGGCTGCAGTACGCGTACAACCTGTGCGCCGGGACCATTGTCAGGCGAGGTGAGGCTGTACGAGGAGATCGTGCCTGTGGTGGTTGTAGTTGTGGGGCTTGGACTGGGGGCGGGCGCTGCGGACGAGCCGCCGGTCCAGTTGTCGGCCTGGGTGGTGCCGAAAGCCACGATGCCCGGCGCACCCCCAGTCAGCGCGGTGTTAGTCACCGAGATGACCTGGCTGCCGTTCTCCAGCACCGACACC
>Ga0126381_100005669_pt1 | contig 13785 bp, 14 predicted proteins | sample PanSoiMetPlot_28_FD_96465 | JGI IMG/M metagenome (GOLD analysis project Ga0126381, IMG submission 96465) | Tropical forest soil microbial communities from Panama - MetaG Plot_28 | ecosystem: Environmental > Terrestrial > Soil > Tropical forest > Bulk soil | place: Panama | collected 2016-02-17
ATTCGGCGATGGGCACGATCTTCAGCGCGGCAGCATGCACCACGAGCACGACGCCGTCGAGCGCCCGATTCAGCCGTTCGCGATCCCGCACATCCCCGATGAAAAACCGGATGCGATTGTCGCCGGCGTATCGCTTCGCCATCTCCCATTGCTTCATCTCGTCGCGCGAGTAGACCACCACCCGCCGCGGATTGTAGTTGGCGAGCGTCCTGGCCACGAAAGCGTGGCCGAACGAGCCGGTGCCGCCCGTGACCAGGATGTTGGAGTTATGGAGGCAAGAGTTCGGCTGGATCATGAATGGGCCTCCTTGGGCCCCGGAACGGCCGCGACAAATCGCCCGCGGCGATCGATGCCCGGAAAATCGTGGATCCGGTGGATAAGCCTCAATGCGCCTGGCGCCGCAAGACCCTGTTCGCATGATGGATCATCGGGTCAACGTCGCCGGTCGACACCATTGCGGCGACTTCCGGATAGGCAAACTCGGGATCCAGGCCGTCGAGGATGACCAGTGACGGGCGGCCGCCTGCCTTGCGTGCGAGAACGGCCTTGAGCACCTCGGCGCGCACCCTCGCAAATCCGGAGAGCCCGCGCCCTCCCGCCTCCTGCAGCAGGACATTGCATGAGTCGTACTGCCCGCGCACAAGAGCGAAATTCGCCGCGACAAACGGCCAGATCGGCGTCCGGTCGAGCGGTCGCAGAGCCTCGATGATTCGAAGCCTCGCCTGGTCGTCATTTGCACAAAAGAAACGATTATACTCTGAAAGCAGAAAATGCTGGCTTGGTTCGATGCTGCCCGAAACCATTGCTTTCCCGAAAGGCCGCAGATCCTGATCGAGGCCGAGCTGCATCAGCCAGCCCAGGCTGTTCTGGATCTCGTCCGGATACTTCGGGCTTTGCGGGCCGCGGCGCGCAAGCACGACCTCATACGGAATGGTATTGAAAAAGCCCGGCGGGCTTGGCCGGAACACGTCCCAGTGATGGATATGGAATTTTCCATACCTATAGTCGCTCGGCTCCTCCACCCCCGCCTTGCCGTGAGAATTCAACGAAACAAAGATGCCGCCCTCCGCCAGGACGCTCTCGATCCAGTCGATGTAGGCGGTGACGTTCTCAAGCGACATTTCCTGCAGGCTGAACGAGTTCAGCACGAGATCGTACTGCGCCCTGATCCGGGCAATCGCGCCCGGCAAGCATGCGCAGATGGAGCGCTCGGGAATTTCCCGAATTGGTCCACCGGACACATCGATGAATTCAAGGCGGCGCTCCGGCATCACCGTGCCCAGGTGGATTGTCGAGATGTACAGGTTCTCGGGCAGGTCGACGATGGTGCAGCTCTCGATATCGAGCGCTTGATGCAATTGATGCACGCAGGCACCCCAGCCCGGGCCGATCTCGAGCATCCGGATTGGCCCGCCCGTTCCATAGAGCTTCAAAAGCTCCATGACCCGATGGGTCGTCGCAGCGTTCATTCGAAAATTTGCGCTGCGCGACACGCCGTCGTGCTCGAATATCAGCGGAGAGCCGAAGTTTGTTTCAGGCAAGCCGGCAACAAAGTCGCTGCTCACCATGCGGGCAAAGATATGATGCATCCGCGCGCTGTAGCTCGCCTCCCGCTCAATGCTGCCTTGCGGGTCATCGCCTATGCCGAAGACGGCTCCGGCGCGCCGGCACACCATGATCGTATTGATGTCCGGATAGTTGCCCCGCTGGCCGAGCATTGCAGCCCAGAAGCTCGAGGTCCCGCCCGCGGGGGTCGACGCCGATGCAGCCGCGCTCCGATCGATGGCGTTGCGGACGCGTTCAGCCGTAAGCTTGAGATCGTCGATCGAATACATCAATAAGCCATTCGCTGCCCGGCACAATCGCTCGATCGAGGGGTTGCCCCTATCCACCCGTGCCCGCCAGCGACAAGTCTCTGCGGATGCGCTCCGCCGTACCTGGCATCAGCGGCAAGAACTGCCTGATCCTATCCTCGTCGACCTGAAACGGATGGTAGTAATAGTTCGTCAGCGCATGGCGCGTGCCGCCGCCAAGGGGCCGGCCGCGATGCACGCCGGCGGTATTGACCAGGAGCAGGGTCCCTGCCCGTCCGATGAAATACCGCGTCCTTGCCGGACCTCGCGCGATGCGCTCGACCATCGCCGGCTCGTACCGCGAGTTCGGGGGTAACGGCAGCCCGCCAATGACCGTATCGAAAGCGGCGCGCCACGCCCGATGGCTGCCGCGCAGATACTCGAACGGGCCATTGCCTTCCGATACGTCCGACAGATAGAGGATCGACTTGAATTGGTAACCGTGGGCATCGCGATGCCATCCATCGCCGGACCCGTTGTTCTCGGGCGTTGCATCGATCCGAGCACCCAGGGTTGCGAGGTTGTACAGCGCGAGGCCGCCGCATATTTCGCCAAACCCCCGCAGGAACGGGTCGGAGTGGAAGTCTGCAAGCAGCGCGCTGACCGATTCGACGCCGTACATGCGCTTGTCCGCCCCTCTCGAATACTTTCGCACCGCATCTGGATGATCCAGCAGCAATCGGTCGATCTCGGCGCGCGCCTGCGCGCACCTTTCGTCGGACCAGTAGCCGGGCACGACCGCAACTCCGTCGCTCTCTACGCGATCGAGCAGCGCTGTCAGATTCCGGCAATGGCGCTGGAGTTCCGCGCGCAGGCGCATTTGATCGACCGCCGTTGCATGATCGACCGCGACCCTTTGCAGCGCTTTCCAGTATCTCAGTGTGTCGTATCCGGCCCGCAGGCTCAGCATGCTTCGGCCCTATGAATGCAGCGCGATTTTCGATTGCGCCTCGGTTACGCATGGACAATAAAGGTGGAGAAAGAAACCCGTATGGCCCATGATTGGGAGCCTCGCTTGCAGGCGTTCGTGACCGGTGCCGGCGGCCTTGTCGGCGTGCATCTGTTGAACGCCCTGTGTCGTGAGGGCTGCCAGATTACGGCCCTGAGTCGCAGGCATTCCCTGGCAGACGATTTGATTGAAGCAAGCGACAAACTCAGATTCATCTCGGGCGACGTTCAAGATCCGGGCCTGCTGTGGTCCATCCTCACGTCGCAATCATTCGACGTAATATTTCACTTGGCGGCCCTCAATGCCTTCGCGGACGCGATCGATCTGTACCGTGTCAATGTCGTCGGAACCGCCACTTTGCTGGAAGCCGTGCGCAGGCTCGAAAGGCCCGAGCTCAAGCTCATCGTCATGGGATCGAGCGCGGAATATGGCAATTCGGCGGATGATCCAATCGATGAAGGCAGCGCGCTGGCTCCCGTCACTTATTACGGCGCAAGCAAAGCGTGCGCCGATCTCATGGGCAAAGCCCTGTTTGGGGAGACTGGACAGAAGGTCATCTGCGCACGTCCATTCAACATCCTGGGTCCGGGCCAGCGCGGGCCGCTCTTGCCTGCAGCAATTACCCGCCAGCTCGTCGACATCGTACAAGGCAGACGCCCGCCAATCCTGGAAGTCGGCGATCTGAGCAACTATCGGGACTATGTCGATGCTCGCGACGTTGCTGAAGGGTTGATCCTGCTCGCGCGCCGCGGGGTGGCGGGCGAGGCCTATAACCTTTGCTCCGGACGCGCCACCCAGGCGAAATTCATCGTCGAGCATCTCGTCGGCTTGACAGCAGTTCCAGTCACACTACAAACCAAAGCCCGCACGCAAGCACCCGTTAACATCCGGTATCAGCGAGGATCGGCCGAGAAAGCCAGGGAATCGCTCGGCTGGTCGCCGAAGATACCGCTCGAGCAGTCGCTCTCGGACATGCTGACGTTTTGCAGAGCACAGGCCCTCGCGGACGATTTGGCCGCGGATCGCGCGCACGCGAATCCGAAACCGGAGTCGCGCGGGCAATGAAGGCCGTGATCCTCGCCGGCGGCAAGGGCACTCGCCTCGCCCCGTACACGACGGTCTTCCCCAAGCCGCTGATGCCGGTCGGCGACATGCCGATCCTGGAAATCATGATCCGACAGCTCAGGCATCGGGGAATTACCGAGCTGATTCTGTGCGTCGGATATCTGGGAGCATTGCTGGAAGCGTATTTCGGCAATGGCGAGAAGCTTGGCGTCAACATCTCCTATTCCTATGAAAGCGAGCCGCTTGGCACGGCGGGGCCGATCGGCTTGATCAGCGGGCTCGATGAAACTTTTTTCGTCATGAATGGCGACCTGCTGACCACCCTCGATTACTCCGCGATGCTGCGCTTTCATCGCGATCATGGCCGGATCGCGACCATCGGGCTTGCCGACAAGACGGTCACGGTGGACCTCGGCGTCGTCGAGACATCCCCGGATCATGCCCTCACGCGCTACATCGAAAAGCCGGTGCTGCAGTACAAGGTCAGCATGGGCATCTACGTTTTCGAGCCCGGGATACTCGGCTATATCCACGGGAAAGGGCGACTCGATCTGCCCGACCTCGTCATGCATCTGGTGAACGACGGCAAGCCTCCGATGACATTCGACTCGCATTGTCAGTGGCTCGATATCGGGCGGGTCGAAGATTATGCGTCGGCGACGGAGGCATTCGCGCGCGATCGCGCCCTGTTCCTGCCCGCAGCCGGCGGGCGGCCGGGAGACGATCGATGAATTGGGAAGGACGCAATGTCCTCGTCACGGGAGCCGGCGGTTTCATCGGCAGTCATCTGGTTGAACTGCTGGCACGGCGCGGAGCGCGGGTCAGGGCGCTTGTCCGTTACAACAGCCGCGGAACCTTCGGCTGGCTGAATGATCTCGATCCTGATCTCTACAGGACGCTCGACATCGTTCAGGGAGACCTCAGGGATGCCGAGACGGTGACCCGCGCCGTTCACCGCAACGACCTGGTCTTCCATCTGGGGGCGATGATCAGCATCCCGTATTCCTACGTCAGCCCCACCGAGACGGTCGCGGTCAACGTGACCGGAACGCTGAACGTCCTAAACGCGTGCCGATTTCATGGCATCGAGAAGCTTGTCCATACATCGACCAGCGAGACCTATGGTACCGCCAGATCGGTCCCGATCGACGAATCGCACCCCCTGCAGGCCCAATCGCCCTACTCCGCCAGCAAGATCGGCGCAGACAAGCTCGCTGAAAGCTTCCATCGCTCGTTCGACCTGCCGGTGACCACGGTTCGGCCGTTCAACACCTATGGTCCCCGCCAGTCGGCTCGAGCCTTGATCCCCACCGTCATGGTGCAAATGCTGACCATGCCGGTGATCAAGCTCGGCTCGCTGACGCCAACGCGCGACTTCACCTATGTCAGCGATACGGTTCAAGGCATGCTCGCGGCCGCCGAAGCTCCCGCGGCGGTCGGCAAGGAGATCAATCTCGGGACCGGGCGAGAGATCTCGGTCGGCGACCTCGTTCGCCTCATTTCCCTGATTTGTGACAAGCCGGTCGAGACTCAACAACAGCTGGAGCGAGTGCGTCCGGAAAAGAGCGAAGTCAACAGGCTGCTGTCCGACAACACTCTGGCTCGCAAACTGCTGGGTTGGCAGCCCGAAGTCGATCTGGAACAGGGCCTTCGCAAGACGCTCGACTGGTTCCGGCGACACCTCTCCGAATACCAGCGCGCGCAGATCGATTATGTGATCTGAGGAAATGTGATGGCAACGAGCAAGTCACGTCGGTATCGGATCGTGTTTGCCGTGTGCCACCCCGACGACGAGGCCATCTGGGTTGGCGGACTCTTGCACGAGCTTTCGGAGATTCCGTACATCCAGGCTTACGTTGTCTGCCTTTCCGGGCGCGATCCGAATTCCCCTCGCGACCATGAGTTCCAGGCGGCGAGAACAGAGGCAGGATATGCCGGCGGGATCGTTCTTGGGTTCCCGCTGCGGCCGGCTCCGCAACCGCTGCCGAATACACCGCAGACGCTGCAGGAGGGTCTAAAGCTGCTCGGCCTCGAATTGGCTGACGTTGATCTCTTGCTGACACACTCGCCCTACGGAGACGAGCAGTTGCACCCGCACCACGTTCAGACCCATCGCGAGCTCAAGTCCTGGAGCGTGGAGGCAGCTATTCCGTTTGGCTATTTTTCATGCCTGCCGATTCCGCATTTTCGCCTGACGCCAATCCTGACCGAGGTCCGCCGAAGCGGGACACTGCACCTGCTCCAGATGTCACGCTGCAGCCACGTGCTCTCGCCGGAAGACCGTACCCGACAGGCTCCGACGGGTTTCGAGGATTGCCCAGCCTACTATCTGCAATTTGCAACCGATCTTGATGCGAAGCTTCGCATGCTCGGTCACTACACGTCGATTGGACTGGAATCACATGCCTGCAACTACACGATGTTCACCAATCCATGCGAGGCGATTTATCTGATGGACGAACGGGCTTACCAGCCTTTCAAGGCCATCATCGAGGACATGAAAGTGCGGGCGGCGGTGCAAATCCTGAAAATTCCGGACCCGCCTCCACCCGCGGCCGCGCCGCCGCCGCCACCCCTCTGGCGCAGGATGCTGCGATGCCTTGCCTCTTGAAGGAGCGCACCGCGCACAGCCCCGGCATCATCACCTTCACGCATAACGAGGCGGTGCGGGGGCTGCCGGCGAAATCCCAACGGGTGCAGAGCTTTCTGGCCGAGAGCACCCGCGAGACAACATGGCTGTTCGGCGTGCATATCCAGGGGGATTGCTCTCACTTCAACCATTGGCCGCTCGAGCCATGGCAGTCCTTCATCATGTGGCCTGAAACCGCCGCGCCCTTTCTGGCCAACGTGCCGCGCACGCAGCTTCTCGACCTCAACTGCATCCACTTCATGCCGCCGGTGCCGCCGGCTCCTGCCGGCATGCAGCGCAATGTGGATATCTGCGTGATCTCACGGCCATCGAGTCTCAAGCGCATTCACGAAACGCTCCTGCTCGTGCGTGGCCTGATGGACGCGAGGCCCGGCTTTACCGCCACGATCATTGCCGCCGATCCGCGGCACATCGAGCTTGGGGTAAGGTGCTATCAACGCCAAGGCATCGATCGCCGCTTTTTCGAGTTGCCGCGCCGCCTGTTCACCTCGACCGAGCTCAAGCGGCTCTCGTTCCTGTGCAGCTCAAGTGACGCATTCGGGCAATTTCCCCTGACCGTTCCATTGATGAACGATATCCTGCATCGGTCACGGTTTCTCCTGCTGACTTCCCACCAGGAAGGCACGCCGCGGGTCATTGTTGAAGCGCTGCAGGCGGGAACGCCGTGCATCCTGTCTGCCAAGCTTTCTTGCGGCATTCGAAGCTTCCTCGACTCGCACAGCACGCTGTTCATACCCGACGACATCCCACAGGCGGTTTCCGAAATTCACAAGGCACTCGCCGGCTATGATCGCTTCATTGTCGATACCGCCAAGGCTCACGATCTCTTTGGAGCAACGAGGCACGTTCCAATTCTACGCTCATGGCTCGAGGACAAGATTCGGACCGCCGGCAAGTCCTCGGAGGGGCGCTGGTTCCTCGATGACCTGCATCTGCGCCTCGCCTGTCACGGCGAAAAACACAATTCGCAGTTCATGAATCGGGACGAGTTTTTCTTCGACTGGCTGGACAAGATAGATTCAGTATCCGGCAGCGCGCGACCCGATTTCGACCCTTACGACGAGGACCTGATCCTTGGAACCGAGCCGATCGTGGACGAGGCCCCCTCCCTGTTCCGGCAGACAATCGGTCGTATCCGGGGTTAATTTCGCCCTGGGAAATCATAACCACTATCGATCGGCAGAGTCCGCGACCGGATTCTTGTAAGGGAAGCTCTCGAATGCGCTTTTTTCGACAATTGGTCGCGGCAAATGCGACCGCAGTGAAAATCGTCTGGAACCACTTTACCGGTCCACGGCCGCTTATTCAGCGCTCCGTGGTCTACGACCTGCTTCCCCAATATCCGAGCTGGTTCACCAACAGCGGCCACACCGCGGCAAAAGTCAGATTTTTACGAAAGCTTCGGAACGAGTACTCGCTCGACCGCGTGGAAGAGTGTCCATATTGCAAGAGCAATCGATTTGCTCTTCTGGCCAAGCAAGAACGCAGCGGACTGCCAACATCGGTCGCTCTTTGCCTCGACTGCTCACTCGTAGTCACCAATCTTCGTCTCAACGCCTCGGCGCTGCTGGATCACTATCAAAAGGAATACCGAGACATCGAACGCGGGGAACGGCCTGACTTGCATCGGTTCATGTTCAATCTGCAGGCATCGAAAGGGCCTTTCCTGTGGGAGTTCCTGCAAAAGGCGGGCGTCCGGCTCGGCCCCGAGTCATCCATGCTCGACATCGGCTGCGGTGAAGGAGGGCTGCTCCACTGGTTCTCGACCCAGACCCCCATCTCGCGAATCTCCGGCTTCGAATTGAACAAAGCTGCCGCCGCGTATGGACGACAACAAGGCCTGGATATTCACGAGTCGGTATTCAGCGGCTCACACGAGCCCTATGACCTTGTTGTCCTCGAGCAGGTGTTGGAGCACCTGCCCTCCGCAGGCGAGCTTTTGACGGCAATCGCCAACAGTCAGAAAATCGGGGCATGGCTCTACATTGGCGTCCCGGGCATTCTGAATTTCCCCACCGGCTATGGTCATAATTTCATCGCCTATCTGCAATATGCTCATATGTTGCACTACTGCCTCCATACTCTGGAGCGGCAGATCATCCCATACGGCTACCGGCTTGTCCTCGGCGACGAGACCGTACGCGCGTTGTTTCAGCGCACCGACGAGAAACCGCACCACCTAAGCACGGCGCCGGTTTCGGCGGATGCCATTTTACAGCTTCTGCTTGATTCCGAGAAACAATTCCTGCAGGCCGGCAGTCATTTGCGAAATCATTGGCCTGACTATCGGGCCTATTCGAAGCTGCTGCTGCAAAGCTGGTTTGATCGTGGCGCGGCGGACACGCGGACAGGATCCTAGGCTGGAGGCCTGACCCCCTGACCCGCGTCGCGCGAGGTCTTGGCATAATACGTCGGCAGCGGCCGCACGAACTGCTGGCGCTCCGATCGCCGAGCTACACATAGGACCAGGGCATCGTTCGGCAGCATCGGTGCCGCAACAGCCGGCTCCTCGGTGAACTCCATGTCGACGAAGTCGGCGTGTCTCAAGAAGGTTGCGCTGTGTCCGATCGGCTTAAACCGCCCTACCGGCAGGCCGCGCCAGTCGCGCAACATTCGCTGCACCTTCGCGCGCCACGACAGCTCCTTGAAAACCCGGACTTCCATCGCGAGGATGGTGAAATTGTTTTGTTCATACACGTCTTTGAAAAATGCCGGATGAATGTTGTAGTAGCAGCGTCCATAATATCCAGTCAGCGCCGCCTGGTGAAGAATGACCCCCTTGTCCTTCAGCATATCGAAGCAGTTTTTCAGCACCGTCGCCACATCGAAGCAACAGAACAGAGTACCGTCGTCCACGACCATATCGAACTGATTTCGGAGCTCGTTCGGCACAGGTTCGTGCAGATCGTGGTGAATCGACGGCTTGCCGAAAACATCAATGGTATCCACACGCGTCAATTCACAAAGTTCGCGGAACCGCTCTCTGTCGATGGCATTGTCCGCGCTCGCCCAAGGCAAATGAAAACGGGTGTCCCCCAGGATGAGCATGCGGCCCCCTGGGCTGATACCCTCCGACTTCGTAATCGTCACAAGCCGTTCGAATAGTGCGGTGTCTATTCCCATTGGATTATTCGTTTCCAATCCCGCAAAACCCCGGGCGGATCAAAAAAGAGCGCGCCTCGTTTGGCATGGGGCCGACAGCGCTTGAGCCTGCGCCATACGAGCCGGCTTCGTTCGACCCGTCATACCGGGTTTCCCGCGGGTTCGGCCGCACACCACTCTCCCTGAAATATCACCTGGCCTGCCCGATCTCGCCGAAAGCTCTTGTCCTCTGTTGGAACGGAGCGGGCAACCACGGCGAAGCGCAACACCTTTTCGTAGTTGTCGAAACATTCCCGGGGAATGCCATTGGCAAGCGAAATGAGGTACTCCCCTTCCTTGAAAAACATCCGTGGAATTCGAAGCTTCTTTTCGAACACCCCTGCCGGATGCACGCCGAGATGAGATTCGAAATCAGTATCGAACGTGTTGACGATGTCTTCAGACTTCGTGTGGACGAGAACCGAGTGCACCAATCCGTAGCATGGCGCCTTGACCGTATATCGAATGCGAACCCAGATATCTTCCGCGATATCGAATTCATCGCAACGCGCGCCATCCTGCGTTTCGAGACTGGCCATATTCAAGCAGGCGCGGTGGGGGGAGCCGGGTTCGAAATCGACATGGGCGACGCCAACCATAACCTTAGGAATGTATTCCTCGACGATCTTTCCGGCTTCGTCGATTTTTGCGGCGCGCCCGTTTTCGAGCAGCATCGCGCGGCTGCAAATCTGCTTGACCGAAGTGAGGTTGTGGCTGACGAACAGAATCGTCAGTCCCGATTTCCGCATGTCTCCGATCCGGTCCATGCACTTCTCCTGGAACATGATGTCACCGACCGACAACACCTCGTCCAGAATCAGAACCTCAGGCCGCATGTTCGAAGCAACCGCGAAGCCGAGACGCGACTGCATGCCGCTGGAATAGTGCTTGAACTGGGTGTCGATGAATTTCTCGAGCTCCGCGAAGGCTACGATCTCGTCCAGCAGCGCATCGATCTCATGCCGACCCATGCCCAAAAGCGTGCCATTGAAGTAGACATTCTCGCGCCCGGTGAGGTCGGGATGAAAACCGGTGCCGACTTCGAGGAGAGCGCCGACTCGCCCGCGAACCTTGGCGCTGCCTCGCGTCGGACGCATGATGCCGGTGAGGATCTTGAGCAGCGTACTTTTGCCGGAGCCGTTGCGGCCGATGATGCCGAAGATTTCGCCCTCGGATACCGAAAAGCTCACGTCCTGGAGCGCCCAGATCGTCTCGAATCCGGCCGAGCGGCCGCCGCGCAAGAGCGATCGCAGGCGGCCCGAGAGCGAATTCGAAGCCGGTCCGGTGGCGATCTGAAATTTCTTCGAGAGACCGTCGACGGTGACGATTTGCGTCATGCCGGTGGACCGCTGTTGTCCCGTCAAATCCGATCGATGACGATCGACTCAAGCTTCTTGAAGACGACGATGGAGATCGTCAGCATCAAGACGATCGACAGGATGTTGATGGTCAGAAACGTCAGGTCCGGCGCGGGACTTTCCGGCAGAACGGACCAGCGGACGCCTTCGATCAGTGATGCCATCGGATTGAGATGATAAAGCGTGGTCCAACGGTCCGGTATGAAGCTCGCAGCATAGAACACCGGCGAAGCGTACATGCCGAATTGCAACAACAACGGGAGCACCACTCCGATGTCGCGAAACAGGGCATTGACCGGCGCCAGTCCCAGTCCGACCGCAAGGCCCGCCAGCGAGACCAGGAATAGAAATACCGGAAGCAACAGCACGCGCTCCGAAAGTGGACTTCCCAAGAGCACGCACACCAGGATCAGAAGAATGATCATGATCAAGGTATCGAACCATGTCGCAACCGTCATCGCGAACGGAAGAATGACCTTGGGCAGATAGATCTTCGTCAGGATGCCTGCGTGACTGAGAAGGCTGTTGTTGACGTCGGTGAGTCCGCGCGCGAAGAGTTGCCACGTCATGATGCCGCTGAAGAGAAAGAGGCCTTGGTTCGACCCATCCGATGTCTTTGCTCGGATGATGCCGAACATGAAGAACACGATGATGGTTGTGGCGATCGGCTGCACTACGACCCACAAGAGTCCGAAGTAGCTTTGGGCATAGCGCAAAGAAATGGCGCGCCAGACGAGAACCTTGAAAAGCGGCAGATAGAAAGGGACGGACCTCAAGTCGCTCCAGAGATCGCCCAAGCGCGGGGGCGCGATGAGACGAACTTCACTCTCCCATTGCTCGCGCGGATGCTCGAGCGTGCCCGCCTGCCGATCGGCGGATCGTTGCAGCGTGTCGGCAACGAGGATCTCATCGCTCATGGCGAAAGACGCTCAAGTGACTGATGAAATCGCGAAGGGATTCTGCACTGCTGCGCTTCCGGCAATCAGACATTGATCTCGTCGCGCGCTTCCCATGCTACCGCACTTCGGGTGAATCGCTTCACCCGGCAACAGTTCCGGCTGGACGCGCAAGCGACGGCGATCAGGCTGCCGTCACCGCATCCGCATCCAGCGTGACGCGAACCTTGCGGCCCAGCAAATCCAGCAGGATCGCAATTCGCTCCCGATCGGCCATCCCCTCGAACAAGCCGAGGCAGGCCGAGAATACGCCATCAAGAATCCGGATCCTGTCGCCGGGCGCGAACCGAGGCCGGCGCTCAAGCCGAACGAAGCCGAGATCGTCCTCCCGCGCCTTTAGCGCGTCGATGATGCTCGCGGCAATCGCCGCCGGGTTGTCACCCTGACACACCAGGTGCGACACCCCGACGGTCGACTGAATGGCACGCCAGCGCTGGATCGCCATGTCGACCGCCACGAACATGTAACGCGGAAACAAGGGTGCGGGGACGGTCTCGGTTCGTCGCGCGTGGCGTCGGCGCTTGAGATACTGCGGAAGGTAGGTGGCAAATCCCTGGCGCGCGAGGTGAGCCGCCGCCTTGGCTTCCGCATGCGGCTGGGTCTGCACCACATACCAGCGCCAGTCTTCGGAGTCGGTCATGGCATGAGCTCCGAATCGCTGCTTCCCGGCTTAAGGCCGAGCAGGCGCGGAGCCAGGACATGATCCATACCCGCCCGCTCAACCGCTTCGGCATAGGTATCGCCGGGAGTCTGCAAATCCGTGATGACGACAGCGTCGAAGCCGCCCGAAACCTCGCCATAGGAAGGATAGACCGGCAGGCCCACAAAGCGCGTCTGCGTGGACTTGGGGTCGACGATCCCGACGATCTGTGTCCCGTCATCGATCGCGCAGATGGTCGCAATCTCGGCAAGATCCGAAACGCCGGCCAGGAGAATCCGCGTCAAGCCCCGCTCGCGCGCAACCCCGAGGACCTTCGCATAATCGGATCGGGCGCGGCGGAACAGCGAAAACGAATACGACATGTAATCCACGGTCAGCCGGGACTTTTCGGCAAAACCCTGGGGCGTGAGATAGTAGGCGTAGCGCCGCGCAGGCGCTTCGCTCACCTTGACCAAGCCCTTCTTGATGCAGCGCTTGAGATAGGCGTTGACCAGTCCGAGCGCGATGCCGAGCTCGGAGGCGAGCCGCCGCTGCGTCTGCCCGCCATCGCGTCCGACCGATTCGAGCAAGCCGAGCATGATGCGCGATTTCTCGACGTCGCCGTGGCCGATGGTCCGGGAGGTCGGTCCCTGCTTCAAGGGCGCGCTGTTCATACCTTGAACAATACGACGTTCACACTTTGAACGTCAATCCAACAATCCACTTCTGGTGCGCGATGGGATGATTCAGTCAGACTTTTCAAAGGCTTGAACGGATGACACAAACGCCCCCGGGCAACCACATAAGGGCAGGCAGGCGGACGCACCCACTTCTAAGCTCAGCCGGGGCGGCAGATCAAAACCCGTTTGTTCGCCGTCCTGCAAATACTGGATATCAGGCGGACTGTGGCATCCGCCATGACCGCATAGCCCGCCGGGTTCTCATGGCCATAAAACCCGTGCAAGTCGGCAAGGTAAAGGTTTGGATTGCGCAACTGCCGGAAATCATCATTCAGATCGTGGTAGGGCAAGCCCAGTTCTTGAAAAATTCCCTGCAAGTGGTCGCGATAGTTCCCCGCCGGCGGATACTTGTCGGGATCGACAAAGCCATGACCATCCTCGAATGGCACGATGAGCACGGCAAGCTCGCCGCCCCAGCTCCGGATCCGTCGGC
>Ga0126381_100005670_pt1 | contig 13785 bp, 10 predicted proteins | sample PanSoiMetPlot_28_FD_96465 | JGI IMG/M metagenome (GOLD analysis project Ga0126381, IMG submission 96465) | Tropical forest soil microbial communities from Panama - MetaG Plot_28 | ecosystem: Environmental > Terrestrial > Soil > Tropical forest > Bulk soil | place: Panama | collected 2016-02-17
CGCCCTGATGCAGGAACTTCTCCTCGATATTTGGGAGCGCGAGCGCAAGACCGTACTGTTCGTCACTCACGACATCGAGGAGGCAATCTTCCTTGCCTCACGCGTGGTGGTAATGACTGCAAGACCCGGACGGATCAAGGCCGATGTGAGAATCGACCTGCCGCATCCACGTCGTTACACGATTAAAACGAGTCCAGAATTCTCGGCGCTCAAAGCGCGGTTGACCGAGGAGATACGGGCGGAAGTGATGCTAGCAGACACAGCCGATCGCGCGTCGTAATGCTAGCTCACGCTCGGGAGCTTCAGGCCGTGCGCTTTTGCACATAAAATCGCCTCATCGTAGCCAGCATCGGCGTGTCGCATGACGCCAGATGCGGGATCGTTCCATAACACGCGCTCGATCCGTCTCGCTGCTTCCGGCGTGCCGTCGCACACGATCACCATGCCAGCGTGCTGGGAAAATCCGATACCCACGCCGCCGCCATGGTGGAACGAGACCCAAGTGGCACCCGAGGCACAGTTGAGCAGCGCATTGAGCAGCGGCCAATCCGAAACCGCGTCGGAACCGTCCTTCATCCCCTCAGTCTCACGGTTGGGACTCGCCACCGAGCCCGAGTCGAGATGGTCGCGGCCGATCACAATCGGTGCAGCAAGTTCCCCGCGCGCCACCATCTCGTTAAAGGCAAGACCGAGACGATGCCTGTCACCAAGTCCGACCCAACAGATGCGTGCGGGCAGGCCTTGGAATTTGATGCGCGATCTCGCCATGTCGAGCCAATTGTGCAGATGCTTATCGTTCGGCATCAATTCTTTGACCTTGGTATCGGTACGAAAAATGTCTTCCGGGTCGCCCGACAGCGCAGCCCAGCGGAACGGCCCAACGCCGCGGCAGAACAATGGGCGGATATAGGCGGGTACGAAGCCCGGAAAGTCGAACGCGTGGTCAACCCCCATTTCTTGTGCCATCTGGCGTATATTGTTCCCGTAATCGAGTGTCGGCACGCCGCGGCTCCAGAAGTCGAGCATCGCACGCACGTGGACGGCCATCGACTCCTTCGCTGCGCGCGCGACCCCGCGCGGATCTGTCGCACGCCGCGCCTCCCACTCGGCGAGCGTCCAACCCGCTGGTAGATACCCGTTTATCGGATCGTGCGCGGAGGTCTGGTCGGTAACCGCATCGGGCTTGATGCCGCGTCGCACCAACTCAGGCAGCACCTCCGCGGCATTTCCGAGCACGCCGACCGAGATCCGCTTCTTCGCGCGGGTGGCCCGCTCGATCATCGTCAACGCCTCATCCAGATTCCGGGCACGGGCGTCGAGATAGCCTGTGTTGAGCCGCATCTCGATGCGCGATGGCTGGCATTCGATCGCCAGCAGCGACGCGCCTGCCATTGTGGCCGCTAAGGGCTGCGCGCCACCCATGCCACCTAGGCCGGCGGTGAGGATCCATTTGCCGGCGAGGCTTCCGCCATAGTGGCGCCGCCCGAGCTCCGCGAAAGTCTCGTAAGTGCCTTGCACGATGCCCTGCGAGCCAATGTAGATCCATGAGCCCGCGGTCATTTGGCCGTACATCATGAGGCCTTTACGATCGAGCTCGTTGAAATGGTCAAGCGTCGCCCAGTGCGGCACCAGGTTCGAGTTCGCGATCAGTACGCGTGGCGTATCCGAGTGCGTGCGAAACACGCCCACCGGCTTTCCCGATTGGACGCAAAGCGTCTCGTCAGCTTCGAGGTCACGCAACGACCTGACGATGCGATCAAAGCTTTCCCAATCGCGGGCGGCGCGGCCGACGCCGCCATACACAACGAGTTCCTGGGGCTTCTCGGCAACTTCGGGATCAAGGTTGTTCATCAGCATCCGCAGCGGCGCTTCGGTCAGCCAGCTGCGGGCGGAGATTTTTGGACCGCGGGGTGCCCGAATTGTGCGTGCGTTGTCAAGGCGAGTGGCCATGTCCATGTGGTCCTTTTCAGGAACGAGCAAACCCAAGGCAGGCTTCGAGGACAGCGCGCAAGGTCTGCTGGATGGGCTTGGCGAAATCGGCATCCCAGGGCGGGGGCTCACTCTCATCACGAAGATAGCCGCGCATTGCAAGCTCCATCTGTACCGCGTGGATTCCTTCCTTGGGTCGGCCGTAGGCGCGGGTGATCCAACCGCCAGTGAAACGACCATTGACCACGTGCGGCCATTGGCTGGCTCCGCAAATAGCCGCGATGCGCTCACTCAAGGTCGCGTCGCATGCTTTGCCGTTGTTCGTGCCGATGTTGAACACCGGCAATTCGCCGGGGAACAGGCGCGATATCACTGACCTGATCGAGTGGCAGTCGTAAAGCACTACGCAATTATGCAAACTGCGCAGCCGCGCGAGCTCTTCTGTGAGCGCTGCATGATAAGGCTCGAAGTAAAGCTTCTTGCGCCGCTCGACCTCTTCCGGGCTCGGTGCTGCACCGCTCCGATAGAGCGGGCGGCCATCAAAAGTCTCGATCGGGATGAGGCCGGTAGTTGCCTGACCAGGATAGAGCAACGCGCCGGAAGGATCGCGGTTTACATCGACGACCGTGCGTGAGAGCGCCGTATGCACCGTAGTAGCGCCGAGCTCGGAAGCGAACGAATACAGTAGGTCGATATGCCAGTCAGCATCGTGACGCGCGAGTGCGGGCGATACCAAGCCCGCCGCACACTCGTCCGGAATGTACACTCCAGTGTGCGGGAGCGAGACCAGAAGTGGTGCATCGCCCCGCCTGAGCGTGAGCCAGTCTTCCGTCATGCGTCCGGCCTCTCGAAATCGGGCAAATCGACGCCGACCACGCTGGCAAGCGCACCAGAGCGCACGAGATCGGCGGCGGCGGCGATGTCGGGGGCGAGATAGCGATCCTGATCGAGCATCGGAACGCATTCACGCAGCCGCGTGCGCGCACGCTCGAGTGGAGCGCTGGACTTCATCGGCGCATGGAAGTCGCAGCCTTGCGCCGCCGCCAGCAATTCGATCGCGACCACGTTCGCGGCGTTCTCCACCATGGCGGAAACGCGTCGTGCGCCGTGCGCGGCCATCGACACATGGTCCTCCTGGTTGGCGGAGGTCGGGATCGAATCGACGCTGGCTGGATAGGCGCGCTGCTTGTTCTCGGCGACCAGTGCTGCGGCGGTCACCTGCGCGTTCATGAATCCAGAATTGAGGCCTGGCTGCGGTGTCAGAAAAGCGGGCAGACCAGAGAGTGTCGAATCGATCAGCATCGCGATGCGCCGCTCGGCGAGCGAGCCCATTTCACACACCGCCATCGCCATGATGTCGGCGGCGAACGCCACCGGCTCACCGTGGAAATTGCCCCCGGACAACGCCTCGCCGGATTCAGCAAAAATAAGCGGATTGTCGGAGACACCGTTTGCCTCGGTCACCAGCGTCGCCGTCGCCTGGCGGAGAAGGTCGAGCACGGCGCCCATGACCTGCGGCTGGCAGCGCAGGCAATACGGATCCTGCACGCGATCGTCGTTGATGAGGTGGGAGGCGCGGATCGCGCTCCCTGCCATGAGGGCAAGCAATGCGGCGGCGACATCGATCTGGCCGCGATGGCCGCGCAGCCCGTGAATGCGCGCATCGAACGGTGTATCGGAGCCCCTCGCCGCATCGGTCGATAGCGCGCCGATGATGAGCGCCGCCTGGAACACGCGCTCAATGGCGAACAGGCTCGCCAAGGCTTCCGCGGTCGAGAACTGGGTGCCGTTGAGCAGCGCGAGGCCTTCCTTCGGTCCAAACACGATGGGCGCGAGCCCGGCCTCCGCGAGCGCGGCCTCGGCCGGCATAATTTCTCCGGCAAATTGTGCTTCGCCGATGCCCAGCAGCGCCGCAGCTAGGTGCGCGAGTGGAGCGAGATCACCCGAGGCCGCGACTGAGCCTTGGCTCGGTATTACCGGGATCACTTCACGCGCGAGCATTGTTTCAAGCATGGCGATCGTGGTCGGCCGCACGCCCGATGCGCCACGACCCAGGCTCGCGAGCTTCAATGCCATCATCAGGCGTACGGTTGCCGGTTGCATTGGCTCGCCCACGCCAGCCGCATGCGATAGCACGATGTTGCGCTGAAGCGTGGCAAGGTCACCTGACGGGATGAGCGCCCTCGCAAGCTTTCCAAATCCGGTGTTGATACCATAGACCGGCTGTCCCCGGGCGATGATTGCATCGACCGCTCGTGCGCTGGCCTCGACCATCGGCGCCGCTGCAGGGTCAAGCCGGACGGCCGCGCCATGCGCCACGTTTCGCCAGTCCGCGAGCGTCGCCCATCCCGGCCTCAGGGTTACCACGGCGGTCATTCGCCTCTCCAAACCCGTGCATGCAAGGGATTGAACCCGATACGGTAGACGAGCTCGGCCGGTCGCTCGATATCCCAGATGGCAAGATCGCACCACTTGCCCTGCTCAAGCGTGCCGATCTGAGCCAATCGGCCGAGCGCACGCGCCGCTTCACGGGTAACGCCGGCCACGGCCTCATCGACCGTGAGCCGGAACAGCGTCGCGGCCATGTTCATGATGACGAGCAGTGAGGTAATGGGTGAGGTGCCTGGGTTGCAGTCCGTCGCGATCGCCATGGGGACGCGCTGGCTGCGCAATTCATCGACCGGGGGCACCTGCTTTTCCCGCAACACGTAAAATGCACCGGGAAGTAGCACGGCGACAGTGCCGCTGCGCGCCATCGCTGCAACCCCGTCTCGGTCGGTGTATTCGAGATGATCGGCCGATAGGGCGCCGTGTTCGGCGGCGAGCTTTGCACCATGCAGATTGGAGAGCTGGTCAGCATGGAGCTTGACCGGAAGCCTCGCCGCCTGCGCAGCGGCAAACACTTGTGCGATCTGCTGAGGCGAAAACGCAATGTTTTCGCAGAACCCGTCAACCGCATCCGCAAGCCGCTCGCGCGCGATAGACGGAATCATCGAGCAGACCTGGTCGATATACCGCTCTTTGTCACCATGAGCTTCCGGCGGCAGAGCGTGGGCGCCGAGAAAGGTGGTGACCACATCGACCGTTCGCTCATGCGTCAGACGGCGCGCGGTCTGCAACATCCGCGACTCAGTTTTCAAATCCAAGCCATAGCCCGACTTAATCTCAATCGTTGTGACACCTTCTGCCAGGAGCCGATCGAGCCGCGGCACGCTTGCACGCACGAGATCATCCTCACTGGCTGCCCGGGTCGCCTTCACCGTCGACACGATACCGCCGCCAGCCCGGGCAATGTCCTCATATGAGGCGCCACCGAGGCGCAACTCGAACTCGTGCGCGCGCTCCCCCGCGTAGACCAAGTGAGTGTGACAATCGACCAGCCCCGGCGTCACCCAGCGGCCGTCAAGCGCGATACGATGCTTCGCATCCCAGCTCGTCGGAAGGTCAGCGGCCGGGCCAGCAAAGGCGATCCGCCCGTTCTTGGCTGCGATAACGCCGCGCTCGATGATCCCGAGGCCCGCCCGACCGGCCGCGAGCGTCACGAGACGTGCATCAAACCAAATCTTGTCGAGCCGCATTGGGCGCGTGATCACCGGGTCGAGGAGCCCTGTTAAAACTCTATAGATATTTGCGCAACGCCGCCTATTGTCGAGCATGAGGCTGCGACAAACCCGACCAGAGCGGAGAATGCAATTTGCGGCGCGAGTTCTTTTTCGATCACGCTCTCTTGCCGTCCGGCTGGGCGCGGGACGTTCGGATTACGGTGGTCGATGGGATCGTTGTCGCGGTCGCCCAAGGCAGCACTCCTGCCGGGGCCGACCATATCGCCGGCATCGCAGTTCCGGGCCTTCCCAACCTCCATAGCCACGCGTTCCAGCGCGGGATGGCCGGGATTGCCGAACATCGCGGCCCAACCAACGATACGTTCTGGACCTGGCGCGAGGTCATGTACCGTTTCCTGGAAGTGCTGAATCCGGACGACGTCGAGACAATCGCGGCATTTGCCTACATGGAAATGCTGGAGGCGGGCTTCACGTGCGTGGGAGAATTCCACTACCTCCACCATGACGTGGATGGCCGGCCATTCGCAGACCTCGGAGAAATGGCTGCAAGGATCGCCGCCGCGGCTAAACGGACCGGAATCGGTCTGACGCTGCTTCCGTCCTTCTATGCCTATGGCGGATTTGGCGAGGCGGAACCTGGGAGCGGACAGCGGCGGTTCCTGAACGATCCCGAGAGATTCTCATATCTGGTCGAGCGCAGCCGCGCCATCGTGGCGGATCTGCCGCATGGCCAAGTCGGGATCGCGCCTCACTCCTTGCGCGCGGTATCGCCGCGCACTTTGCGCGCCGTCGTCGCCTCGCAGCCGGACGGCCCAATTCACATCCATGCAGCCGAACAGGCCAGAGAAGTCGAAGAGTCTACCAGGAGCCTGGGCTCACCGCCGGTGCAATGGCTCTTAGACAACTTCGCCGTCGATCGACGGTGGTGCCTGATACATTGCACCCACATGGCCCCGGACGAGACTCATCGGCTGGCCGCGTCGGGCGCGGCGGCAGGCCTATGCCCAACGACCGAAGCCAATCTTGGCGATGGCATTTTCCGCGCTTCGGCCTATCTGGCGGATGGAGGAATCTGTGGTGTTGGTAGCGATTCAAACATTCAGATCGATGCCGCGGCAGAGTTGCGCCAGCTTGAATACAGTCAGCGCCTTCAGCATCGCTCGCGAAACGTACTTGCCCGATACGAGGGTGAGTCGACCGGCCACTGGCTCTATACGGCGGCGCTCGCGGGCGGGGCCCAGGCGCTATCCCAGCCAATCGGAGCCATCGAACCAAACCGAAGGGCGGATATTGTGATTCTCGACGCCGATCATCCTGATCTTGCGACTGGCTCGCGACATTGGCTCGACTCATTCTTGTTCGTGGCAGGCAGGCGTCTGATTGACAGTGTGATTGCTGGTGGTGAAATCGTGGTCAAGCGCGGCCGCCACCACCAACATGAAACGATTTCGACAGCGTATAGACGAACGATCGCGCGATTAGTGTGTAGTTGATCGGAGAAAGCGAAATGGTCTTAGCTTCAGATGCAGGAGGGTTGCAAGGGAGCGTACACCAGAGTCTAGTGCTAGGTACACACATCCCGGGTTGCCGGCCAGACGTGATGCGTTCAGCCATGATCGTCGCAAGATTGGTGACAACAGTCCTGCTTCTGATGTCGGCGGCGGCCCCGGTCTCCGCGTTGGACGAGGCCAATTATCCCTCGAGGCAAATCCGCATCGTCGTCGGCTTCGCCGCTGGCGGGGCGCCCGATGCGTTGGCACGCATCATCAGCGATCGCCTGACGCAGAAGTGGGGCCAAGCCGTGGTGGTCGAGAACCGCACCGGAGCGAACGGCAATATTGCTATGGCGGCAGTAGCCAAGTCCCCTCCAGATGGGTACACGCTCGCGCTGGTGCCGGTCGGCAATGCTGCGGTGAATCCGTCGCTGTTTAGTGACCTACCCTATGAACTCGGACAATTCGCGCCTATCACACAGATCGCTAACGTCGAGAACGTACTTGTCATTAGCGCAAAATCGTCGATCTCGTCGCTCAAGGAACTGATCGCCCTCGGCCGGTCGAAAGGCACGAACCTCACCTATGCGACGCCCGGCGCCGGCAGTATCGCCCACCTCGCGGCCGAGCTGCTTGCGCGGAGCGCTGGTTTCCCGATGACGGACGTCACCTACCGCGGTGTCACGCCAGCGTTGACCGACGTCTTGCGTGGCGAGGTCACCATGATGTTCTCCCAGCTTTCGACCGCCAAACCGCTGATTGCGGCCGGCGAACTGCGCGCGCTCGGTGTTGCCAGCAAAGTACGCAGCGCCGTCCTGCCTGATGTGCCGACGATTGCGGAGGCGGGCGATGTACCCGGATTTGAAGCTGTGTCCTGGTACGCCCTGATGGCTCCGGCTGGCACGCCCGAAGCGATCGTGGCCAAGCTTCACGACGGCGCTGTGGAGGCGATCAATGCGCCCGAAGCGAAGGCTGGGCTCGAGGCGCAAGGAGCAATGCCGGTCGGCAGCACACCGGCCGAACTTGCCACCGTGATCGCGACAGAGACGGCACGCTGGGCAAAGGTGATCCGTGACGCCAATATAAAAATCGCGCCTTAGTCCGCTCCATGTCGCCGATCTACCTGCACTACTTGAATGCGCTCGATGTCGAAGCGCTTGCGCTCACCGATGACGAGATTCTGACAGCCGTCGAGGCTGGACTCGCGGCCCAGGGTCGCCGCGAGACGGTCATCGAGCCGCGCATGCATCTGATCCCGGATCCCGCCGTGCCGGGGCATTTCAATGTGCTGCGGGGTTCGTTCCGCGAACCGATTAACCTCGCGGGCGTCAAGGTGATCAGCGACTATGTTGACAACTACAAAGAAGGCCTCCCATCCGAGGTCGGGCTCCTGCTTCTGATGGACTCGCGCAACGGCGTGCCGAAGGCGATCATCGACGGCAGCCACCTGACCGATATGCGCACCGGCGCAGTCACCGCGATCGGCGCCAAATATCTGGCGCGCAAGAACTCGCGAGTGCTCGGCCATGTTGGCGCCCGTGGCACGGCGTATTGGAACGTACGCCTGCTCGATCGCCTATTCAATTTCGAGGAAATCCGCGTTCATTCGCGCCGGCCGGAGAGCCGCAACGCATTCGCCACGCGCCTCTCTAAGGAACTGGGCAAGCCCGTGAAGGCAACGTCTGACTGGTGTTCTTGTGTCGAAGGCGCCGATATCATCGTGGAAGCCTCGCGCCTGCGCGAGCCTGCAGCCATGCTGAAGACGGAGTGGATCAAAAAAGGCGCCTTCGTCGTTCCCTACGGTACGATGAGCGCTGTCGAACTCTCGCTAACCGACATAATGTCCAAAGTGATTGTTGATGACTGGGGTCAGTGCAAGAGCGGACAATTCGGCTCGCTGCGCGCGCATGTGGAGGCTGGCAAGTTATCGGAGGCGACGCTGCATGCGGAAATGTGCGAGATCGTCGCAGGCCGCAAACCAGGCCGACAACACGACGAGGAGACAATTCTCTTCTGGCATCGAGGGCTTTCGCTTTCCGATATCGCCCTCGGTCACGCCATGTTAGAGAAGGCGACCCGGGTCGGCATTGGACATCGACTACGCTATGCCTGAACAATGTCCTTGATCGCCAACGCACGGATGTATGCGGTCACGCCAGCAGTGCGCGAGGCGTGGCGGACCTTGTTTGATTGGGCGGCGAGGAAATCAGGCGTTCTTCTCGAGTATATCGATCACGCCGCGCCTGAGCCGCTTGAAACGCTTTGGGCACGTGCCGATCTTGGCGCAACCTTCATGTGCGGGTTTCCATTTGCTTCCGCCATCCGGAAACCTGCCCTCCTTGCGGCACCTGTTCCCTCGCCGCCGCGCTACGGCGCACTTCCGCGATACTGCACCGACTTCATCGTGCGCGGTGATCGGCCCTTCGCACGTCTGAGCGACACGTTTGGCGGGCGCATCGGCTGGACGGTTGGGCACTCGCAATCTGGCTACAATGCTGTTCGTTGTCACTTGTCGCGTTGTCGCCGTGAGAACAGCGAGCCGCTATTCGCAGAGTGGGTTGGTCCACTCATTACGCCACGTCGTGTGATCGAGCACGTAATTGCGGGAAAAATTGACGTTGGTCCGCTGGACTCCTACGTGCATGATCTGCTCAAGCGCAACGAGCCGGAGACGACCGTCAGGCTGAGGACAGTAGAGTCGACAGCAATGACTCCGATTCCGCCACTGGTTGTTTCGTCGACGGTCGCGGACGACATCGTCGAGCGTCTGCGTGGCGCCCTGATGTCCGGTGCAATCCAGACGGAGTTGGCGGCGCACTTCGACGTGCTGGTGATGACGCGCTTCGCAGCGGTCAAACCCACCGATTACGCGGTCCTGCTGTCACAAGCGCGAGAGGCGGATCGTCAGGAAATTCCGACGCCAGCCCTAGGACTGCCGTAACGGCACACTCTGCGATACCGGACTGAAATGATACAGATGATCCAAAACCCTTTGAACGACGTATAACCTTGTCAACCGCCGCGATCTGGCAAGGTCGACTTCGGGCTCGCCAACATAACGGGCGGACTGCCCGCAAACGCAAGCTCGAGCGGTGTGCGGCCTCGCGGTCAAGGCCGGCATGACCACGGATTAGTAAGTGCCAAGTGCCGTTCCTATTATCTGCTGACCTGCAGGTAGGCCTTGGCTTCCGCGAGTTCCGGCCTGGTCGCGCCGGAGTGATCAGCGAGTTCAAGTAAGCTTGTGTAGTAGTTGCGTGCAGTGCTCACGTTCCCGAGTCGGACCGCCGCGGCGGCGGCCCCGGCAAAGCTGCGCAGCCGGTTCTTTGCCGTGCCCAGCGATGCTTCGTAGGCTTGCAATGCCTCGGCCGGCCGGCCGAGCTCCAGCAACAGCATCCCGAGCGCCTCATGCGCGGTCATGCCGATCGGACCGGGGCTGAGTGTGTCGTGGGTCTCGGAGGTCTCTTCCGCCCGGGCGGCTTCCTGCATCAGCGTCACCGCGTCGGAGTCGCGGCCAAGCGCCCGATAGACCCAGGCATTTGCCATCTTGAGCTGGACGTCGACCACCCGCGCCCAATAGAGGTTCTTCGCGTCCGCGAGCGTTTTTCGCAACGCTGCGAGCCGATCGATATCGGCGCGGGCATCGTCCGGCCGCCCACTGCGCGCAAGTCCAACCGCGCGTGCGAAATGAGGAACCGCCTCAGCATTGGGATACCGGCTCGGCCGCGGCGGCAACGTCGCGGCCGTTGACCAGTCGAGACGCTCCAGCGCCCAGCGCGCCTCCATTGCAGCAATGCCGAACGGACGTGCGCGCAGTCCTGAATCATGTTTGCGCGCGACAAGCTCATCCTCGATCTTGAGCGCGAGATCGAGCACCTGCTTGGCTTCCCGGTCTTGCGCCAGTTGCAGATGCGCATAGACCAAATAATCCAGCGCGTGGATGCGGTCTTCCGGGGTCCCTCGATCGGCTTCCGCGATTTCAGCGGCGTTGTTCGATTCGATCGTATCTTTCCAGCGGCCAAGCAATACGTAGGTGTGAGACGGCATATGGATCGCATGCGGCACCGCCGTCACGCAGATGGCGTATTTCTGCGCGGCGGCAAGCGCACGATCAACCAGAGCCGGGTAGTCATAGGCGTGGATGATGTAATGAGCCGGGCCGGGGTGCTCAGGCTTCTCCGCAAAAATCTGCTCCAAGATCGCGCCGGCCTGGAGCTGGTTCTTATAGGTCTTGTCGAGCCCGTCGGCGGTGGCGAGCAGGGACAGCGCATAGAAGATCCGCGCCTCGCGGTCATCGGGATAGCGCTGCGCAACCTGCTCCATCTTGCGCATATAGGCCGCAGCGCGCGTGCGATGGTCGAGCTTGTCGTGATCCGTGTAGAAGGCCGCGAGCGCGTCGAGATAATCTTGTTCGCGGGGGGTCTTCGCGCCCAGCGCCAGAGCCCGCGCGATGGCGTTGCTTCCTTTCGTCAGATTGGCCGGCGTCGGCGGTGCCCAAATCTGGTTCCAGATGCTCATGGCGATGCCCCAATACGCCATGGCGCAATCCGGTTTGGCCTCGGTGATCGCCGTGAATTCCTTCAAGGCCTGCCCGTACCAGAACGAATGCAGGGCCGCGAGCGCGGCATCGAAGCGAGGTTGAATGTCGGCGCCGCACGAGACGGGAAAGCTGACGTCGCGTCCGCGGCCCTCCATCAGATCGTGGGCGTCCGACTGGGCATTGGCGCTGCGCGCCGCGCCGAGTGCAAGGAGCACGGCAAGAATCGGTGCGAGCCACAGTCGTGTCTTGGACGCAAGCCGCGTCCTAGTGCAATCGATGATCATGGCAACACTCCCATGGTTGCGTCTCTTCATCATAGGTCAGTCCGAGCGCTCCGCAGTTCTGCAATAAGCGACATCCGTTGCGAGACTCGGACATAAGCGCCGACTGGGCAAGGCGAGCTTTCGCACGAGAAGCTCAGCAGCTGCTATTTTCTCTCCGCGATTTCCTGGATGAACGGTTTCCACTGCGCAATTTCCTGGTCGATCTGGGCACGGTACTGCTCGTGCGTGGTCTTGACCGTGTCGGCACCAGCCCTGCGCATCACTTCCTTCACCTCTGGATCGTCGGCCATCTTGAGCAGGACCTCCGACAACTTGCGGATGATCGGCTCCAGGGTCTTGGACGGGGCCATAATGCCATTCCACGTTTCCACAACAAAACCGGGAAGGACTGCCTCACCGACAGTGGGGAGATCAGGCAAGTAGGGGCTGCGTTTGAGCGAGGTCACGGCCAGACCACGCACCGATCCGGCTTGGACCTGCGGCAGACCCTCAGTCATGTTCGCGAAAGCGAAATCGACCTCGCCGGTGACCACCGCGGCGGTCGAGGGCGCACCGCTCTTGAACGGGATGTGCACCACCTTGATGCCGGTGCGGGCCTGAAACAGCTCGACCGAGTAGTGGGTCAGCCCGCCGGCTCCGCTGGAGCCGTAGTTGAGCTTGCCGGGATTATCCTTGGCATGGGACACGAACTCAGCCAGCGTCTTCGCCGGCAGATCCTTCTTGACGATGACGACCTGCGCGATCGAACTGACGATGCCGACGGGCGCGAGGTCCCGTAACGGATCGTAGCCCACCTTCTGGTTCGGATCGAACGGTGCGATCGAGATGGCGCCGATACTGCAGACGCAGAAAGTATAGCCGTCGCCTGCCGAATTCGCGACGATCTGCGTACCCACGATGCCGCCGGCGCCCGCGCGATTGTCCACAATCACTGGCTTGCCCAACACCTTCTCGACGTAACGCGCGGCCACCCGGCCAACCAAGTCCGTATATCCACCCGCCCCGTACGGCACGACGAATGTGATGGGCCGAGCCGGCCATGCATCCTGCGCTCGCAGCATGCACGGCGCCAACGCGATCCCCAACGACAATACCAGTCCTGCAAGATGCTTCATCGCATTCTCCTTCTGTTTTTGTACACGGGGCGCCTGCCACTTGCACTCGATGGATCTCGACCGAGCAGACGCCGCAGGCCGTGCACTTCCCCCGTTGCCCAAGGCCGGACGTAGGTTCAAGGACGTTGATTCCGACGCGGTGCGCCATGACCTGCGTCAAGGCCAAGTTGTCAAGCTGTCAAGTGTCAAGGAGTCAAGGTAACTTTTGATCGCGATCGTCTGGAGCTCGCTCGCCCCGGTTGCCCCCCGCGATGCTTTTCGCCGGCGGAAGGACCCGCCAATCCATCCAGAAAAGCCAGCCTCGTTGGCTTACTCCGCCGCGACCTGCGCCGCCCCAGAGCTAAGTTTGGGATTGATCTCGCAGGCCTCCTCCCAACTCAGCACGTTGAGCGATTTGACGAACTTGCCGACGCCGTCGACCTCAGCGCAGAACAGGCCAAGGTCGATAATCTCTTCATTGCTGAAGTGGTGGGCGAGATCGGTATAGACCCCGTCTTTGTCGATGGAGTGCTCGCCCCGCTTGAACAGATCCGCATAATGCAGCGCTGCCTTCTCACGCTCGCTGAAGCGCTTGCTGCCCGCATAATCGAACAGGTCATTGATCATGTCCTCGGTCAGCCCTTCCGCCTTTGCGACCGTCGAGCGTACGGTCGAGCAATAGCCGCATTGATGCGCAACCGAAATCTTGATGCGGCACATCTCCTTGAGCTTGTGTGGCAGTGTGCCCTGATAGAGGAGCTTGTTCCAGTATTCGACCCAGGCAATGCCCAGCTGGCTGCGCGTCATCAGGCTGACTACGCGCGGATCGGGCGCGCCGATGCGCTCGGCCGATTCGATTAGCTCGCGCGTGCGGGGGGATTTTTC
>Ga0126381_100005671_pt1 | contig 13784 bp, 25 predicted proteins | sample PanSoiMetPlot_28_FD_96465 | JGI IMG/M metagenome (GOLD analysis project Ga0126381, IMG submission 96465) | Tropical forest soil microbial communities from Panama - MetaG Plot_28 | ecosystem: Environmental > Terrestrial > Soil > Tropical forest > Bulk soil | place: Panama | collected 2016-02-17
GTGCTCGAGCTCAACCTAAAGGGAGCCGCCGAGCTCGCCGCTACCCTGGCGGTCGCCGCCGCCGCCTTCGAGGATCTCCACGAAGGATTCACCGCCGCCGCGGAGATCATCCAGCGAGCCCAAACCGCCGCCGCTCCCCGCCGGACCGGACGTCTCGCCGGCGGGATGCAGCTCCGCTACGAAGGGAAGAATTCCGCCATGCTCACGAACCCCCTCGTCTACGCCGTCCCTATCCATTGGGGGAGGCGAGCCCACAACATAGAGGCGAACCCCTACGTCATTCGAGCTGCGGACCGGACGGAGACCGCGTGGAACCGTGCCATAGAGGACGACGCGCAACGGACCCTAAACGGGGTGCGGGGTGCCTAGGGTCCGGCTTCAAGCGGACGTGGACCTCTGGCTAGGCGGCGACGTCTTTAGGGTCCGGACGAACGCCGGCGACCAGATAACCGCGGAGCGCGCCGTGGGCGATAACCCTATGGGGAAGCCCTTCGATCAGTCCTTCCACGTCTACTACGTCGCCTTCAAGCGGAAATACCCCGATCACCCCGCCGCCAAAGCGTATGGGACCTTCATTAGCGAGCTCGCCGCCTTCGAGGAACTAGAAGAGCTCGAGGACGACACCCCTTTAGCGACACCTATCCCGCCGGCGGGATCGGATACCTAGCCGTGGCCCTCGCCGTGGAGACTGGCGTCTCGTTTCGGGAGTGGCTCGAGGATCCGGTAGCCATGCTCACCGCGTCGGAGATCCTCGAGCGGCGAGCGGACGAGCTCGAGCGGCGGAAGTAACGCGCCGTGCCGGCGAAGCTACTCGTCCAGCTCATCGGGGACAGTACCTCCGCCGTCGCCGCCATAAAAAAGACGGGGACTGCCGCTAAAGAGACGGAGGGAGCCGCCAAGAAAACGGGGAGCGCGTGGTCCGGGGTGGGGAAGGTAGCCGCCGCCGTAGGCGGAGCCTTCGCCGCCGCCAAGATCGTAGGCTTCGCCAAGGACTCCGTAGCCGCCGCGTCCGACCTCAACGAATCATGGTCCAAGGTGGGGGTAGTTTTCGGGAAGTCCGCCGGCGAGGTGTACAAGTGGAGCACCTCGTCCGCCACCGCTATCGGACTCTCGCAGCAGAAAGCCCTAGAAGCCGCGTCCACCTACGGCAACCTCGCCGTAGCGTTAGGACTCCCCCCCGCCCAAGCCGCCAAGATGAGCACCGCGCTAGTCGGACTCGCCGGCGACCTCGCCTCGTTTAACAACGTCCCCGTAGGCGACGCCCTCGACGCCCTCCGCTCCGGACTTACCGGCGAGGTGGAACCCCTCCGCCGCTTCGGGGTGAGCCTGTCCCAAGCCCAAGTCCAAGCGGAAGCCCTCCGGATGGGACTGGCGAAAGCCCCGGTAGACATGGCGAAGGTGACACTACAGACGAGCCGCCTGGCGATGGCCCAACGTAACGCCGCGGAGGCGACGAAGAAATACGGAGCCAACTCCAAGCAAGCCCAACAAGCGAACCTCGCCGTCTCGTCCTCGCAGCAAGCCCTCACGAAGAGCATGGCCGGCGGGAAGGTGGAGCTCACCGCGGCACAGAAAGCCCAAGCGACCTACTCGCTCATAATGAAGCAGACGTCCGTAGCCCAAGGCGACTTCGCCCGCACCTCGAGCGGTCTCGCCAACCAACAACGGATCGCCGCCGCCCAATTCGAAAACACGAAGGCGACCCTAGGAACCGCCCTGCTCCCCGTCGTCAACACCTTCGCGCAGCTCTTGACGTCCACGCTCATCCCCGCCCTTACCGTCGTGGCGAGCGTGATTAAGAACAACTCGACCGCCTTCCAGATCATCGTAGGGGTAGTGGTGGCGATCGTCGCCGTCTTCAAGATATGGACGGTCGTCACGTGGGCCCTTAACTCCGCCCTACTGGCTAACCCCATTTTTTGGGTGGTCGCCGCCGTGGTCGCCCTTATCGCGGTGATCGTCATTATCGCCACGAAGACACAATGGTTCCAGCAGATATGGAAGGCGGTCTCGTCCGCGATGGTGGCCGCGTGGAACGCCACTACTCGAGCGATCGCCGTGGCGTGGAACGCCACCGTAGGCGCGATCGTGGGCGCGTGGAACGCAACCTATCGAGTGATCTCCGGAGTCTTCCGGGCGATCCTTGGCGCCGCGCAATCCGTCTGGTCGTGGATCAAGGGGAATTGGCCTCTCTTGTTGGGGGTGATTACCGGGCCCTTCGGATTGGCGGTCGTCCTGATAATTCGCTACTGGTCCCAAATTTCCGGATTCTTCTCCGGGATCGTCTCCGCCATCGGGGGAGCCTTCTCCCGCGTCTACGGACTGATTACCTCGCCCTTCGTGACCGCCTTTAACTACGTGAAGGGGATAGTAGAAGCCGCCCTAGGGTGGATCTCCGCTCGAGTGAGCTCCGTTATGTCCGTGGTGACGGGAGCGATCAATACCGCCAAGGGGGTATATAACGCGTTCGCCCGGACGTGGAACGCGATCGAAGTCCACTTCGCCGGAATAGATACCCATATTCCGGGGGTGGGGAAGGTGGCCGGCTTCACGCTAGGACTTCCGGACCTTCCGATCCTCGCCGCCGGCGGACTGATGACGCGCTCCGGTCTCGTCTACGCCCACGCCGGCGAGGTGATCTCCCCCGCGCCGGCCCGAGCTCGAGGGGACGGACCGCTCGTCCGGATCGAGAACGCTCACTTCTCGGAGAAGGTGGACGTCGCCACCTTCGGACGGAGACTGGCGTGGGAGATGGCGGTCGCGGGTGTCTGACTGTGTCCGCCGCGCCTGGCTCGTCATGGGAGGCGAGACGCTCTCCCTCGAGGACGACCTAGCCGGCTACGCCACTACGGAGCTCGACCTTGGCTACCCCGAAGTCCGCGAGATCGTCAACCCCCGCCCTTCTATGTCGGGGGTGGACGATCGGACGTCTCTCTTCGGATCTCGAGCCGTGTCCGCCACGATCCGGTCCACGTCGGGGACGCTCAAGCCGGACGAGGTGGCTACCCTCTTCGCCCCGTTTATGGTCCCCGCGGCGCGACCGGAGCTCCACTACGTCCTAGACCGCGCCGGCGCGCCGGAGCGTATGACGGTCGTCCGAGCGGCGGGGTACGGATGGCCCGTTTCGGGGAAGCGGTCGCGCGAGGTACATCTCTCGTGGATCGCCGCGGATCCCGCCATGCTCGACCCCGTAGAGCAGCTCGCCACCGCCTACGCCGGCGGGGCCCCGGGGACGGGGGGACGGACCTACCCTCTTCGCTTTAACCGGATCTACCCGCCCGGATCCGCGACCTCCACGACCGCGACGGTCTCGAGCCCTGGCGATCTCGCCGTCCGTCCCCTCCTACGGATCTACGGTCCGATCACCACGCCGGACGTCCGGATCCAAGTCTCCGCGCCCGCCGCTAACTTCCGGATCCTCTTCGCCGCCGGCTTCCGGATAGACGCCGGACATTACGTGGACGTGGACACCGACGCCCGGACCGCCTACCTCGACGGGACCTCGAGCGTAATGAGCTCGCTCGACTGGCAGACGTCCACGTGGCCGGCGATCCCGCCGGCGCCGGCGGTCGCCTACGTCAACCTTCTAGGGTCCTCGACGTCGGGGGTAACTCAGATCCAAGTCCGCTGGCACGACCGCTATCTCTCGTGATATGGCGTGGCGGATCACGCTCCATAGGCGGGACTTCGGATCCTTCGCCCGCCCATCGGATACGGGGATCGCGGAGCTCACGACGGCCCGGAGCCGCCGCCTCGAGCTCGCCGCCAACGACGCCGCGAAGCTCACCTTCACCGTAGACGGACGGTCCCCCGCCGCCGCCTACGTCCAAGAGCTCACGACGGAAGCGATCGCGTGGCGATGGGATCCCGCCCTAGGACGGGACGTCCAGATGTTCCGCGGGATCGTGGTCGCCTCCGATGACGCCGTGAGCGAGACCGCCCATAGCGTCAACTTTACGGCGATGGATTACCTCCAGATATTGCGGGGACGTTTCTTGACTTCGCCGGCGGATCTCGTCTACACCCAGCAAGACCAAGACGCCATCGTCCGCGATCTCGTCTCGAGGGGATCCAATGTCACCTCTGGCAACGGAGCGACGTCCTTCTCCCCTGGCTCGAGGATCCCCCTCGCCGTCTACGCCGCCAACCCGGACGGGACGCAGCGGACCGCCGATAGCGGGACCAAGCGGGACCGGACCTACACCGGACAGACGTCGATAGGCGAGGCGATCACGAATCTCGCCGCCGTGGACGGAGGCTTCGACGTGGACGTCTGGCCCGCTTCGGATACGTGGGGGACGGACTACCTCCGCGTCTGGTTCCCCTCGAGGGGGGTAGCGCGGACGGACGTCGCCCTCGCCTACGGATCGACGGTCTCCGCCTTTACTCGTAACGTCTCCGTGAGCGATTATGCCAACTACGTCCGCGTCATCGGAGACTCCGGCGGAGCTGCTACGCAGCTCTACGCCGACCGATGGAACACCGACGCCAACAACGTGGGGGTAACCCCTGTCGGACTGTGGATGGCGGGATACAACGAATCGGACGTGAACCAACAAGCGACCCTCAACGAGAAAGCCCAAGGCGATCTCAACGTCTCCGGAGTCCTCGTCCCCTCCTACACTCTCACGCTCCGGCCCGGATGGTTCCGTCCTGGCTACCCCAACATTGGCGATACCGTCCCCCTCGTCCTCGCCTCCGGACGCCTCCAAGTCTCCACGACCGTCCGCGTCCTAGGGATCAACTATGCGCCCCTAGACGACGGGGACGGCGAGGACGTGGAGATCGTGGTCGGACGACCGCCGCTAACCCTAGACGCCCTCTTCCGCCGCTCGAGGCGGGACATTAACGCCCTCGCCCGGAGGTGAGCTCGTGACTCGCTACCAACCCCAATGGCTTCAAGCCGGAAGCTACGCAGCATCGCAAGACCGCCGCCTAATCGGGGCCCTATGGCCCTCGCCGGCCTCGAGCGGATGCGCGGTGACCGCCCAACCTACCGGGATGGGCGTGTACGTCGCGGCGGGACAAGTAGCCTCGCCGACCGCCAATAACACCGGATCGGTACTGTGCACTTCCGACGCCCAAGAGGCGGTAAACCTCAACCCCGCGCCGCCCTCCGGTACCGACCGCTACGACGTGATTATCTGCCGTCCCCGCGGCCAGGACCTCGACGGGGGGGCGAACGACGATTTTATCTTCGACTTCGTTTCCGGGACCGCCGCCGCGTCACCCACCGTCCCCGCCATCCCCGCCGGGACCGTCGCCCTCGCCAACGTGAGAATACGAGGCGGAGCCGCCACCGTCGCCGCCGCCGACGTCGCCGACGTCCGACCCCACGGACTCGCCCTCGCCGGCGGAGCCGCCCGAGCTCCCTACACCGGAACCGGGATCGGATCCTACGTGGCCCCGGACGGGGAGGTGTGGGTAGCCAAGGCGACCGTTAGCGGGGGAGCGTGGAAACGCGCCCGGGATATGTTGCACTGTTACTGCCGTTTCACTGGTTCACTTACCCTAAGCGCCAGTGACCAACTCGTTATATGTACCGGCGTGGACTTCGATCCATTGACGATCTATAACCCATCTACTGGATTTCTCACAATTCCGGTGGCCGGAAAGTGGCGGATCACGACTCAGACCTCTACGTCCGCGACCGCCGCCGGACAGAACCTCTCAAACAAGGTGTACGTCAATGGCGCGGCCCGGTTCTATGCGTGGACGCATTCGGCGTTCGCTTCGGCAGTCGCGATGCCGGGCTCGTGGGCCGCCAACTTCGGGGTAGGCGACACCGTAGGGCTGTATACGAACCTAACGAGCGGGACACCTCTCGTCCGTAACGACGGGAGCACTAGCTTCGGAGCGGACTATTTGGGGACCGGATAAATCGACGAAGGAGGAATGGGGACTCGCGATGACTTACCACGCGCAAGCCCAACTAGAACAGGACTACTGGTTTCAGCATCGCTCGCGTGCTGCCGCCGTCCAGCAAGCGGAAATCTACAAGGACGACCAACGCCCGGACTTCGTGGCCCTCGCGGAAGCGGTAGTAAGAGACGAGGGGCCTACCGCCGCCTTCCCCCGTCTCAACGCCGCCGGCCCGGGGATCGCCGACAAGGCCGACAACGGGGACGGGACGATCGACTCGTCCAAGGTGACCGATGCCGACCTGTTGAGTCTCACTCAAGCGAACTGGCCTACCGTGGCCGGACTGTATTACGCGCCGGACGGTACGCCGCTATGAGCGGGCCCGAGCTCGAGCGGGAACACTTCACTTCGCCGGACGGGGTGGAGCTCTTGGAGGTGACGTGGCCGGAGCTGGCGAAGCCGCCGCGCCTCGAGATGGCGGACGACCATCGGGGCCCGCTCGACCGCGACGAGGACGCGGAGTGGCTCGAGCCGGACGACCCCCGCCGGATCGAGGTGGAGCGACGGAGGCGAGGGGATGCTTAACCGGATCGCCTATCCGTCCCCGAACTACTCGAGCCGCGGTGGCGCCACGGTCCGTCTGCTCGTGGTCCATACCGCGGAGGGAGCCACGACGATCTCTAGCCTTGGCTCGTGGTTCGCCAATCCCGACGCCCAAGCCTCGTCCCACGCCGGCGCGGACGACACCCCGAACACGGTCGGGATCTATGTGGCGAGACCGGATAAATCTTGGACTCAAGCGGACTTCAATCCGGAATGTAGCTCTATCGAGGCTTGCGGATTCGCCGGGTGGGGAGCGAGCGAGTGGGACGCTCACCCTGTCATGGTGGACAACGTAGGACTATGGCTAGGCGAGGAAGCCGCCGCCTTCGGGATCCCGCTCCGTCTGCTAACCGCCGGCGAAGCCCAAGGCGGAGCCGCGGGAGTGTGCGATCACGCCGCCCTAGGTGCTCGAGGCGGGGGACATTGGGATGTAGGAAGTAGCTTCCCCTGGTCTCGAGCCCTCGAGATCGCCGGCGGAGCAGCTCCGCCCTCGCCTACCCCGACACCTCCGCCTAGCGGCGGGGGACTAGGGCCCGCCCCGCCCTTCCCTGGCGTCAACCTCGCCAACTATCACGCCGGCGACGGGACCGCCCAATGGCAAGACGCCATGAGCCGGCGCGGATGGGCGATCGCCGTGGACGACCTCTACGGGGACGAGTCGGAGTCCGTCTGTCGCCAATTCCAAGCGGAGAAGTCCCCCGCCGCCGGCCCGGTAGACGGGATCGTGGGCCCGCTCACGTGGTCCGCGACTTGGGAGCTCGAGATCACCTAGCGATGCCCTGGCGGATCCGGCGGAATGTCTACCTCGTGATCCTCGCTGCCGCCATGCTCGCCGGCGCGATCATCGTATGGGTCCACAACGAGACGAGCGACACGGACATACTCGCCGCCCTGGCGGTCGTGGGCGGACTGGCGATCCTTCTCGTCGCCCTCCCCTCGAATGGCGAGGGGAAGCCCTAGGGCCCGGATCCTGGTCTACTTCGCCGCGATCCTCGTCGCCGCCCTCGCCGCCGCGTGGGCCCTTGGCCTGGCGATGGCGCTGCTCGTCTAGGCCGCGTGCCTAGAACGTTTGGACCCCGCCGGAATATATGGACCGTGGCGGACTGTTAGACTATGAGATGACGTCCGGAACCGATCAGAAGGGAACATAAAAGACCATAGAGTCCGGCGACCTCTAGCTCTGATAATGCTGAGGTCCGTGGTTCGATTCCACGTAGCCCCACAAGAGAATTCCCCTTATGGCACAAGGGAATTCCCCGATCGGAGCCGCCGCCGGAGTGTCCGAATTGCCTATCTCGTGCCTAGAGTCGTGCCTAGAGCTCTAGGCACGACCCCAACCAAGCCGCTAGAACAGTGGAGGCGGGGCCCCGGCAAGGGGGGCCCCGGGCCCTCCGATGAGATCCGATAGGGGGATCCCAAGTGCAACCTACCAAGACCAATCAGCGACCTTTCGGGACCGTCCGCAAGCTACCGTCCGGACGATTCCAAGCCCGATGGACGGGCCCCGATGGCTTTACCCATACCGGCCCGGAGACCTACCCCACCCGCGACGCCGCCAAGGACTGGCTCGCCGGCGAGCGGACGGCGCGAGCTCGTGACGAGTGGATAGACGACCGGATCTCCGGCGTCGCCTTCTCGAGCGTGGCGCAGACGTGGGCGGATCGCCGCGCCGGCGGCGGCTACCGCGTGGGGACGTGGACGCGCGACGTCGAATATCTGGACCGCTACGTCCTGCCGCGGTGGGCGGACACGTCGCTATCTGGGATCGAGGCGGACGAGATCGAGGATTGGTATATCGAGCTCGCCGCTCGAGGCGGACTCGAGGGGGCCCCGCTCGCCGCCACGACGGTAAAGATGATCGCTCAGATATTCCGCAACGTCCTAGGCGCCGCGGTGCGAGCGAAGAGACTCTTCGCCAATCCCGCCAAGGGGGTACCCCTGCCGCGCGACGCGAATCCTAAAGAGATGATGTGCCTAGATCCCGCGCAGATAGACGACCTGGCGGACGCGTTGGGCGCGTGGACATTCAACACTCGCGGCGAGCTCCGGCCCGCCCTCAAGCCTCATCCCCAATGGCGGACCTTCGTCCTGACGGGGTGCTACTGCGGACTTCGTGTCGGGGAGCTCCTAGCCCTCCGGGCCCGGGACGTGGATCTCGAGCGCCGGCGGATCGACGTCCGGCGGATCGTGGTGGAGGTGAAGGGAGTCCGCCACGTGGGACAGCCCAAGACGAAGGCGGGGATCCGCTCCGTCCCCTTCCCCCGGGCCCTTCGTGCCGAGCTCGCCGCCGCCCTCGAGCGCTGCGATCACCCGGACGATCTCGTCTTTCCCAACACGGAAGGGAACTACGTAGGACTCTCTACCTTCCGGTCTCGTCTGTGGAAGCCGGCGATCGCCGCCGCGGACTTGGCCGGATTCCGGATCCACGATATGAGACATACCGCGATCTCCCTATGGATCGCGGCGAAGCGGGATCCGAAAGAGATCGCCACGTGGGCCGGACATACCTCTACCGTGATCGTGTTCGACCGCTACGGACACCTCTTCGAGCACGACGACGATCCGATGGGGGCCCTAGACGATCTCCTACGCCGGCGCCGGCGCCGGCCTGCCACGATCACCCCGATCCGGGGCCGGTGAGCTCTAAGAGACCCAAGACAGACCGAGAGCTTCTCGCGGAGCTCGAGGGGGTGGCCGCGCGGATCGCCGCTATGAGCGAGTCCCTAGCGGACGCCACGGCGCGGCGAGACTTCCTAATCGTGGCCCTCCAGCGGCGGGGACTGTCGCTCCGCCAGATCGGCGCTGCCGCCGGCGTCCACCACACGAGAGTCCGCCAGCTATCCCGCGACGCCGCCACCGCGGCGAAGGACGCCGGCCTCCGGCGGATGCACCCCAAGGGGAAGCGTGGGCGCCCACCGGAGCCGCCGGCGGGGCCGGATGGCACGAGTACCGCGCTCGAGCCGTAGAGCCCCTCTACGGGGCCCCTAGACCCCTCTCCGGACCGTCTGAGTCCATATAGCACGGATTCGACCGGATCTCAAGGATCCTCTTCCCCTCCGTCCGTAGAGGTGCTAAACGTGGGGATATGGCGACAAAGAGTCAGTATCACCCGGGAGAGTCCGCCAGGGACGGGACGGAATCGCCAGGGACACTCACCCTTCCGGAGACGGCGCGGCGATTGGGGATCGCCAAGACGACCCTCTATGACCTCGTGGCTCGAGGGGCCCCGCCCTTCGGGACGGAGAATGATCCGGGGCCCATCCCTATCCACAGAATCGGGAACCAACGCCGGACGCTCGTGGCGGAGGTGGAGCACTACCTAGCCGGTAGCACCGCGAGAGCGGTCTAGCCCGATGGCCGGCGCCCTCGAGCCGGCCCGCGGTAGTAGCGAGCTCGAGATCCTCCGCCAACAATTCGCGCCCAATGCGACGGACGACGAGCTCGCCTACTTCGCGAAGGTCTCGAATCACCTCGTGCTGGATCCGTGGGCCGGACATATCTGTCTAATGCCAATCGCCGGCGTCCACCGACCCACGATCACCGTCGCCGGACGTCGCTTTATCGCGGAGCGGACGGGGGAGCTCGAGGCGATCGAGGGGCCGGCGTGGCGGGGCCGGACGGTAGTCCTCGAGGACGGGACGAAGCAACGTCCGCCCTACTTCGAGGATTGGGAGCCGGAGGACGAGGCGGACCCCTACCCCTACGCGTCGCGATGCCTCGTCTACCGGCGGGGCCGGACGAAGCCGGCGAACGGGACCGCCCTATGGTCCGAATTCTCGAGGTGGGTAAAGGAAAAGACCGATAACCGGACGGGGGAGATCACGGAGCCGGCGCGCCTTATGGACACGTGGTCCCGGATGCCCTCTCATATGTTGGGGAAGGTGGCGGAGTCGATGGCGCTACGCCGCGCCTTCTCCGAAGTCCAAGCCGCGATCTCCTACGTGGGCGGGACGGACGAAGATTCCACCCTTCTCCGCGAGGTGGAGGCGGAAGGATATGTCCTAGCCGCCGCCGGCGCGCCAACGGTCGGGGAAGTCCCGCGGACGCCGGCGCCGGCCCGGGCCCGCTCGAGCTCGAGCCGGCGTCCTCGAGATGATGACGTCCCCGATTGGGTACGGGACGAGTCCCCCGAAGCGCGCGGCTACCGATGATCCGCGACACGCAGCTATCGCTAATCGAGGGGATGGAGAAGCCGGTAGGGCCCATCCCCCAATCCGTGATCTCCGGATCTAACGCGGAGCTCGTCCGGCGGATCGCGCCCTTGTACCTGGCGGGATCCGTCCTTGACGTCACCTATGGGAAGGGGAATTGGTGGACGTCGTACCGTCCGGAGCCCTTCGCCTTCCACGATCTCGCCCTAGACGGGGTGGACTTCCGGGCCCTGCCCTACCCGCGCCGCGCGTGGGACGCGGTGATCTTCGATCCGCCTTACGTGGAGTCCGGTAGCCGGAGCACCTCGAGCCGTCAAGCCTTCCTAGATGGCTACGGATTGGGGAGCGACCGGGCCGAGCGCGTGGATCCGGCGGAGACCCGGAGTCTTATGGTCGCCGGCCTGCTCGAGTGCTGCCGGGTGGCGGAGGCCTTCGTCCTGGTGAAGTGCATGGAATATGTCGCCTGGCATCGCTTCTACGACGCGCCCACGCTTCTAATCAACGCCGCCGCCGGCGCCGGATGGGAGCTCCACGACCGGATCGTCCACTTCTCCGGCGGGGGGATCGGGGGTGGCTACCGGATCCGGACGGTAAAGCGGTGCCAACGGGCCCACAGCTATCTACTCGTGTTCGCAAGGGGGAGAAGATGACGACCAATATCGCGAGCCCCGCCGCCTTCGCGGAGGCGATCGCCAAGCTAGGCGCGCCGCTAGGACTCGAGCTCACCGCGATCACGTGGAAGGTAACTCCGGACAAGGGATCCACGGTAACGATCCGGCTACAGAGTGAGACCGCGCAGCTATCGCTATTCGAGGACGCCCGGTGATCGCTTGGCTCCGATGGTGGCTCGTCTACTGGCGCGCCGCCCACTATGTCTACGTGACACAACAAAGGGGAGACCCTATGGCTATCGCTCGAGCGACGATCGCCCTCGAGCGGGCCCGGATCCTCCGTCCGTGAGAGATCCGCCCTACATAGCGGGGGCCGGCTTCGTGGAGGAAGCCGGCGCCCTGGCTACCGAGGGGAAGGTAGACCGCCGGCGATCGTAGCTAGAGGGGAAGGGATCATGGTGGACAGTGATGATGGGCCCCGCCGCGTGGCCCTGTTAACGGACCTCGAGCTCCTAAACCTCGAGCTCGAGCGGATGGGAGTCCGTCCGATGATCTCGAGCGAAGCCGCCGCCCTCTATCCGGTGGACGAGATCCCGGACCTGATCGCCTCCACGCGCCGCCACCTGGCGAAGATGGCCCACGATCTAGGGGGAATGTGACGTGTCGTGGGAATTGATGCTGGCCGCTCGAGCCGCTCCGGTGGACGCCACCGCGCGCCACGTGCTTATGGTGATCGCCTCCCACGCCAACCGTAAGGGCCGCGCCTGGCCCTCTACGGACACGATCGCCGGCGAGACTGGCCTTCACCGGAGGACCGTGGAGAAGGCGGTAGATCGCCTCGAGGGGGCCGGCGTGATCGACGTGATCCACAGACCGGGCCGCTCTTGTGAGTATCTCTTTCCCCATGATCCCCACCCCGCGCGTAGCGCCGCAAAGGTGCGGTCCTCCGCCGCTCACCCCGCGCGTAGCGCCGCACATAAAGACTATGAAGAACGAAGTAAGAACGCGCCGGAAGGCGGTCGCCGCACTACGTGGCGACCTTCCGGCGGAGAAGATGACGCCGGCCCTGTGGATCTCCGGGCCTCGCTCGCCGGCGTCCAAGAGCGATTGGCCCGGAAGATCGGAGATAGGGACCGATGACAGATGACGAGCGGGACCGCCTACTCGAGCGCGTGGCCGGGATGCCAGACGAGCCGGATCCGGTCGATCGCTTTATTACCGTCGTGGAGCCGGGATCGTGAATACCCAACCCTTCCCCGTCGATTGCACCCCGTACCGCGGCGAGTGTGTCGCCCCGCTCCACGACGGGAACCGCGCCGCCCTGGTGGTGGAGGTGCGACTAGGACTCGCCCACGCCGGCCCGATCATGCCGCCCCTCGAGATGTGCGCGGACTGTCTGGCGAACTTCGCCCTCGTCCGCGTGGACCTAGGGGACGGAGTGATGGTCCCCTTCGTGGTCTGGCACGAGGTAAAGGGGACGCTTCCGTGAGCTCGCTCGAGAAGGGGACGATCGTCCGGATCCGGATCCTCGTGGAAGGTAAGACCGTGGACGATTCCCGCGTGATGATCGGGGTAGGAGCTCGAGACCTGATCGGGGTGCTAGGCGCGCGCCACGGAGACCTAGCCGCCGCCGCGGACCGGTCCGGTAAAGCGTGGATGGTGGAGATCGTCTGGCCGGACGGGGAACACCTCCGATGGGGAACCGACCCGGATCCGATGGTGCTCCCCCTCGAGATGGGAGTCCGCGAGCTCGCTCGCCGGCTAATGGAGCTCTACTCGTGAAGCCGGCTTCCCCGCCGCCGGCCTTGGACCTGGCGTGGCGCTAGTGATCGAGAAGGGATGGGATCCCGCCTTCGACGTGGACGAGTCTTAGCATTGGGCCGGAGGTGATGACCTATGGCGATCTCCGCCGCGCAGCGGGCCCGCCTTCCACGTGGCGCCTACGTCTACGGTCCACGCTCGAGCGTGGGCGGACGGGGACGGAAGTCCTATCCGATCGACACCCCCGCTCGAGCTCGAGCCGCTCTGTCTCGAGCTGCGCAGAAGCGGACGGGGGGGACCTATGCGAAGGTGGAGCGAGCGGTCGTCCGCCGCTATCCGCAGATAGCCACGCGCCACTCGCCGGCGGGGAGCTCTACCGTCTCGAGCCGGCGGGGTGGCGGTCGCCGCTCCGTCGCCGGAGCTCGCCGGCGATGATCCTCCGCCCACCCCCGCCGCCCTACGATCCGGACCTCGAGCTCGTGGGATGGCTCGAGGGGGAACCGTGGAGGGCCCGTCTCCGCCGATGGTGGCGGACTCGCCGGCGATGAGCTGGAGCCGCTCCACGATCCGCCGTCTCCGGCCCGACGTGGGGGAGCACCATCGCTACCGTCCGGGCCCGGAGGACGCCAAGGGACGGACCGTCTGCCGGCGATGCGGGGAACTATGGGAGCACCCCGTCCACGTCCACGACGTGAGGGACTCGCCCTTCTCCGGACCCCGCTCCATCCCCTAGCCATGCCACCTAACCCACGCTGGCCGCGGGGATGGGCCCGGACGAGGCGGATGGTACTGGCGA
>Ga0126381_100005672_pt1 | contig 13783 bp, 7 predicted proteins | sample PanSoiMetPlot_28_FD_96465 | JGI IMG/M metagenome (GOLD analysis project Ga0126381, IMG submission 96465) | Tropical forest soil microbial communities from Panama - MetaG Plot_28 | ecosystem: Environmental > Terrestrial > Soil > Tropical forest > Bulk soil | place: Panama | collected 2016-02-17
TACGGCTCAAACAAAGGCCGCTACGCAAACCACGACAGGTTCGGCGTCGCAAGCCAAGGTTCCAGCGAAAGGGCACGCACAGGCTAAGACAGCGCAGACGAAGCCCACACAGACCAAGACTCTGCCGAAAGCGGCCCCTGTGCTCACTCCCTCTCAGAAGGCTCAAGCGAAACCTTCGGTCGTCGCTCCGAAGACTTCTGCGGCTTCCGCGAAGCCATCCATTTCTCCCACAGCGAAAACGCCAGTGAGACGCGCGACCATCCGTCCCGCCGCTATCACCGCGAAAGATCGCGCGGCAGGTCAGGATTTTGTGTACCAAAATGCCAGCACCGCAGCCGATATTCCCGTGGAGCGCTCAGCGGCGTTAATCCCGTTCTTCGAGCAGCTCTACCGCCATCAGAAGGGCGAGTCTCCTGGGCCCATTCGAATCCTCCACTACGGCGATTCGCACACAGCGGCTGACGAATGGACGGGCGACCTCCGCAACCACTTCCAGGAAAAATTCGGTGATGGCGGAGCGGGTTATTCGCTGCCGGGCAAACCATTCACCGGCTACCGCCACAATGACATCCGCACGAGCTCCACGCGAGGCTGGCATACCGATGGCTTGGTCGGCAAGCCGGCGGGTGACGGCATCTACGGACTCGGTGGTGTCAGCATGTCGGCGCGCATGCCGCGTGAGGCTGTCTATCTGGACGCCGAAGCTTCGATGTTTGAACTTTTCTACTACCAGCAGCCCGATGGCGGCACGATTCAGATCTACGACAATGGCGTTCCGCTGGAGCGCGTCTCTACCGCGGGCGATCCCGGCCCCGCTTATTTCCACTTCGAAGCGGTTCCGGGTCCGCACCGGATGGAAGTGGAAACTGTGGATAAAGGGCCCGTGCGGTTATTCGGGTGGGTCGCCGAGAAGCCGACTGGCGTAACGTATGAGCCGCTGGGCATCAATGGAGCTCAGGCCTCGATCGTGTTCGACTGGAATGAAACTACGCTCCGCTCGAACATTGAGCGGCGCGATCCGGCTCTGATTGTGCTCGCATACGGAACCAATGAAGCCGGGCGGAAAGATATCACGCTCGAATCCTATCGGTCGATGTTTACCGAACTGATCGCGAAATTCCGCAGAGCTGCTCCGGCCGCGACCATCCTCGTGGTTGGCCCGCCGGATCGGGATGTGCGGACTCGCCGGGGAGCGTGGGAGCCGATCGACACGCTCGACATCATCGTCGAAGCGCAGCGGGAAGCTGCCGCCGCACAAGGCTGCCCCTTCTGGGATATGCGAGCGAAAATGGGCGGTAAAGGCTCCATGCAGCAATGGGTCAATGCAGGCATGGCGCAGTACGATCATGTCCACTTCACCGCGCCAGGCTACCGAATGCTGAGCGATGCGATCTTCCGCGACCTGATGAGCCAGTACGACATTTTCCTAAAGGCTCGCGCGGATATTCTCGCGGCGGACCCTTCGCCCATATATCCAGCCCGGCCCACTCCAGCAATGATCGGCCCCGCAATAGTCGCCGGTTCAGGCAACGTCGAATCCGCGCAGCAGTAATCGACGACAGTGAACAATGAGCGAGGCATCCTCAACGAAATCGGCCGAGTATTACTGTCCTCAGTGCCAGCAGCCCGTCGAGCGTCCGCTAGTGTGCGGGGATTGTGCGTCTCTGATCTGCCGGGAATGTGGGACCCCCTTGGAGCGGATCGACGAATTGGGCATCGGCTGAGTAGGCAACATCATAGGCTAAAGCCCGCGCCCAACCTGTGGCACAGGCTTCAGCCTGTGAACTTCATTTTGGCTGTTCTACTCAACCTGGTCTTGTCCTCCTGCAACTCATCCGCGCCCAAGTCCGCGGCGATTTCGAGTGAATTCGCCGGCCCCCTTAGCCTCAACCTCCGAAAGGATCTCGGCCCAAAAGCGCCCGTGGTCGCCACACTCAAGCATGGCGATCAAGTTGAGGTATTGGAACGCCGCCGCCGCTTTGTGCGCGTCCGTACCGCGGAGGGCATCGAAGGCTGGACCGATCAGAACCTTCTAATCACGCAAAAGCAAATGTCCGGCCTCAAATGGCTGGCCGACGCTTCGAAGCGCTTCCCCTCGCAGGGCGCGGCGACCGTCTACGACACGCTGAACCTGCACGTCGAGCCCAACCGCCAATCGCCGAGCTTCTATCAGATCACGGAGGGGATGACAGTCGACATACTCGATCACCGTGTGACGATGCACCACGATTTGTTCCCCGAATCCGATCCTGCTCCCACTAGACGCGCCGTAGTGCCTCGGAAAAAATCCCCGAAAGACAAGAACTCAAAAGATAAAGACAAAAAAGATTCGTGGCAGCCGCTGGCCGATCTTCCGCCGCCCCCAGTGCCTTCGAACCTGATCGGCCTTTCGCGGCCGAAGATGTCAGATCTGGCGGCCCCCGCAAAGCCTACTGCTCCCGCGCTCCGCGCCCCGCCAACGGCAGATGATTGGAGCCTGGTGCGGTTGAAAGACGGCAAGGTCGGTTGGGTGCTAGCCCGCATGCTCAACATGTCGCTTCCAGATGACATCGTGCAATACGCCGAAGGCCATCGGATCACGGCATTTCTTTCGCTGGGAACCGCGTCCGACAAGACTGGCGGCAAAAAGCAGCACTGGCTATGGACCACGCAATCTGTCGGACTGCGGCCTTTCGACTTTGACAGCTTTCGCGTGTTTGTATGGAGCCCACAGCGCAACCATTACGAAACCGCCCTCATTGAGCGCAATGTCAAAGGCTTTTACCCCATTGAAGCGCACGACATCCCGGGCGAGGATCGCAAATCGTTCTCAATCGTGCTCGAAGAAAAGGACGGCATGCTGTACAAGCGCACCTACGCCTTCACCGGATATCGCGTGAAGATGACTTCCAAGGTTCCCTACCAGAAGCCTGCGGATCTGCCCGATCTTCGAAGCCTATCGTTCGATCCGCCGGCGCCCGAAGCCACCGAGACGGGTTGGAAAGACAAAGTCACGAACTGGTGGGGGCGCGTTCGCGGGAAGAAGTAGCCGCGCTCTTCCAGAATCTTTGGGCCGCTACCCAGATACCCACGGCCCCGAGCATGAGGCCTCCCGTAGCCGTAGCCAGCGTGCGAACGTCTACTCCGCGATCGTTTAACTCTCCTGCGCCGAAACTGACGATTGACAAAATCAACATGCTCAACGCGAATTCGGTCGAGAAAACCCGTCCTCTAAATTTATCTTCCGTTTGTTGCTGAAGGAGCGTCGTGGAGGCGGTCCAGCCCGCGGACCCTCCTGCATGGGCCAGCACAAGCGCAAGAGCCGCCACCAGTAGTGAGCCAGCTATTCCCACCATCAAATACCCAATAGCAGCAGCAAGAAACGCGATCGTCACCGAACGGCGCAGCCGCGTTTCATCCGTTCCGCCGGACAAACCCGCAAAGAAAGCTCCTACTACGGCGCCAATACCTCGCGCGGCGAACAACGCGCTCATTCCGAGCGTACTGGCCTGCTCTGAAGTCAGGCCCGCGATCTGCAGCGGAAATACGCTTCGGCCAAGAATCGGGATAATCACCCAATTGGCTCCCATCAGCCCGATACCCGCCTTGACTGACATGCTCGCCATCAAACGCGCATCTCGCTTCACATAAGCGAATCCTTCCGAGATCGGCGAGAAATCGAAAAGGTCGCGAAGGGCGAGTGGCTTCCTGTTTTCCGCGTGAGGCTCATTGAAGCGCATGCGACTAATCAGCGCGGCGGACGCGAGGAAGGACAGCGAGTCCAGCACAAACACCGTGTTGCGCCCGAAGCTCACGTCGACGATCCCACCGAGCGCAGCGCCGAGTGCGAAGTTCACGCTCCAGGTGGCGGCCGAAATTGCGTTCGCCACTGGAATCTCATCGGCTGAGGTCACGTTGGGAATCACCGCTCGCGACCCCGGCTCAAAAACAGCCCAGCAAACCGTTTCCAGGGCAAGCAGCAGAAACAGCAGCCAAAGATGGTCGCGCGACCGCACCAGCATCATCGAAATGACGATCACGGCGCGCGCGAGATCGGCCGAAATCATCAACTTCTTGCGGCTGAGGTGATCGTTGAGAACTCCCGCAGTGGGCGACATCAACACCTGCGGGAAAACTTGCATCAGGAATGCAAACGCCACTACCTGCGCGCTGCCGGTGAGTTGAAGGAGAAAGCTGAAGATGGCGACGGAATAAAACCAATCGCCCATCTCACTCACGATCTGCGCGAGCCAAAGGAGCCGGAAGTTCCGGTTCGTACGGATCAGCCTGGCATATGCGGAAAGAGACATCTTTCAAGTCACAAGCTATGGTACCGATCGCTATCAGACCTAACCTGTGGCACAGGCTTCAGCCTGTGGTCTCAACCGGCAGTAAACAGCCCCATTGCGCGCTTCGTCTTTTCGACCGTGTCCTTAGCCAGCGGCCGCACGCGGTCCGCTCCCTCCTCAAGGACTCGCCCGACGTAGCCCTTGTCCGCTGTAATCTCCCGATAACGCTTCTGCACTGGCTCCAGCGCCGCAATTACCGCTTCCGCAACCGTCTTCTTCAAATCGCCATATCGCATTCCGGAGAAATGCTGACGAACAGCATCGTCGCTCCATTCCGTGAAGGCCTGAAAAATCGTGAGCAAATTCTTGACGCCCGCGCCCGGATCGCCGAGGTCGACGCCCGGCTTCGAATCGGTCGTCGCGCGCATAAGTTTCTTCTTCATCGTCTCCGGCGGATCCAGCAGGCTGATGGCATGTCCCGCGCCGCTCGCCGACTTACTCATCTTCTTATCCGGCTCATCGAGCCCCATAATCCGCGCACCCACCGTAGGAAGGTGCGTGGCCGGCATCACGAACGTGTCACCGTACAGGGAATTGAATCTCTGCGCGATGTCGCGAGCCAGTTCCAAATGCTGCGTCTGATCGTCGCCCACGGGCACAACGGCGGCCTGATAAAGCAAAATGTCGGCAGCCATCAGCACCGGATATTGCAACAAACCATCGCCGATCGTCTCCTGAGCTTGGCTCTTAGCCTTGTACTGCGTCATGCGTTCGAGCCATCCGACCGGAGTCACGCACGTCAGCATCCAGGCCAGCTCGGCGTGTTCCGGCACCGACGATTGCACCATCAACGCGGACTGCTTGGGATCGATTCCGATAGCCAGTAGCATACCGGCGAGCTCATGAATTTTGGTTCTTAGCTCCTTTGGATCCTGAAAAATAGTAATCGCGTGGAGATCGACGATGCAGTAGATGCTATCGTAGTCATACTGAATCTTCACCCAGTTTTTTAGGGCTCCCAGATAGTTCCCGATGTGAGGGCTGCCCGTTGGCTGGATTCCGGATAAGACTCTGGCTTTCATGTATTGGGGGAAAACTCTATCGTAAACGAAGTCCAAATTGAGAAGTGGGTTTATGGCGGTTCCTCGCTCGCGCGTATTGAAGGCCGAGTGGTTTTGGTTCCGTTTTCCCTGCCCGGCGAGCGCGCAAAGATCGAGGTCGGGGACAACATCGATGCCCAGTTGCTCGACCTTGTTCAGCCATCGGCCGAGCGCATTTCCCCGCCCTGCCCCGTCTACGGACGCTGCGGAGGCTGCCAGTATCAACACGCTCCTTATGCATTTCAGGTGTCCGCGAAAGTAGAAATCCTTCGCGAACAGTTGCGCCGCGTAGGGAAGATCGACTATCAGGGCCAGATTCAAACCATCAGCGGTCCGGAGTACGCATACCGCAACCGCGTGCAGCTTCAGTTGCGCAACGGCAAGCTCGGCTATCTCGTGCCTCGTTCGCACGACCTGATTCCGATATCCGCCTGCCCCATTGCTTCGCCTCGCATCAATGTCTTAATTACGCAGTTGCTGGAACGCATGAAGCAGCCCAAGTTCCCGCACTTCGTGAAGTCCTTCGAAGTGTTCACGAATGAGACTGACATACAGTTGAACGTGCTTGAGACCGAGCGTCCGGTCGCGCAGTGGTTCTTCAAGTCATTCGATTCACTGGTTGGCCTGGATTACCCGACCGGCGCGGGGATCTTTCGTGTGAGTCCGAAATCGTTCTTCCAGGTCAACCGTTTCTTGATCGACGAAATGGTTCAAGCAGCTGTGCCAGACGATGGCGGCTCGGCGGCGTTGGACCTCTATGCAGGCGTGGCTGTTTGCCCTCCCGCTATCGCAGAAGTTCAAAAAGGTCATCGCCGTCGAATCTGGATCTGCCGCGACCAGAGATTTAGAGTTCAACGTTCAACGCGCGGGATTGAAAATCGATGCCCAAAATTCCCGTGTGGAAGAGTATTTGGAGAAGCTGGACGCAACACCAGACTTTGTTCTAGCCGATCCGCCGCGCGCGGGACTAGGCAAGGCTGTCACCGCCGCGCTAAACCGGCTTGCGCCCGCTCGCATAACGATCGTTTCCTGCGACCCCGCTACGCTCGCTCGTGATCTGGCGGCTCTCGGCAAATACAAGATCGCGAAAATGACCCTGATCGATCTGTTCCCGCAAACGTATCACCTGGAGACAATCGCTACGTTGGAATTGTAGTCGCCACAGGCTGCCCGCAATCCGCCCACAATCCGCAGGCTAAGAAACTCGATCGTTGGTTCCTTATGCCCCATAAACAAATCGCGCAATCGCGAACCCAACCGCCAAAGATACGATCGTAGTCACCAGACCCGGGAGCATAAAGCTGTGATTCAACACCCACCGCCCAACTCTCGTGGTTCCAGTCGAATCGAACTGAATGGCGGCGACCATCGTTGCATACGTCGGCAAAAAGAAGAAACCATTGCACGCCGGGAACATCGCGATGAGCAGTGGTGGAGCTATGCCCAGTTTCAATCCGACTCCCATCAGCGCCGCTACCGTTGCCGCCTGGCTATAGAGCAGGATCGATAACAAGAACAAGGCGACGGCAAATAGCCAGGAGTACTGCATCAAGTAGCCCGAAATGCCGCCCAATATTTGGTCTTTGTGTCCTTCAAAGAACGTCGAGCCCAGCCATGCGATTCCCAAAATTGAAATGATCGCGATTACACCGGAGCGCATAACGGGTGTCGCGACGACCGCTTCCGGCTTGATCTTCGAAACCGCCAGCATCAGAGCCGTAGCGCTCAACGTCACCAGAGCGATCGATTCCACCATGCTCAAGTTTTCCGCTTGACCGTTAATGTCGAATTGCGGCCTCGCGCTGGGAACCAGACCGAGCAGCGTTATTACCAGCGCCGCGCCGATGAACAGCATCACCGACCACTTAGCGCCGGGAGGGACAACAGAGGTCTGAGTTTCGGAATTACTCGCCGCTGTGATTAGTCCTTTCGCGACACGCTCCTGGTACACAGGATCCTTTTCGAGTTCGACGCCCACTCGGCGAACCGCGAGAGCTCCCGCGAGGAGTCCAATCAGCGTCGAAGGAAGGCACACAACTAAGATGTCTTTGAGTCCGAAGCCGCCAGTCCCGGAGAACAGCGCGACCATGCCTGCCGTGGCGGCCGATAGAGGGCTCGCTGTGACCGCGAACTGCGATGCGATGACCGAGATGGAGAGAGGACGCTCCGGCCGTTCATTCACTTTTCGCGAAACTTCCGCAATGATGGGCAGCAGCGAATATGAGACATGGCCCGTTCCGCAGACAAACGTAAACGCGTATGAAATGAACGGCGCCAGGATCGTGATTCTCGATGGATGTTGGCGGAGAAGCTTTTCCGCGAGCTGAACCATAAGATCAAGACCGCCAGCAGCCTGAAGCGCCGCCGCGGCGGTAACCACACAGAGAACAATCAGCAGAACCTCGCCGGGAAGACTACCCGGCGGTCTCCCAAAGACAAAAACGATGACGGAAATACCAACTGCTGCGACGGCGCCGAGGCCGATTCCACCGATGCGAGCGCCGATGAGGATGCACGCAAGGAGAATGGCAAAGTCGACCCAGATCATAGGGCCGTCAGGAAGGCTGGCGCGCTCCGGTCATGGCTGCCGGATCGAGAATGGTTTGGATCTGTTTGTCGCTCAAAATGCCTTTTTCGCGCACCAGTTCCACAATTCCCTTCCCTGTCTTCAATGCTTCCGCCGCGAGCTCAGTGGATTTGTCGTAGCCGATTACCGGATTTAACGCCGTGACGGTCCCGATGCTTCTTTCGAGTAGCATGCGGCAAACGTCTTCATTGGCCGTGATGCCATCAACGCAGTGCTCGCGCAAAGTGTGCGCGGCATTGCGAAGCAGCATCTGCCCTTCCAGAAGACACGCCGCGATAACCGGTTCCATAACGTTCAGTTGGAGTTGGCCAGCTTCCGCCGCCATGGTGACGGTGAGGTCGCTGCCAATGATGCGATAGCAGACCTGGTTGACAACTTCGGGGATTACAGGATTCACTTTGCCCGGCATGATCGACGAACCTGGTTGCATGGGGGGCAGATTGATTTCGTGGAATCCGGCGCGCGGACCGGAAGACAAGAGGCGAAGATCGTTGCAGACTTTCGAAGTCTTGATCGCGAGGCTTTTCAGCGCCGAAGAGTAAAGCACGAACGCCTGCGTATCCTGCGTGGCTTCCACCAGATCCGGTGCAAGATGAATCGGCATTCCGGTGATGCTCGCTAAGTGCTTCGCGCATTTTCGGGCAAATCCTTGGGGTGCGTTCAGGCCGGTACCAATGGCCGTGCCGCCCATGTTTACTTCATGCAGCACCATCTCGCCACGGCCAAGGGCGGCGATTTCGTCTTCCAGACTCCGGGCGAAGACCTCGAATTCCTGCTCGAGCGTCATGGGCACTGCGTCCTGAAGCTGCGTGCGGCCCATCTTTACAATGTGACGAAATTGCCGTCCCTTCCTGCGGAAGGACTCGGCAAGCAGACGAAGCTCAGCGACTAACTTCTTATTGCCGAGCGCCAGCGCAATGTGGAGAGCGGAAGGGTACGCATCATTGGTTGATTGCGAAGCGTTAACGTGATCGTGCGGATCGCAATACTTGTATTCGCCCCTCTGTTTGCCCATGAGTTCCAACGCGCGATTCGCGATCACCTCGTTGGCATTCATGTTGGTGGAGGTACCGGCCCCGCCCTGAAATACGTCTACCTGGAATTGATCGTGCAGCTTTCCTTCGATCAATTCCTGACACGCGCCGACAATTGCTTTAACAATCTCGCCACTAAACTGTTCGCATTCGAAATTGGCCTTGGCAGCCGCCATTTTTATCATTCCCAAAGCCTGAATCAGCTCCGGGTAATGGCAGATCGGCACGCCGGAAATCTTGAAATTGTCTAAGGCGCGCAGTGTTTGGACGCCGTAATACGCGCCCGAAGGCACTTCTTTCTTACCGAGCAGATCGCGTTCGATGCGTACGGCTTTTGATGCCATTTGATTCCTTTTTCGCGGAGGCTATTTGATTGCGAGGCACTGCCTGACGATCAAAGGATGAAAGCAAGAACCGAGCGGATGTACTTTTTCACGCGCGCAATCGAGCCGCGAATCCCGGGCATGTCTCCTCGGTCGAGGGACAGGATTCTAATGTTCATCCCGCGGCGCTGGCGCTCCCAGCATAATGCTCCGGCCGCCTTTCGCGAGGTATAGCGGGTTATTTTTCGCGTACCGCAACCGTAACCACACTAAGGCTCTTTAATGATCCTTCGAACACTTCGACGGAAGCATTACCATCCGCAACTCCATCCGGAATCCTCACGTTCAGTTGGAAAACCCCTGCCACCAAAGACGGAGCAGCACCGTAATAGAGGACTTCCGCGTCCTTCCCGCCGATTCGTACGGTTATAGGATTCAGAGGTTTGGGGTAAACGCCTGAAGCCACTTGCCCGTCAGCTGCGGCAGGAGATGTCGCTCCTTCACCCGTGCCAAAGAGGATAACAATACTTCGAGGTTTGGCAGGATTCTTGGAAGAATTCGCCGAATTGTCCTGATTTAAAATGGCTCCCTGCCCCGCACCACTTGAATCGGCAGAGAACAGTCCGAGTTGTGCCGGAACTACGTCTACCGGGAACGGCGTAGAAGCGAGACCCTGATAAAGCACCGAAACTTGGGTAGTGCTTTTGCCTGCAATTGAATAGGGAACAATCACACCGGTTTGCGCCGATGAAACGTAGAGCACCGGAGCAGGAATTCCATCGAACAATACCTGCGTCTCAGCGAGCATATTCGCGAACTTCCCGTCAGCGCCAGCTTTTGCAGTGGCGAGCGCCGATGGTCCGATTCCCGTGCCGAACAAGGTCACAATCAAACCCGGCGATACCGGCACTGCAAGAAACGTGGCGCCGCTAACCAATCCGCCGGCCCTTACGACAGGAGTGACGGTATAGGTCGCCGTGACCACTGGTAAGCCTCCAACGATCACTTGGACTTCGGCGGCGCCGCTAAGCTTGCCTAATGTCACGAACGTAGAAGCGCGGCCATCGGAATCGGTAACGACGCTTTGTGTAGAGGTAATCGCGTTCGAGGGCAGGAACTGTATAGTTATCCCACTAAGCGGCACACGAGCATTGTTCGCATCTCGAAGCTCGATCACCAACGGCCGAAGCAAGCCGGAATTCGCTCTTCCCGTCTGCTTATCGCCAGATACAATCCCAACCGACTTCGGCAATGGCCCGGTGATGCCTTTCAAATGAAACGTATAGGTTCGAGTTCCACCCTCGACGGATGCCTGGATCGTGGCATCCGCCCGATCCATCCGGATATTCGTAGCGGCTATCCCAGCTCCATCGGTAAACACCCGGCCGTTGATGATTCTTCCTCCGTCGGCGGCAAACGTGACTGCATAGCCCGATAGACTCAAAGGATTTCCAGCCGCATCAACGAGGTGAACCATCACAGGCGCCGGTAGCGTGGAGTTAATTGGAGCGAACTGCAGATCGCCACTTTCCAAGATCACGCCATCGACAGGTATTTGATCTTTGGTCAGGTCGGTCGCCAAGAGGAAGGCGCTAAAGGACAGGTCGCTCCTTTGCAGAGCGTTTGCGGTCGCGGGGAAATCGTCAGATATCGTCAAACCCGTGATATAGGCGCTCCCACGGTTGTCGACTGCCATGCCATAAGCATAATCGTAGCCTTCACCCCCCACTAGGAAACTGTCGATTCTTCCTCCGGCTTTGGCGGGGTCAATGCGAATGAAGAACACATTGCTAGCGCTGCTCACCAAGTATGGTTCTTCCACCGGAATCGGCGATCCCGGCATTGCAAAATAATCAGTCGAATAGGTGGAGCCCGCAACAAGAAAGTTGCCCTTGCCGTCCTCAAGACAACCGATTGCCGTTTCTGAATCCGACCCTCCGATAAAGGTGGCATACGTCACGCCCGCCACTCCGGCAACCTTGGGGTCGATGCGCGCCAGGTAAGCATCAGAATCCGAAAACTCAAAAGGATACTCGTGCGGATCAGGTGCGCCCACGAAATCCTTCAATCGGGTCGGCGTTACAGGAATGTCGGAATCCGTGGAGCCACAAAATACGATTTGTCCGCTCGAATCAAGAAAAAGCTTCGAGAGTGTTGTAGCCCCTTTTGTCCCGTTAAAGTATGTCGCGTATGTCAGGCTTGCGCCCGCTTGATTCATATCGATCCGCGCAATATACGCGTTTCTATTGGCATAGGGATCGAGTGGGTCCCCGCCGCCGCTCGAGGTATAGGTCCTTTTGACGCCGCTATTACCCGGGCCCAACGGCATATCAGTAGAAATGGTTGTTCCACCAACCCAGATAACACCTGACTTTTCAACTGCAACGCTATGCGCCTCATCGATTCCGTCCCCTCCCACGTAAGTAACATACGTAAGGTTACCCGCGGGATCATAGCGAACCGCAATCATAGGGGAGGCATGTGGGCGAGGGCTAGGTATGGCGCCAGGCGTTTCCTTTAGGAAGGCTCCGCCTTCACCAACGGCATAGATATTCCCACTGGAATCCACCGCAACGTCATTGAGTTCGCTGAAGGACCCATTTCCCAAGAAGGTCGAAAAGATCAACGTGTGTCCATCCGGGGCGATTTTCGTGACGAATCCATCCACACAACCGGCAGGGTAATCTCCCCCACATTCAGGATCGCCGCTGTGAACCGGCTGGAACGCATTCTTCGTCGGAAATCCAGCCGAGTTGGTATAGCCCACCAGGATGATGTTTCCTTCTTGATCTAAAGCCACGCCATGAACGATCGCGTATGCGGTAGGCCGGTTGTCTCCTAAAAGCGTGGTATACAGAAGTTTTGTTTTTCCATCGACAACCGGAGCGAATTTCGACAGGAATACGAATGGGAGACCAGAAGGCCGCGAAGAGTCGGCCGGTGTACCGGGAAAATCGACGGACCCAGTATTCCCCGCCAAGTAAACATTTCCCGCAGGGTCTGTTGTAATCGCCAAGCCTTGATCGCTTCTGGCACCCCCAAGGTACGTGACATATGTAATCAGAGGATCGATAAGCAGAGGTTTCAAGGGGTCAAACGCGCCCACGTCAAATGAGACTTGCTTGTCGCTGCGAACGCGAAAAGCTCCCGGAATCGCCTTATTGCCCTGAAATACCCGTGGCTTGCGCTGGGATATCACACTGTTGACTTCCAAGTCCCCCTGATCGTTCACACGGAGATCTTCAGCGCCATCGAACTCCATTACGATCCGCGATGGATCGGCATGTGGCGCGATCATGAAGTCGTATTCGAACGTATTCCCCGCGCCATAAACCGTTAAATCGATTCCTGGATAAATGCCTCGATAGACGATGGCCCCGAAATTTGGAACTTTGGCGCGCCATTTGGACTCGTCATTGCCCACGAGGTAGTTCGTCACTGAAGTCTGCGGCTCAATGCCCCGGGGTTCGACGCGCGAGCCGCCTATCAAAACCATGCGGACACTTGGAAATTCTCCCGCTTGAAATTCGATTCCCGCTTTATTCAAGAGCAACCGGTTCGACAACCCGCGAGATACATACTCTCCTGGTCTCCCTGCTGGCTCGAATACTGCTGGATGATCGATTTCGACCTTAGCAGCCGCATTAAGCGGCGAGATAGAAACGAAAACAAGACCTACAAGAAGTAGCAACATATATTTTGGAAAAAAAGTGACAAGAGCGCCCTATGTGGGCAAGGTTGCGACTTGCGGCTAGCCCAATAAAAAGTCCAAAGAGATTTCTTGCGAACTTTGAGACGGACGCCTCAGTGCAGCAATTCTATTATTACAGGTCCGGGCAGCGACGTGTCGGGCTTGCCCATCAGCGTCAGCAAACTCGGCGCGAAGCTAAGGCTATCGTAGGGTTCTTCCACGCGAGCGCCTTTCGGCACACCCGTGTCCGCCCCCCCGGCAAACAACATCACTGCATGCGTCGAGCCGGAGAAGAACGCTCCATGGTTGCCGCCAGGGTTAAAACCTCGAACATTGAAGTTCCAATGGTCATTTGCGAAGGCGATCATGTCGACCTCGCGCAAGCGCCGCTTTCGATCTTTGTAACGGTCGAGAAGTGAAGGGCCGGCCAAAGGCTCGCGATGGAAAACCTCGACGACGTCAATAATTCCGTTTGTGTAACGGGTGGCAAATACGGCTTGAAACCATTCGCGCTCCGAATGCCAGCTTGAGAGCCAGTCCTTGCGGTCGGCGCTTCCGACTCGCAGATTCGGATCTTCGAAAAGTTGAAGCGGCAGCCCCGCCCGAAACTCTCCTTTAGGCACATAGCGCAGATAGAGCTCGCCCTTCCCGTCCAGGCGAGTCTCCACCATAGCCTGGTTCTCCGGGGACGAAAAAAGCCGCACCGCATCGCCTTCCTTCATTGCGATGAAGTCAATCGGGCGACTCGATACCTGAGGCTGCGGGTTATTGCGGACCTGA
>Ga0126381_100005673_pt1 | contig 13780 bp, 13 predicted proteins | sample PanSoiMetPlot_28_FD_96465 | JGI IMG/M metagenome (GOLD analysis project Ga0126381, IMG submission 96465) | Tropical forest soil microbial communities from Panama - MetaG Plot_28 | ecosystem: Environmental > Terrestrial > Soil > Tropical forest > Bulk soil | place: Panama | collected 2016-02-17
ATACTCCTCGTCGGCCAGCAGAAACTTGCTCAGGAACAGAAAAATGATTCCTCCGCCAACCAGTCCCGCGACTGCGGACAACATCAACCCGAAACCGACCCAGATCGCAGAAAATCGCGTCAGCAGATAACCTGTGCCACCAAACCACGCGAGAAACGCCGCCATGGTCGGCGGATTGAACGGCGAGACGCCTCCGCCTCGCATTGCCGCACCGCGTGCGGCGGCTCCACCATGTGCGACCGGCCCATGACCACCTGTGACAGGAGCATGTGCCATCGGTCCGTGCGCGATCGGTCCATGGACGCCGGGCAAGTGTCCGACGTGACCATGGAAGTGCGGCAGGTGTAAGCGGCCTATGCGTCCGCCAAAGACAAACGAGAAGAAGCTGAAGCAAAAACCGACCGCGAAACAGATCAAGTAGAAGTCTGACCAGGTCATCGGATTCGCCTCCCTTCAGTGCCCGAAGCGCGGCTGGGCGTGCCCGCGGCCGCCAATTCCGGACGCAACGCCTCCAAAAGGCGCTCGGCCAGTCCCGGGGTGTCGAGAATTGCGCCGAGCAACAGCAAGCAGCGGCGCGTGTCCTTCTCACGTGCGGCTTTGAGCAATACCTTGCTCACTTCCGCGTCACTCGCAAAACGTTCCGAACCTTGCAGCAGCCATACGTCGAGCTGCCCCTCGACCGTCCGCAGGTCAGACGTCAGCTCGGCGTGATAGCCGTCGGGATCGTCGACCAGAAATCCGGGGTGCACCTTGAAGAACTTAGCCAGCAAAGCGCGCGATGACTGTGTCATATGCGGGCGCGACCCGTTCTCGATCTGCGACAGATAGGACTGGCTGATGCTCTTGCCCCGTCCCCTTCCGCCCAACTCCTCGCGGATGGCGCGGACCAATTCGAGCTGCGTCATGGGCCGGCCGAGTCCGCGCAATGATCCTTCAACCTCGCGCAAGTAACGGATTTTCTCGCCCAGCTTCATGGTTGCCCCAAAGCATATTTCAAATCGAGATATTTATATTGCAATTTGCAATTTTTGTCAAGAAATGTATGGAGCTGCAGAATCAGCAGGATAGGGAAGGCGATGAGCACGGAGTGGCGGCCGTATGCCAACCCCTGTCATCCTGAGAAGTCGAAGGATCCCCTATCGACATCGCGCGACTTCGTTTGCGTTAACGCCTGACGGGTGCGACGAGAACGAGAGCAGGAAGGAATCTTTTCGCCTGTGCGCAACGGCGCGCTCTGCTCGACGTTGTGCTGCGCTCAGGACACGCCGTCGGGAGACGATCAATCCTCATTGCTCACTGCTCAATGCTCACTGCTGCAAAAAGCCCCCGGGTTTGGCCGGGGGCGAGACGCCTTGCTCTCTTCTTTCTGCTTTCTGCCGTGGAAACTTGCTTACTGGCGGCGACCGTTGTGCTTGTCGCGATAGATCTGGCGCGACATTTTGTTCTGCTGACGGTTGACCCTCGCTTTCTCTTGAGACGTCAGCTTGCCACCATTAGCGGCGCGGTCGCTACGGACTTCCTGGTTAATTCTCGATTCCTTGCTTTCCAGGTTCGCAGTTTCACCAGCCGTCAGCTGCCCGTTCTTGACGCCCTGCGCGATGCGATCCTGCTGGTTTTCCGCGCGCTTGCCGACTTCACTCTTCGGATTGGTATTCTGCACCGCTCGGTTGTGCTTGTCCTGATAGATCTGCTTGGAAAGCTGATTCTGCTGCTGATTCAGCGTGGCTTTATCGGCGTTGGTCAGCTTGCCGTTATCGAGCGAGCGCATGTCGCGCTCTTCTTTGTTCACGTCCGATTCTTTTTTTTCGAGGTTTGTGGTTTCGCCGGCGGTCAATTGTCCGCTGGAAACCCCGTTGGCGATGCGGTCCTGCTGATTCTCTTTGCGGTCCTGAATGCTTTGTCCGGTTACCGGTGCCGCATTCGTAGTCTGGGCCACAACCGACAACGCAAGAATTGCTAACGTGGCGCTCAACATCGAAATCTTGATCGTGCTCTTCATGGGTTCTCTCCGTTGGTCCTGATTCTGGATAAATCTCACTGCATTGTGGCCACGCCAGAAGAAACACAAAGTGTCAAGAAATGTTGCGGGAGTTTTGTTGTGACGGATCAAAAAAACTTGTGGCGGTCGAAAGGCCCTGGGGATACGGCTTTAGGAAGCTGAGGACTGTAGAAATCCCCACTTCTGGCGCAGCTGCCCAGAAGTGGGCACCCAGTACGTTGGCGACGGACGGTCCCTTAGAGCCCTGCCTCGATTCGCGACCTCGGGTCCAGGTAATCGCGCAGCGCGTCGCCGATAAAGTTGAAGCTCAGCACCGCGAGCATGACGACGGCCGCGGGAAACAGCACGAGCTGCGGTGCGTCGAATAGATGCGCGCGACCGTCGTTGAGCATCGCTCCCCAACTCGCCGTTGGAGGCGGAACGCCGAGACCGAGGAAACTCATCGTGGCCTCGAGAAGGATGGCACCAGCCATACCGATCGCCGCCTGAACGATGACCGGCTGAATGATGTTCGGGAGAATGTGATGCACGATGATGCGGAGATCGCTCGCTCCAAGCGCGCGAGAGGCTTCGACGAATTCGCGTTCACGAGCGGCGAGGACCTGTCCGCGGACCAGGCGGGCGTAGCCGACCCATCCGCTCAGTGAGAGCGCGACGACAAGATTGAATATCCCAGGACCGCGGAATGCAACGAAGGCAATCGCGATCAGGATTCCCGGAAAAGAGAGAAATGCGTTCATTACGACCACGTTGAGGAACCGGTCGATGGTGCCGCCATAGTATCCGGCGATGGATCCCACGATGAGTCCGAGAGCGAGAGAGGTGAGCACGACGCATCCGCCCACGAGCATTGAGATGCGCGCGCCATAAATGACGCGGGACAGGATGTCGCGACCGAGTTCGTCGGTGCCAAACCAGTGCGCGTGCGATACGGTGTCGAGGCGCACGGGAAGATTGATGGCGGCCGGATCTTGTGGTGCGATCCACGGAGCAAAAAACGCGAAGATTACGAAAATAACCACCAGAACAATGCCGAGGGCCGCGAGAGGATGATGGCGCGCGTTAGCTGCGATGCGGCGCGCAAACTGTTGAGGAGCGGAGTCACGGCGCGGAATCGAAACTTCGACGGTCGACATGTGTTCCCATCTTAGGCGCCGATGTCAAGTACCGCAAAACAGTGTCCGGTCAGACGATGACCGAAGGGAATCAGGCGGTTCGGCTCCGCTTTTGTAAGAATGCGATTCGCGGTTCTTCTACGCGGACGAAACCCCACCACGGAGAGAAAACATGAAGAGAGTTCTTACGCTTTCGGCTGTTGCATTGTCCTTTATTGCGGGCGCGGCGCTGTCGGCGCAGGTGCGCGACTGGCACGATTTGGAGGGCGTTCACCATCACGTGCAAGAGGCGATCCATGAGATGGAACGGGCGCGTTCAGCGAACCACTATGACATGGGCGGTCACGGCGTGAAGGCCGAAGAGCATTTGCGTGCCGCCGAGCGTGAGTTGGGCATGGCGATTGAAGACGCACGCAGATAGAGTCTGAACTTCGTCGGCATTGATCCGTCGGGGCGTCGAGGACTGACGCCCCGGCTGGCACCAATGGCAGTTACTTTTCCTCCGCGCGGAGCCATTCTTCTCATGTGTCGAAGCCTCCGTCGCCGATCAAGCCGGGCAGGTCTGCAACGGTGAGTTTCGTTCGCGATTCTCCATTGCGGAGTAGTTCACAGTACAGTTTGATTCCGTCAGCGATGGCGGTCTTCGTCTTCCCCGCCCATGCGCATGCGCGAACGTCGCCGCCCACTGGACGCTGTCGATAGCCGAGAACAGCCGTTGAAGATCCGTCATTGCCTGATCCTCGGGTTAGCGACCGAGTATAGAAGATCCGTCAGAAGATTCACCGCGACGTAAGTCAGGCCGATGGCCAGGATGCAGCCTTGCACGACGTAATAGTCGCGGTTGGAGATGGCGTCGATGGTGAGGCGGCCGATGCCGGGCCAGGAGAAGATCTTTTCAGTGACGATTGCGCCCGCGAGTAACGCGCCGAATTGGAGGCCGAGCACCGTGAGTACCGGGATCATCGCATTTCTCAGCGCGTGACGATAGACGACCGTGCGCTCGGGCAGGCCTTTGGCGCGGGCGGTGCGGATGTAGTCCTGACTGAGCTCTTCGAGCATGCTGGTGCGCACCATGCGCGTCAGGATCGCAGCGAGCGCGCTGCCCATCGTGATCGCGGGCAGAACGAGGTTGGCGAGAGATCCCGCACCGGACACCGGGAGCCATCCCAATTTGATCGCGAAGAGCAAGATCAAGATCGGGCCCAGTGCGAAATTGGGGAACGAGAGGCCGAAAAGGCTGAGGACTGAGAGCAGGCGATCGTCCCAGCGATTGCGGCGCCGGGCGGAGCGGACTCCGGCAGGTATCGCGAGAACGATCGCGACGAACAGGCTCGCGAGCGTGAGGCGCAGCGTGTAGGGATAGCGCTCTAACAGGAGCTTGGTGACGGGCTGGTTGTAGCGGATGGAGCGGCCGAGGTCTCCGTGGAGGACGCCGTTCCAGTAGCGCAGATATTGCTCACCCAGCGGGGCATCGAGCCCGTAGGCGTGGCGCGTGGCGGCGATGTCAGATGGCGGGGCGCCCTCGCCCAGCATCTGGGCGATGGGGTCACCGGGGACGAGATGGATCAGGAGGAAAACGAGGCTGACGACCAGCCAGATGACTGGGAGGGTGTAGAGGACGCGTTTGAGGAGGGTTTTCAGGGGCAGTGTCCAGTGCTCAGCGGTCAGTGGTCAGTGACCAGTGATCCGTCTTCCAACGTTTGTCATCCGCAGCGGAGCGAGCGCGGAGGCGCTCGCGGAGCCGAAGGATCCCTTCGGACTTCATGCAACGTTGCCGTCTGAGGCAATTCTCTTCGAGGGCGCTTAACCGACAGTAACGAGAGAACGCCTTGGTGTGTCCGACCAGAGGGGAGCGGGTGTAGGGATGCTTCGATTGCGCCCGACGGCTCGCCTTGCTCGCCGTCGTGCTTCGCTCAGGATGACAGGTCTTTGGGTCAGTTGAGCAAGCCGGCATCGTCATCAATTGCCTGCGCCTTTGGCGGCTTCGGCTTCGCCTTCCAGCCTTGCCATCTTCTCGATTCTTACGCGCGCGATGCGATGGCCTTCCATTTCCTCCACTGTATAGCGGCGGCCTTCGTATTCAAAGCTGTCGCGGAGGTTGGGAATGCGCTGCAGGCGCGCGAGGATGAATCCGGCGAGCGTTTCGAACCCGGCATCGCGCGGCAAAGTGAGGCCATATTCCATTTCGAGGTCGCGGATATTGAGGGAGCCGTCCAGTACCATCACCGATTCGTCTTCCAGCGCGGGTTCGCTCGGCGACACATCGAACTCGTCTTCGATATTGCCGACCAACTGCTCGAGAATGTCTTCGACGGTGATTACTCCCGCGGTCGATCCGAATTCATCGACGACAACGGCGAGGTGACGGCGGCGATCTTTGAACTCAGCCAGCAGTTCGGCAAGGACCTTCGTTTCCGGGACAACGAGCACGTCATGCATGATTTGAGCGATCTGCATTCGCGAGATGCGGACTGCGGTCGACTGGCCGAGGTTGCTTAGGCGGAGACGCATCCAGCGCATGAGGTCTTTGTAGTAGAGGACGCCGACAATGTGCTCGGGCCCGCGCTGCGGATCGTATACCGGGATGCGGGAATGTTGGCCTTCGACGACTTTAGCCAGCGCATCGTCGAGCAGGAGGTCAGAAGGCAAAGAGAAGATGTCGGGGCGAGCGACCATGACTTCACGGACCGTAATACTGTCGAGTTCGATCGCGCTGTGAATCATCTCCTCCTGGAATTCCGGAATCTGTCCGAACTGGCGGCTGGCGGTGACGATGAGTTTCAGTTCGTCGGGGGAATGAACAGCCCCGCCGCGGCGGCTGGGTTGCGCACCGAACACGCGGAGGACCATGCCTCCGGAGCGGCGCATAAAGAAGAGGATTGGACGCGTAAGGGTCAGGAAGGCTTCCATGGGCGCAGCCACAGCCAGCGCGATTTGTTCGGGGCGCTGCAGCGCCAAGGTCTTTGGCACTAGCTCGCCGAGGATCACGTGCATGTAGGTGATCAGCGTGAAGGCAATGGCGATCGCGATGCCGTGGGCGTAAATCTCGAGATGTGGCAGGCGCTGTACGAAATGAAGGCTGCCGACGAGGCCGGCGACCATGGGTTCGCCGATCCACCCTAGGGTAAGACTGACCATGGTAATGCCGAGTTGGACGCCGTTTACGACCTCGTCGAGATGCTGATGAAGACGTTGGACGCCGCGGGCGCCGATGCGTCCGGCTTCGATGAGTTGCTGGATGCGCGTATCGCGGACGCTGACTAAGGCGAATTCCGCAGCTGCGAAGAAAGCATTGGCTGCTACCAGGAGAAGGATCAGAAAGACCCGGAGCAGCACAAAGGCAATCATGGGATTGGGTAATTCTAACATTTGAAACGGTAAACTGGGGCTAAAGCCCTATGAATCTAAAGGGCTTTACGCCGCTCATTAAGGGCTGCGCTTCAAAAGCGCTTTCTCCCTGTTCGCAAGCCATCGCCTGGACAGCTCGCGTCTGGGACTTTTTCTGCATTCTCGACCGCTTCGTACTGAGCGACCTTCAGAACCAATTCTTTAGTAGTAGGCGATCGATGAAATTGAGTGATGAATGTCACAAAATTCCAGACCGAACTTCGCTATCCTTTTTATAAGACAGGGGTCTAACTGGCATATGGGCCGTTTGGCAACGTGTTGAAAGATTTTTGCATCGCACGCAGCGATTCTCAGGAACAAACACAGTTGGTGCTACGTACTAGGGAGTGAGGGCAGCAATGGCTCCCAATCTCCACCTACATACAGGAGGCGTTGTGAACGGCAACGGGAATAATAAGAAGAAACGTCGCAGAGTAATTATCTGGAGTAGCGTGGGACTGGCTCTGGTCCTGCTGATCGCGGTAGGCGTCATTGCGGCCAAGAGTGGCGGAACGAAGATCGATCCTTCCAAGCTCGCCAAGGTGGAAAAGGGCGATTTGGCCAAGAGCGTAGTCGCGACCGGCAAAGTCACTCCGATCACCAAAGTCGAAGTGAAATCGAAGGCCAGCGGCATTGTGAAAAATCTGCTGGTTGACTACGGCGACCACGTGAAGAAAGGCCAACTGCTGGCGCAGCTCGATAAAGTCGAGATTGAGGCGCAGGTGGCTCAGTCCAAAGCGGCACTCGAAGCGGCGCAGGCGAATCTCGCCAGTTCGCAGGCCGACTACGAGCGCGCCAAGGTCGACGCCGAGGGTCCGGATGTTCCCCCGTTGAAGCGCGCCTATGACCGTGCCATCGGGATGGCGAAGGACGGCGTGGTTTCGCAGTCAGCGCTCGACGATGCCGAGAAGAACTACACCATGGCCGTCAATAAGCAGAACGTTGCCAAGGCGCAGGTCAGCGTGCTGAAAGCGAAGATCGCGCAGTCGCAGGCGCAAGTGGCGGAGGATCAGGCGAACCTGAAGCAATTAGAGGAGCAGCTCAGCTATACCGACATCATCTCCCCCATCGACGGCATCGTTCTGTCACGCGACGTCCAGATGGGTGACGCGGTCAGCTCGATTCTGGTTTTGGGATCGACCGCAACGTTGGTCATGACCCTCGGTGACACGAGCGAAGTATACGTAAAGGGCAAAGTCGACGAGAGCGACATCGGCAAGGTGTATCTCGGACAGCGCGCGCGAATCAAAGTTGAGTCCTTCAAGGACAAGACGTTCGACGGCAAGGTGACGAAGATTTCTCCGATGGGTGTGGAGAAAGACAACGTCACGACCTTCGAAGTTCGTGTGTCGATCCAGAACCCGGGGGGCGAACTGAAAGCAGAAATGACCGCCAACGCCGAAATCATCCTCGACGAACACAAGAACGTACTGCAGATTCCCGAAGGCGCGATCATCTACGACAAGGACAAGAAAGCCTCGGTCGAAGTTCCTAATCCGAAGGGTAAAGACGGCAAAGATAAGGTTGCCGTCAACATCGGCATCTCGAACGGCGCAAAGACCGAAGTGCTGAGCGGCCTGAAGGAAGGCGATCAAGTCGTACTGCAGTAAAGCGACGTCAGACCTCAGACCTCGGACTTCAGCGCTGTGACTGGCTGATTTCGAGGTCTGAGTCGCGTAAGGCTGATCTTCTCAAGCAAGATGAGGTCCGAAGTCTGAGGTCCGGTTCCCATGACTCTCTCCGAAATTCTTCGACAAGCCATCGGGACATTCCGGGCACACAAGATGAGGACGTTCCTCACGATGTTTGGGCTCGTGTGGGGAATCGCATCGGTGATTTTGCTCGTCGGCTTGGGGCGAGGATTCGTGGTCGATCAGAAAAAACACATGGAGACGCTTGGCAAGGACCTCGTCATCATGTGGGGTGGAAGAACGAGTACGCAGGTTGGGGGACGGGCGGCCGGACGCGAGATTCATCTGAACGTCGACGATGCCGAGTTGATTCGAGGCGAGTGTTATCTGGTGAAGAATGTCAGCCCGGAGTTGCGCAGAACGATCCCGGAAGTCAGTCAATTCAATCTTGCGAATCGCGGCGTCGTGGGGATGTGGCCGTCGTACCAGGAATTCCGTTCACTGAAAATCTCAGAGGGCCGTCTCATCAGCGCCGATGACGAGCGGGAGGGGCGGCGCGTGGTGGTGCTGGGATCAAAAGCTTACCGGCAGTTGTTTCCAGGACAGCCTGCGATTGGCGCGACGGTGCTGGTCAAGAGCGTACCTTATTCGGTGATCGGTGTTCTTCAAGAGAAGAAACAGAATTCGAACTACAGCGGTCCGGACAACGATTATCTCTTCGCACCGTATGCAGCCGTGTCACGGGACTTCCCTCCCCCAGACAAACCCGGCGCCGGAATCACGCGCGGATATCTGGACGACATTGTGTTTGAAGTGGCCGATCCCGAGCGGCACGAGGAGGCCGTGCTGCAGGTGCGACGCTCGATTGCGCGCGTGCGGCACTTCGATGCGCTCGACAAGGATGCGCTTTTCATCTGGGACACGATGGATGGGGCGAAGCAACTGGCAAAGATTTTCGGAGTCGTCACGCTGTTCTTTGGCTGCGTGGCGATCGTGACGTTGTGTTTGGGTGGCATCGGCGTGATGAACATCATGCTCGTTTCGGTCACCGAGCGCACGCGGGAAATCGGCACGCGTAAGGCGATGGGCGCGACCAAACGCGACATCCTGCGGCAGTTCTTTGCCGAGTCGGCGATGTTGACGCTTGTCAGTGGGTTTCTGGGGCTCGCCTTCGGGATGGGAACCTGCATTCTGATGACTGCGGTGCCGCTGCCCGACTTCGTACCGCACCCGATCGTTTCGCCGATTTCCGTAGTCCTCGCAATTTTGACGCTTTCGATGATTACCGTGACGGCGGGCATGTATCCGGCCCAGCGCGCCGCGGATATGACACCTGTGGAGTCACTACGTTATGAATAGAAAAAGCCGAGTTCCCTCTTCCGCTTCCGTGTCCGGCCGATTGAGTTTTCTCGCGATCGCGCTGGTCGTACTGTATGCATCCGCCGCCTTTGCATTGGGGCCGCAAGGCACGTTTGATCGGACACTGACCGTCAGTGGCCCCGTCGATCTGGAAGTTCTCACACACTCGGGCGACGTGAAAGTGCATGCCGACTCGTCTTCGAGCCAGGTCGTCATTCACGGAAAGATTTATGTCGGCGACCACTGGCTGATGGGGCGGCGGGATGACGATGTCCACGCAATCCAGCAGAATCCGCCGATTCGACAGGACGGCAACAGCATTCACATCGATTACGTGAATGTGCGAAACATCTCGATCGACTATGATGTCAGCGTGCCCGCCGACACGACTGTTCGCACGCGCAGCGGATCGGGGGATCAGGAGATTCGGGGCACGCATGGCAACGTCGATGTGCAAACTGGATCAGGCGACGTTCGCCTGGCCAGTCTGACGGGAGAGATACACCTGCAGACCGGATCTGGTGACGTCCGGGCGCACGAAGTCTCCGGATCGGTGCGGGGCGGCACGGGCAGCGGGGATGTTGAAGTAGAAGAAACCGGTCCGGGCGACATTGACCTGCACACGGGTTCCGGTGGGATTACAGCGCGCGGAGTGCAGGGCGGCTTCCATAGCCAGACCGGCAGCGGCGATATCACGGCCGAAGGCACACAGAGTGGCGCGTGGGAGTTGCATACCGGTTCTGGCAACGTGCACGTGCACCTGCCTTCGAATGCTGCATTCGATGCGGACATTTCGACCAGTTCCGGCAGTGTGGATGTGGGCGCTCCAATCGAGATGACCGTGCAAGGACGGATCGGGGATGTTCACAAATCGATCCACGGCAAAGTGCGTGGAGGCGGGCCATTGCTGCGCGTACGCACCGGATCGGGGGATATTCATATCGAGTAACTTCCGTAGCCACGGATTTACACGGATGAACACGGACAAACCAAGAACGAGTTCTCCGATCCGATTGTCTTTTATCTTATCCGCGTAGGTCCATGTTAATCCGTGGCCGCGAAGTTGAATCGCAACCATGTTCCTAAAAGAACTCATCTCGCAAGGCTGGCAAGCGCTGATGCGCGACCGCACCCGCTCAGCGCTGACCATGCTCGGCATCGGGTGGGGTCTCGTTTCGGTCGTGCTGCTGCTTGCCTACGGACAGGGACTGGGCGGCTGCGTGCTGCATGCGTTCCTGAACATGGGGAACAACGTCATTGTTCTTTGGCCGGGACAGACCAGCATGCAGGCCGGCGGGCAGAGAGCAGGTAAGGCAGTCAAGTATGAACTCGAAGATGTCGAGGCACTTCGCGATGAAGTGCCGATTATTCGGGCCGTAAGCGGCGAGATCGATCGCGACCTCGGATTCAAGATCGGCACGCGCGTGGTTTCGATCATGGTGCGTGGCGTCGACATGCCTTACGGGCAGATGCGAAAACTCGATTTGGCCGATGGGCGTTACTTCAACGAAACCGACTTCGCCGATCATCGGCGAGTGGTCATTCTCGGATATGAGGCGGCGAAGAAAGTTTTTCAGGGCGCGCCTGGGGTTGGACAGCACGTCGAAATCGGTGGCCTTGATTTCGAAGTGATTGGGACGATGCGCAACAAGATCCAGGACTCGATGTATCAAGGTCCGGACAACGAAAACGGATTCATCCCATTCGCCTTGATGCGCGATCTGAAGAATCTGCGCGATCCCGACGAAATCATCATCCAGCCGACGGCTCCGGAACTAAACAAGAAAGCGCTGATGGCGGCGCGCGAAGTGATTGCGCGGCGGCATCACTTCGATCCGAAAGATGACAAGGCCACGCCCGAGTGGGACACGATTGAAGACCGCAGCATGATCAACGCATTCTCGTACGGGCTACAAGCTGTGCTGGGGTTGATCGGAGTGGTCACGCTGGCCGTTGGCGGTATCGGGGTGATGAACATCATGCTGGTCTCCGTCACGGAGCGAACGCGCGAGATTGGCTTACGCAAGGCGGTGGGAGCGCGGCCGCGGCACATCATGATCCAGTTTCTGCTTGAGGCCCTGGTGCTGACGTTTGTCGGCGGGATGGTCGGAATGTTCGTAGCGGAATTTCTCACCTGGGTGATACCGCCGATGCCGCTGTATGACGAGTTCTACAAGACTGCCAATCACGAAGGCGCGATCTTCCTGCACGCTTCGATGGGTGTGATGGTCATCTCGTTCACGATTCTCGCCTTGGTTGGAATCGTGTCTGGATTCTTCCCTGCCCTTAAGGCGTCGAAGCTGAACCCGATTGAAGCGCTGCGATACGAATAAGCAGCCCGAGCGGCGCGAATAATGCCCAACAGCGGACATCGCAGATGCAGGAGCGGGGACTTTCTTTTCTGCCTAGGCTTGCCTGTCGCCGGCTATGTTCCGGATCTTCAGCACAAGGCTGACACTGCCGGGAAAAGGATCCGCATTCTGGATTTCGATCTCGATCGCACTGTAGCGACGCGGATCGGCAGCGAATCCAAGGTTCTGGCGCGCTTCCATCGACATTCGATCGCTATCGGTCAAACGGAGAAATGGGCTGAGGACTTCCATAGCAGCACGACCGAATTCTTCGGCGGCCGATCGGAAAGGCCATGCCAGAACCAGTGACCTCCATCGAAAGGTATGCTGAACGGATCGCGGCTGCCGGTACCACGTCCGCTCGCTGGTCACTGCGGGCGGCGCGACAAGCTTGGTGACGTGGTGCTCGATCGTAGTTTGGAGTTCCCGGCGCATCCAGATAACGTTGGATGCAGTCCCTCGACCTGGGGTAGCCGCGGGCAAAGGGTCGAGATTCTGCCGTTACCACAGTGCCTTGACTCTTCCCTTCCCCGACAAGTAACTTCGGATCAACAGGGATAATTCTGTCTTCCAGCGAGGAAAAGTTTGCCGCATCGGCCAATCATTACTCTTACTACTGACTTCGGAACCAACGACCATTTTGTCGGCGCCGTGAAGGGAGTCATTCTCGACATCGTGCCGGAAGCGGCGATCGTCGATATCTCGCATGCGGTACAGGCATATGACGTTCTCGACGGCGCGATCACGATTTCGCAGACCTATGCGTACTTTCCAACCGGAACGGTACACGTGGTAGTTGTCGATCCAGGAGTGGGAACGACGCGGCGGCCGATCATCGCGTCGAGCGATGGATATCATTTTGTCGCACCGGACAATGGCGTGCTTTCGATGGTGTACGCAAAAGAAGAGCGCATCCATGTCCGCCATATCACGTCTGATCATTATTTCCGTCAACCGGTGAGCAGCACATTCCATGGGCGCGATGTGTTTGCACCGGTGGCGGCTTATCTGGCCAAGTTCGTCGATTCGCACAAGTTCGGCGACGAAATTGAAGATTATGTGAAATTCGCTGCTCCGCGTCCGAAGCCGACAGCTGACAACCGCATACGGGCTGTCGTGCTCAAGGTCGACCGGTTCGGCAACCTGATCACCAACATCACTGCCGAGGATATTCCCGCTCTGTTTACCGACAAGCCTGGCAAATTCAAGCTGGTTGTGGGCAACAAGGAAATCACGGAGATCCGCAAAGCCTACGCGGAGGGCAAACAGGGAGAAGTTTTCGGGATTCTGGGAAGCATGGGTTATCTCGAAATCGTCGCGAATCGCGCTCCGGCTGCTCAACTCACCGGCGCAGCCAAAGGCAGCGAGGTCGCCATTCTTCTTGGAGACGCCGCAGCCGCTGGCAAGGGCGCATAGGGTTTCCGCACCGCTGGGCCACCGTATTTGCAAATTTTCGATAAGACTTTGCTTCCATCGTTGCGTTCATTTGTAGAACGCGATGCCACACACGCCATTCAGAAGCAACGCCAGTCCTAGCGCTATGACCACACCCTTGGCATAGCTTGATTCTTTAACATGACGAAGGGCGACAACTCCTACCAAGATCAGCGCAACGGCGTTGAATGCTGGAAAAATCCATCCGGGCTTGCCTCCCGGAATCCCGGCAAGAAAGATGGTCAAGAAAACACATCCGAGACTGGCTACAATACCGAGAAGGAATCCCAGGAAGACCTGCAGATTCGAGCGGGGCTTTTCTGGGTCTGCATCGAACATGGGCTTGCTACGAGCTTTTTGGTTTGGGATGAACGTAGCGGTCCATTTCGCCCGTCCATCGTAGGAACCGCCACAGGTCGTGGCGCTCGCGCCACATGAACTCCCAGAATTCTAGAAAGCCAATCTGTTTCATCTTGACGCCTGTATAGGTTTCGATCCGCCACA
>Ga0126381_100005674_pt1 | contig 13779 bp, 10 predicted proteins | sample PanSoiMetPlot_28_FD_96465 | JGI IMG/M metagenome (GOLD analysis project Ga0126381, IMG submission 96465) | Tropical forest soil microbial communities from Panama - MetaG Plot_28 | ecosystem: Environmental > Terrestrial > Soil > Tropical forest > Bulk soil | place: Panama | collected 2016-02-17
ACGGCTCGGTGCGCGTACCTGAAGTGCTGGTTCCATACATGGGCGGGCAAATCGTCATCGCATCCAAGTAAAATGAAATAGAGAGTTTCCCCCGATGGGTCGTATTTTAAAAAGCTATATTTTCTGGACGTACGAGCGCGGCGGCTTTCACTATGACGTAATGGTGACGCTGATTCTTGCGTTCATCTTCATCACGCCGCACGTATGGAACTACGGTGATCATCCAGCCGCCGGAAATTTCGCTCCCAGTGAAGTTGTAGTTCGGGCGGAAGGCGAAAATTCATTCACTTATCAGATTCCCGCTGAGCAAGTGCGCGGCAATTCTTCCATGCAATTCCAAGACCGGCTGGAGCAGAGCATCGAACGCATCTCCGGCCACATGGTCATTGAGCACTACGACACGCTAAAGGACGCGAGCGGCAAAGTGACCGCTTATAAAGTATGGGCGCACCGCTAGTGGTCAAGTCGCATCTAAGGGAAGCGTGTCTGACGAATCTATGAGACGAATTACGATCAAACATTTCGCCGCAGCCGCGCTCGTATGCCTGTCGGCAGTTTGCGCCTCAGCGCAGAGCGGCGACCTCCAAAAGATTCTCAGCCAGATGGACGCTGCCTCGCTAAAGTTCCAGAGTGCCCAAGCCGATTTCAGCTGGGACCAACTCACTGCCGTCGTCCAGAGCCACGAGATTACGACTGGCACCATCGCATTCCGTCGCGTAGGCAGCACCACGGAAATGATTGCGCACGTAAAGACTGACAACGGCCAGCCCGCTCCCAAAGACATTCTCTATAAGAACGGCGAGCTCGCTTACTATCAGCCAACGATCAAGCAGCAGACCATCTTCTCCGCCGGCGCGAATCGTCAGCAATATGAAGGCTTCCTGACCCTCGGTTTCGGTGGCAGCGGTAAAGACCTCGCCGCCAATTGGAATGTCAATTTCCAGGGCATAGAAATCGTCGACAACGTGCAGACGGCCAAACTCGATCTGACTCCGAAGCAGTCGGGCGGCAACCAGATGTTCACGCATATCACCATCTGGATCGACCCCGCTCGCGCCATCTCGCTCAAGCAGATCTTCTTCCAGGAGAGCGGCGACACCCGCACCGCAACCTACTCAAACATTCAGATGAACCAGGTCCCTGCGAGCGCCTTTGCACTCAAGTTGGCAAAGGACACGCAAACGGTGCGGAAGTAGTTTTTTTACTTATCCACCAGCAGCAATTTTCTCCGTCTGCCGTGACATCTTCGCAGTCCGTTCCAACTTGTCCCAGTTGAACGGACGTCCATCAATCGCTCGTTTCAGCGTCTTGAAGAGCACCAGAGAAAAGATCTGCCGGTAAGAAAAGCGCTGCAGCCAGATGTGGAAGAGCAGCCACCCATCGCCCTTGTTCGCTGGATGCCGCCGTTCCAGCGCGAACGCAAGAATCGACGTGACGAAATCAATCAGCAGGAAAGCAAGGAAATAAACCAGCAGCTTCTCAAAGCTTGCCGGGCTCGCCGCTTCCGGATGGTAATGCTTGTTCCACCAGTACTGAATGATGCCCGCCACAAACATGATGTCGATGAACGGTGAAACCAGCGGCAGCAAAATCTGAAAAATGACAATATTCGGCAGTGCAAACAATCCCATTGCGCGATTCGTGCGAAACGCCTGCTTATGCTTGAACACAGCCTGCAGAATCCCAAACGACCACCGGAAGCGCTGTCGCATCAGCCCATTCATCGTCGTCGGTGCTTCCGTAAACGCAAGCGCGCGATCTTCATAGATGACCTTGTATCCCTGTTCCAGCAGATTCATCGTCAGGTCAGCATCTTCTGCAACAGTGTTAATCGGATAACCACCGCCCTTGATGACAGCGTTCGTCCGCCACGCACCAATCGCCCCGGGCACAACCGTCACTACGCTGAAAAGATCCATCGCGCGCCGCTCAAAGTTCTGGCTGGTGATATATTCCAGCGCCTGCCAGCGCGTCCACAGATTCACCTTGTTGCCGACCTTTGCATTCCCGGCAACCGCGCCGATGCGCTCGTCAGCGAAATGAACCACCAGCTTCGCAACAGCATCCGGAGCAATCACCGTATCGGCATCGATGCCAACATAAATTTCTTCATCAAGACGTCCCAGAGCGAAATTCAAAGCCTCGGCCTTACCCGCGTTGGGCTTGGTCAAAACGGTGAGCAGCCCCGACGCAATCTCTTCCGGATACGCCTCGCGCACAACATCATAAGTCTTGTCCTTCGACCCGTCATCGATCACAACAATGCGCAGATTCTTGTAAGTCGAATTCATCACCGACCGCACAGTCCGCACGATGACCTTCTCTTCGTTATATGCGGGCACCAGGACAGCGACACGCGGCTCATATTCCCCAACGTCAGGAGTCTTGCGGCGACGCAACCGATCGATCAACGCAAACACGCCCACCAGAATCAGCCGCGCGCTCATCAGCACATCGCCGACAAAGAAGACCGTCACAACAAAATGACTAAAAAACCCAAAGATAAAAAACGCGACAGAATCGATGCGTGCCTGCCATCTCAGCTGAGGCGCAATTGGAGGCATCACTTCCGCCGTCGTCTTGCCCATCAATTCTGAGACGGGAACGAATTCATATCCCTTCGCCCGCAGTGTCGTAATAAGTAGTGGCAGCGCTGCAACCGTAACTGAGCGGTCACCACCGCCATCATGCAAAAGGACGATGCTGCCGCGAAAATCCGGACGCTCTTTCATCGCGGCTAAAGCATCCAGCACTGTTTGAACAATCTGCTGAGGAGTCCTGCGCGGATGCTCATTCCAGTCGTCGGTATCGATCTTGTTACCAACGATGATGTATCCCATCTGCTCGATGCGATCTGCGGGAGCCGCCTGGTCATTGGTCTCAGGCTCCTGATCAATCGAGTAAGGTGGCCGGAAATAAAGTGGCTGGACACCTGTTTCGGCTGCGAACAGGCGCTCCGTCAGGTTCAGCTCAAGATCAAGCTGTCTCTGCGAAATTTCGCTGATGTCCGGATGCGTGAAGGTGTGATTGCCAATCTCATGCCCTTCGCGCACGTAGCGCTTCAGCAGGCCAGGATTCTCCTGTGCCTGCTCGCCGATCACCATGAACGCGCCCTTCACGTTGTACTGTTTCAGAACGTCCAGGATCTTGGGCGTCCATGTTGGATCAGGTCCATCGTCGAATGACAGCGCCAGCTTCTTCGGCTGATAACCATACTGACCAATCGTGTAAGCATGCGGCAGCACTACCATGTGCTCGTCCGTCACCGTGAAGTTGTCCGCATCCATGCTGACTGTGCGGCTGCCTCGCTCAGGACGCGCAACAATGCGCAGAATGTCACCTTCACCCTCGGTGTTCACATCGTGTCCCGGCGGCACGTCCTTCAGCAGTTGCGGAGCATCGGGTGCGCTCGGATGATCCCAGACCGCCCACATCGAGCCGTCTTCAGAACCAAGCCGCCACAGCGCGAAGGTTTTCAGCCCCATCTGTCGTGCGGCGCGCAGCTCATTCAGAGTCGTCACCCCATCCAGAAACCAAACCTGATGGCGCACGTGCTCATCTTCATCGTCGTACGCAAAGTGCGGGTTCAGCTCATCGCCTTCGAGATGGACGTCCGCCTCAGCGTCCGAGGCACGCTGCCACGCCTCCTGCACCGTTAGGTCTTCAGTGTCCAGAACTTTATGGCTGGGCTTCTTGCCTTTTTCCGGCAGAGGAGTCGACCAGTCATACCCGTAATTTCCAAGAGCGCAAATGATCTTCTGCTTGGGCACCAGCTTGAGAACATGTGCAAGGTTGCCTTCAAACCAATCCTGCGCTGCAATCGGGCCCGGCTCGCTCGTCTCCTCATGCTGGTCATAGTTCATAAGAATGATGCCGTCGCTGTTCCGGGCAATTGCCTTCATCGCCTCGTCCGGCGTGCTCACCTGCACATTCACATACAGGTGCAGGTTCTTTCCATGAAGGTCGTTGTAGATCTCGCCAATCCACTCGGCATACAGCTTTTGGTCCTCATCGGGTACCTGCTCAAAATCCAGACAAATGCCGTGATAGTTCGGATTCGCCGCAAGAAACTTGTCGAGCTGAAGATGAAGACTTTCACGCGCCGCCGGATTTTCCAGCATTTGCCCGATCACATCGCCGTTCCACGTGCCCGCAGCAACGTCGTAATCGTTCAGCATCGGAAAGATTTCCGTATCTTCCTTGGCAGCGGCAATCGTGCGCGCAACAGAATTTTCCGGATCGATGCCGTGTACTACCCCATTGCTGTCGACAACGTCATAGATACTTACCGGAAAGAGTGGGGTAGCTGCACGTAACTTCCCATCTGCGGAACTCACATGCAACCAATCGGGAAAGAGCAGATCGACCTGGTGGACATGCGCTTTTAGAGAGGCAAGACTGTTGGGATCGTTAACGTAGAATGCTGCACGCAGCCCTTCATCGGCATTCAGCGGAATCTCCGACGGCTTCCTATGGGTCCGTCGCCTCGGTGACCTCTGCGCCGTTTTCTTCAGCTCCGGTTGGGACTTCAGCGCCTTATAGTTGCGTTTCTGCGTAGGCAGCAGCAACTCGGGCAGCGATTGCCGCTTGATCACGCTGAATGCAAAAACGGCGAGCACAACCGTCAGTACGACAGCAGTTACATCCAGAACACGGCGCAGCCGCTTCCAACGCTTCCGCTGCGGATCATAAAAGACCTGTTTCATTCGCTCCCGGGGTATCTCAACTTCTATTGTATTGGTTTACGTCTCTGCCTAAATATCCACCGGCCTGTATCATTCACTAGAATGCTGGCCGCGCTTCCTCGCAAATGGTGGATCGCTCTTTTTGCGCTCGCTGCCGGGGCCGTGCTCCGGCTCTGGTTCATCCACGCCTATCCTGAAGTACAGGGTGACCCGCTCATCTATGGCGACATCGCCAAGAACTGGATGCAGCACGGAATTTACGGCCTGACGAATTCTGAAGGCATTCGTCCCACGCTTATCCGTCTGCCCGGCTATCCGCTTTTTCTTGTGCTCTGCTTTAAGCTCTTCGGGCTGGAGCACTACCACGCCGTGATGTACGTGCAGACGGTCATCGACCTCATCACGTGCCTGCTCATTGCCGGATTCACCGCGAAAATCGCATCCCGCCGCGCCGCCTGGGTTGCCCTCTGGCTTGCCGCGCTCTGTCCTTTTACTGCGAACTACGCCGCAACACCGCTCACCGAAACACTGGAACTCTTCTCCATTGCGCTAGCGCTCTTCAGCTTTGCGCGCCTTTTAGAGAACCCGCAATGGCGCTGGGTGTTGCTGCTTGCATTCGCTTTTAGTTGCGCCGCAATTCTGCGCCCCGATGGCGCATTGTTGGCCGTTGCCTTCTGCCCAGCCATCTTCATCTACGGGGCAAGACTATGGGGCAGCCGCCTGATGCTGCGCATGGCCCTCGTCTGCGGGGTCCTTGCGGTTCTTCCCTTCATTCCTTGGACCATCCGAAACTGGAAGACTTTCCACGTCATTCAGCCGCTCGCTCCACGCTACGCCATGGACCCCGGCGAATACACAAGTCCCGGATTCAATCGCTGGACCAAAACTGTCTGCGCCGACTTCACCTGCACTTGGGAGATCTATTGGAACGCCAACAGCGACGAGTTGCCGTTTGAAAAGCTCCCCTCGCGCGCGTTTGATTCTCCAGCGCAGTACATAAAAACAAAGCACCTGTTCGCCGATTACAACAAAACAACGACGCTCACTCCCGAAATCGACGATCGCTTCGCCCAACTCGCCCAGGAGCGCATCAGCGCCGACCCGCTACGCTATTACATCGCCATGCCGCTGTTGCGACTGGCCGATATGTGGCTCCGCCCGCGCACAGAGCTGCTCTGGATTGAGCTGCGCTGGTGGCAATACTCAAAACACCACGCCGAGACAGAATTTGCTATCGCCTACGCCGCGCTCAATCTTGGTTATATTGTCATGGCCCTGATCGGCCTCACCGGCGAGCCGCGCTTCGCCGGAGTCATGCTGCTCTTCATCCTTTTCCGATGCGCGTTGCTCGCGACCATTGAAGCCCCCGAGCCGCGCTACACGCTCGAATGTTTCCCCATGCTCATCGCGCTGGCAGGCGTTGCCTGCGAACGCAAGAACCCTTATCTCCGCCTGCCGCTTTAATCTGAGAAGAGACTTATGAACAAAGAAATGTGGACTGCTGTCGACGACTATATTAATGACCAACTCGTGCCTTCTGATCCAGCGTTGGATGCCACCCTTACCGCCTGTACCGACGCAGATCTGCCCGCAATTAGCGTTACGCCCAGCCAGGGAAAGCTGCTGCAGATGCTGGCGCGTCTCGTAAACGCGAAGAATATCCTCGAAATCGGTACCCTCGGCGGCTACAGTACCATCTGGCTAGCCCGTGCATTGCCCGCCGATGGTCGCCTCATCACCATGGAATTCGATCCGAAACATGCCGAAGTCGCAAGCCGTAATATCGACAGCGCAGGTCTGTCTGAAATGGTCGAGTTGCGCGAAGGAAAGGCTCTCGACCTGCTCCCCGAACTCGCCGCCGAAGGACTCGAAGCCTTCGACCTGATCTTCATCGACGCAGACAAGTGCAACAACCTGCAATATTTCGATTGGGCGCTCAGGCTCTCGCGAAAAGGCAGCCTGATCATCGTTGACAACGTCGTTCGGGACGGCCGCGTGATCGAAGCCGAGAGCATAGAAACTGATCCCGACATTCAGGGCATCCGCAGCCTCTTCAAAAGAATGGCTGCAGAGCCGCGCATTTTGTGTACCGCGCAACAAACAGTAGGCAGCAAGGGCTATGACGGTTTCGCCATTGCGCTGGTTACTGGTTGAGAACTTAGACCCAGCCCCCGTCAATGATGTGACTCTGCCCCGTAATCGCCGAGGAATCATCCGACGCAAGAAAAAGAACGAGCCGGCACACATCGTCCGGCACAAGCTGCCGCTTGATGCTCTGGCTTGCCATGACTTTCTCGATATACTCCGGCGTATAAACCAGACAGCGCTGTTTTTCCGTGAGGATCGCCCCCGGCAGCACGCAATTTACGCGAATCCCCGAAGACCCCAGTTCTCTGGACATGGTCCGCGTAAGACCCACGACGGCCGCCTTTGCTGTGACGTAAGTGGGAAGCCCGACACTCGGAATCACCCACGAAATCGAGCTCATGTTGATAATCGCGCCCTGCCCGCGAGTCTTCATTCCTGGCGCTACCGCCTGAATGGCAAAGAAATGATGCCGCAGATTCACGTCCATCATCCTGTCCCAATATTCCGGAGTGGTTTCTTCCCACTTGTGGCGCTGATCATTCGCCGCATTATTTACCAGTACGTCGATCGGGCCCAGTCTCTCTGCCGCGTTTTGAATTGCAATCTGTAAATCAGAAATATCCGTAAGATCGCAGCGAATAAAGAGAGGCGAGTGCGCCGCAAGCTTCTCAGCCAGTTCTTTTGAAGCATCCTCCACCACATCCAGAAAGGCCACCTTCGCGCCCTGGTGCGCAAAATGCTCCACCATCGACGCGCCGATCCCGGATCCGCCGCCTGTGATCAACACAACTTTCCCGCTAAGGCTCGGGTACCGGGCAAACCGGTCTTCAGTCATCAACGAATTTCCTTTCGCCAGACGTTTACCGGAGCATCTTATCGCAAGTTCCAGAAAGGCCCAGTCTGCAAGCCGCCAGTTCTGAATTGCGCTAAACTAGCAGGTTATGGCTACCGCAGAAATCCCCACAGTCATCCTGCCGCGTTCGCCTCAAGGCGAATTTCGGAACGAGCCTTTCGTCGACTTCTCGAAGCACGAAAACGCGCACGCAATGAAGGAAGCCCTGGAGCACGTTGGCGATCTTCTCGGCCACGAGTACGAATTGGTCATCGGCGGTGAACGTGTGCGCACTTCCGGCAAGATCGAGTCGCGCAATCCGGCAAAGCCCGCACAGATCGTCGGCATCCATCAGAAGGCAGGTGCCGAGCACGCAGAAACAGCCATGCAGGCCGCCCTCAAAGCCTATGAGACGTGGCAGCACACGCCCATCGAGGAGCGAGCTTCACTGCTGCTCAATGCTGCGCACATCATCCGCGAGCGCAAATTTGAATTCTGCGCCTGGCTGACCTATGAAGTTGGCAAGAACTGGGCCGAGGCCGACGCCGACGTGGCCGAGACCATCGACTTCCTCGAGTTCTACGCTCGCGAAGCATTACGCCTCTCAAAGGCGACGACACCGATTCAACTCCCCGGCGAACGCAACCAGCTGCTCTACATCCCGTTGGGCGTAGGCGCAGTCATCCCGCCCTGGAATTTCCCCTTCGCCATCATGGCCGGCATGACATCAGCCGCCATCGTCACCGGAAACACCGTCATCCTCAAGCCATCCAGCGATTCGCCAACCATCGCCGCGCGCTTCGTCGACGTGCTCGAAGAAGCGGGCATGCCCGGCGGCGTCGTCAACTTTTGCCCTGGCTCCGGCGCGACCTTCGGCAACGCCATCGTCGAGCACCCCAAGACACGCTTCATTGCTTTCACAGGATCGAAGGAAGTCGGTCTCGACATCCACGAGCGTGCTGCAAAGAACCGCCCCGGCCAAATCTGGATCAAGCGCACTATCCTGGAAATGGGCGGCAAGGACTCGATCATCGTCAGCGCCGACGCCGATCTGGACGAAGCCGTTGCCGGAGTCGTTGCCTCGGCCTTCGGATTCAGCGGCCAGAAATGCTCAGCCTGCTCCCGCGCCATTGTCGAAGAGCCGCTCTATGACGTCTTTATCGAACGCATTCGTGAGCGTGTCGAAAAGCTGAAGGTGGGCGATCCCACCAAAAACCCCAACATGGGCCCGGTCGTAAATGCTGGCGCAATGGAGACCATCCAGGGCTACATCGAAGCCGGCAAGAAGGAAGGCCGTCTCATCGCGGGTGGCAACGTGGTCGAAACGCCGGAAAAGGGCTACTTCCTTGAGCCGACCGTCTTCGCCGACGTCGCGCCCGATGCCCGCATCTCTCAAGAAGAGATCTTCGGTCCGGTGCTCGCGATTATCAAGGCAGCGCACTACGATGACGCCCTCGCCATTGCCAACAACACAGAATACGGCCTGACCGGAGCTGTTTACACTGGCGACCACCAGAAGCTCGATCATGCCCGCCGCAGCTATCACGTGGGTAACCTCTACTTCAACCGCAAATGCACCGGAGCCATGGTAGGCGCACACCCCTTCGGCGGATTCAACATGTCCGGCACCGACTCCAAAGCCGGCGGCCCTGATTATCTGTACCTGTTTACCCAGGCAAAATCAGTAGCTGAAAAACTGCGCTGAAAGTTACCAAAAAGCTGCGCTAAAAAGTAGGGCCGATTTGCATCGGCCCGCTTTAGCATCCATGGGAATAGAAGCAGGAGTCAGGCAAAAGCCGGCATGACTTGCACGACCTGCATCATCTGGTCGCCGACGGCTGCAGCAGCCTCCGCCAGCATCTTGTGGTGCATGGTAAAGAGAGCAAGTTCCAGCCTGTCTGAGACGCCCGTCTTGTCGTAAATACTGCGCAGATAGTTCTTCACTACCTGCTCGGTTGTACCCAGTTTTATGGCGATTTCCTTGTTCTTGCAGCCCTGTGTGATCAGAGCGACAATCTTCATCTCTTTCGAGGTAAGACGGTCGCGGACGCGTGCGCCTACCGCGTCTTCTTCTGCCGGTTCGAGTGTGCTTGCCGCTGGTTGATGGAATCGTTCTCCACCGGCCACCCGACGTGCGCAGTCCAGCATGGCTGACCCGCTCACATTGCGGTAAACAAGCCCCTCGACGCCTGCTGCGAGAAAGGGTTGAGGTGAATCGTTGTTCTCAAGAATGGCGATCGAGCGGCTCCCTGTGCTGGCAAGGCGGCCCATCAGCATCTTGAGGTCTGTTTTCAGCGTGGATGCGAACATCAGCACCGCGCCCCGAAAGGTTTCAATAGCCTGGAACAACCGGTCTGAATCCGGGCATTGAGCAATGATGCGAAAATCGTCCTCCATGGCCAGTATCTTCGCCGTGCCTGCGCGAAAGATCGCCTGATTATCCGCAAGAATAATTTTGTTCATAGGTAGCGTGCGTCCGTTTCCCCGTAACGAAGGCATTAGCTGGCCCAAAAAACGAGAGCTTCAAGGTCCAGTAAGTGATTACAGCTTGCGTACAGCCTGAGATCTAGCTTCAGACCGCCTTAACTTCATCGACTACGCAGAAATTTTCTGGGTCCTAGTGTCCTTTTGCGGGACATTTAGGGCTCAAAAAAAGGTTTTCTTACTTAGGAAATCCCTTATGTCAACAACTTTTTGATTTAGTGGAAGTAAGCGTACATGAGCAAGTACCGTTTTGGAAACAAAAATTTGGGGGGAATACTAATTATTATTGGCGCAATTTTTACATGTGAACAGAACTCGTCTGCTTAGAATGACTTAGAAATCACGCTATCTTAGAGCGGTCTAACTAAGAATTCCTGCCTTTGAAGCCCAATTTTCCGCATAATCAGTCGCCTCCCATTATCTAAGTAACGGCTGACCCCTTAAACTGGAGAAGTATGCCTAAGCCGGTCATTCTCGCAGTAGACGACGATATCAGCGTCCTGGAAGCTGTGATTCAGGACCTGCGCCGCCAGTACGGGGCAAATTACCGTATCCTGCGCGCCGCCTCAGGCCAGGCGGCTCTGGATACCTGTACCCAGCTCCAGCAGCGCGGCGATGCCGTTGCCCTTTTCCTCTCCGATCAGCGCATGCCCGGCATGACAGGAGTCGAATTCCTGGAAAAGGCACAATCCATCTACCCTGAAGCGAAACGCGCTCTTCTAACGGCCTACGCCGACACAGAGGCCGCTATCAAGGCCATCAATACGGCGAAAATCAGCTATTACCTCACCAAACCGTGGGATCCGCCGGAGGAAAAGCTTTACCCCGTCCTCGACGATCTGCTCGAAAACTGGAAAGAAGGCTACAAGCCTCCGTTCGAAGGCCTGCGCGTCATCGGTCCGCGTTGGTCGCAAAATGACTACCTCGTGCGCGATTTCCTTTCACGAAATCAAATTCCCTACGTCTGGCTTGATCCGGAACGCAACGACGAAGCCGTCCAGCTTCTTGAGCGCTTCCAGATCAACGACCGCAAGCTTCCAGCGGTCCTGTTTCCTGACGGAACCTCTCTGGTGCAGCCGAATCAGACTGAGCTGGCCCAGCGTATCGGTCTCAGAACCCAGGCGCAAAAGGACTTCTACGACCTCGCCATTATCGGAGCCGGTCCTGGCGGCTTAGCAGCCGCTGTTTACGCCGCTTCCGAGGGCCTGAGAGCTCTCATCATCGAGCCCGAAGCCCCGGGCGGGCAGGCCGGCAGCAGTTCCCGGATCGAGAACTATCTCGGCTTTCCCTCCGGTCTGAGCGGAGCCGACCTCGCACGTCGCGCCTACGCTCAGGCATCCCGTTTTGGCGCCGAATTCGTCACGCAGCGCGCCACCGGCATCCGCACCGAGGCCCCTTATCACTTCATCAAACTGGCCGACGGTAGGGAAGTCTCCTGTCATGTGGCGTTGATCGCTGTAGGAGTGAACTACCGCAAGCTCGACATCCCCGGCATCGACCAATTCACGGGTGCGGGCATCTACTACGGTGCAGCCCAGACTGAGGCACTTTCTTGTCGTAACGAGGATGTATATATCGTCGGTGGTGCCAATTCAGCTGGACAGGCCGCAATGCACTTTTCCAAGTACGCTCATAAGGTTACGATGCTGGTGCGCTCCCCGCTGGAAAAGAGCATGTCGAAATACTTAATCGATCAGATTGCTGGTACATCCAATATTGAGGTGCAAACGGGGGCCGAGATCAGGGAAGTATCAGGCAACGGTCATCTGGAGTGCATTAAAGTGCGCGGCAGGGATGGGGAAATAGTCTGTGCGGCTTCTTCGCTCTATATCTTTATAGGCGCAGCCCCGCAGACAGATTGGTTGCCGGATACTGTCATGCGTGACCCGAACGGATTTGTGCTCTCAGGCCCGGATCTGCAGATAGAAGGCAAGATGCCGAAGGTTTGGAAAGAAGATCGCCACCCGTACCTGCTTGAAACCAGCGTGCCCGGCATTTTTGCAGTGGGAGACGTGCGCCACGGTTCAGTAAAACGCGTCGCCTCCGCCGTCGGAGAGGGCTCGATCTCTGTTCAGTTTATGCACCAGTATCTCGCTCGTTTTTAGGGACTCGATAACAACAAGATGGCCGAACAACTCGCTACCGCCAATGCAAGAATCGTCAGTGCTCTGGATCTTTACCCCGAGCTACACAAGATCGCCGCTTTTGCGCAAACCTCAGAGAGCGATCTGGCCTGTCTTGGCGATGTCGAGATAATAGAGGTTCCGGCGGGTACTGTTCTTTACCACACAGGCGAATCTCCGCTCTATTTCTGGATCGTATTGCATGGTCAGGTGCGCGCGTTTAAGACCGACAGCGATGGCACGCAGTCTTTTGTTAACTCGGTCAAAGACGGCGACACCTTCGGCGAAGTACCGATCCTGATCGGGCACGCTACTACCACTGCCACCTGCGAGACCATTACAGACTGCACGCTCGGTCGTGTTAGACAGGAGAATTTCTGGACGCTGATGTCCACCTGCCCGGTCGTGCGCAAGGTGGTTCTCGAAAACATGTCGCGCCGCCTGGAGGCCTTTACAGCCCTTACGCTCCACCGGGAAAAGCTTATCTCGCTCGGCACTCTTGCCGCCGGCCTGATGCACGAACTCAACAATCCCGGAGCCGCCGCGAAACGCGCCGCCTCGCAGCTTCGGGAAAACATGACCCGCCAGCAACAGTTAAGCCTGCGCATGACCCGCGCGCAGCTCACTCCGGACCAGCTGGAGTGCCTTGTGCAATTACAGGAAGAAGTCTTTGGTCCAGCTAAGCCGCAGACAATGAGTTCGCTTGAACAGAGTGATGCGGAAGAAACTTTAACCGAATGGCTGGAGGGAATCGGCGTTGACAACGCCTGGAAGATGGCGCCCACGCTCGTCGCTGCCGGCTGGACCCGCGGCGATATTGAGTGCGCCAAGGAATCGTTTCCCGGCACCGTGCTTTCCGATGCCTTGAACTGGCTCGAAGCCCTCATCTCGAACATGCAGCTCGTTGGCACTATCGAAGAAAGCATCGCCCGAGTTACAGAGCTGGTCATGGCGGTCAAGAAATACGCCTACGAAGACAAAAACAAGCAACACAAGCTCGACATCCACGACACCATCAAGAGCACCCTCACTATCCTCGGCCACAAATTCCGCCTGAAACAGATCACGATCGAAAAACAGTTTTCCTCCGACCTCCCCATTCTCACCACCTGCGGTACCGGTATCAGTCAGGTCTGGACCAACCTCCTCGACAACGCCATCGACGCATCGCCTGAGCCGGGCAAGATCACTGTCCGCACCTGGATCGAAGGCGAGTGGGTCTACGTCGGCATTGCGGATCAAGGCCCCGGCATCGCGCCGGAAAACCGCTCCCGCGTCTTCGAGCCGTTCTTCACCACCAAGCCTGTCGGCATCGGCACTGGCCTTGGCCTCGATATCGCTCAGCGCGTAGTTACAGGCCATTATGGTGGCCAGGTCAGCTTTACCAGCGAACCCGGCAAAACTGAATTCGTCGTGAAGCTGCCCCTCACAAACCCCGAGACGGCAAATGCGTAGCCTGCTCGAACGCTAACTGGAAGCCATTAGCGCTACCAACCGAATCAGCTCCTCGCCGAGCAAGTAAATCTCATCTTTAACCCCGATCGCAGAAAAAAGACTCCGGCAACCT
>Ga0126381_100005675_pt1 | contig 13777 bp, 8 predicted proteins | sample PanSoiMetPlot_28_FD_96465 | JGI IMG/M metagenome (GOLD analysis project Ga0126381, IMG submission 96465) | Tropical forest soil microbial communities from Panama - MetaG Plot_28 | ecosystem: Environmental > Terrestrial > Soil > Tropical forest > Bulk soil | place: Panama | collected 2016-02-17
GAACGGCCGCGCCCGTCCGATCAGCCGCTTGATCACGGTGGTGAAGAGCCCCGGCAATGCGATCGCCGCGAACACGAAGCCGAGCCGCACCGCAAAGACAGTCACGATCAGCCGGCTCAGACGTGTGAGCCCCGGCGATGCGAGCGCCGCGAGGACGAGCAGCACGAGCGCGATCGGCACCAAGAACCAGTCCGAGGTGCCGAAGTCGGTCAGGAAATTGAAAGTATCGATGACCCAGACCGGCAGGCGGCCGACCGCCGTGATCACGGGCGCATCGAGAAGCACCATGGCGCCGGCGACCGCGACACACGCGGGCACGCCGATGCCCAAAAGTCGTGCGGGCGCCCGCCAGGCAGGCGGTACCGCGGCGCGCGGGGCGCGCACGAGCAGGAGAGCCCATCCGCGAAAGTTGCCGAGGAAGCGCAGCGGCAGCCTCGCGGTTTGCGGATCGAGCTCGCCGGTCACGCTCACAGAGCGCTCTCTGAACGGAAGATCGCGAGCGTGATGGCGTGGCCGTTGCTGATATTGACCGCGTCGATGCGCGCCGCAGCCGTATAGCGCAGGCCGATCGCTTCCGCGCTCGCCGCAAAGCTCCGCTCGAATTGCCCCTCCACTATGGCGAACCGGCACTCGCCGCCGGACAGGAATTCGGCGGCGTCGGCGGCGTCGGTGAGCCTCGTCGTCGTGCCGGCCAGGAACACCAGGCTCGGCTCGTGATAGCCGACCGCGGCGGCGACCGGCTGCGTACATCCGCTCGCCCGCAGCACGCGCGCTACCGCCGGTGAGGGGAAGGCCAGCTCAAGTGAGGGAATGATGACGCCAAACACCGCGCAGGCGACGAGCGTCGAGGCAGCGACGGCGCGTAGCAGCGATACCTCCGCGCCATCAACCTTGTAGAGCCGCCAGGCGACGAGCCCGACCATGGCAGCGCCACCGCCGAATATCCAGGCCAACAGGCCGAGCTGATGGGCAATCACGATCACGCAGCCGACGCCGGCGAGTGCGAGCAGCACGGGCAAGAGGAACCACCATGTCGTCGCCGGCGTCAGCCAGCGATTGCGCGAGAGCATGCGCGCCTCCGTGATGCCCGCGATCAGGATCGCGATCGCCGGATAGAGCGGCAGCACGTAATGCGGCAGCTTGGTCACCACGAGTTCCAAGATGATCCAGGAGGGAACGAGCCAGGCCAACAGGAATTTGGCGCCCGGCTCGCGTCGCGCCGCAAAGACCGCCGGCGCCGCGAGCGGCGCGAGCATCGAACCGGGGAAGAACAACAGCCCGAAGAGCAACAGGTAAAAGCCCGGCGGCGCGCCATGGCCCTCCTGGCTGCTATAGAGCTTCGGCACGAGGTCGTGGCCCACGGATTGGGCAAGGAACGCGTCGTCCGCGCGGCCGATGATGGCGACGAACCAAGGCAGCACCAACGCCGCCATCCACAGCATGCCGACGAGCGGCTTGAGGGCGAGAAGCCAGTTCGCACGGCGGTCGGCGACGAGCAGCACCAGGATCGCGCTGCCGACCACCATCAGGATCAGCGGACCTTTGAGCAAGATGCCGAGCGCGAGCGCGGTCCAGAATATCGCCGGCAGGATGTAGGTCCATCGACCCTCGAGCTGCGTGCGCTGCTCCGGCAGATAGAGGCGCGCCAGCACTCCCATGGTGGCGACCACGGAGGCAAGCAGCACGGCGTCGGTGGTTGCAAGGCGCGCCTCGACCGACAGCAGAATCGAGCTCCCCATCATCAGGGCGGCTAGCAGCGCAGCGCGGCGCGAGACGAAAGCGAGCGCCGTCCAGTAGGTCAGCAGCACCGCGCCGAGCGCGCCGGCCACAGAGGGAATGCGATAGAGCCACACGGACGTCAGCGCCCGGCGCAGGCCGAGCGCGCGACCGGTTTGCACGGCGCCCGCCTGCAGCCAATAGATGCCGACCGGCTTCTTGTAGCGCACCTCGTCCTGGAAGCGGATGTCGACATAGTCGCCGGTCTCGATCATCTGCTTGGTGGCTTGCGCGAAGCGCGCCTCGTCGCGGTCGATCGGCGGGATGTCGAATACGCCGGGCAGGAAATTGAGGAGCGCGACCAGAACCAGCGCCGCCGCGGCGCGCGCATGCGAGCGCGCGGCGAAATCGAGGATCGCCCGAAAATTGCCCGCCGGTGCTATCCGTTGCTGGTCCTGGGCGGTAACCGCCATTATTGCCCTGCCCGATCTAAACGCCGGGCGGACCATAGAGAATTGAGCGCGCCGGGGAAAGCGCGGAGAGCCTATTGCAGCCGCACCTGTACGCTGTCGGTCGCGCCCTTGGCGTCCATCACGGTGAGGCGCACGAAGCCCGGCCCCTCCGGCGCGAAGAACAAGGTGTGTCGGCCGGCCTCGGTGGGCAGCGGGATGCCATTGACCAGCATCGTCAGGGGCCCAGCGCCGCCCATCACCTTGAGTGCGATCGGGTCGGGCTTCCCGTCGGACCCGTTCACCAATTCGAGGCGCGCGCCATCGGGCGGGAACATGATGTGCAGCGGCGGATCAGCGTCCTTGCCGGGCAGGCGGCCGGGGCGGAAACGCTGCTGCGGCGGCGGCAGCTTTCCGGTCGCGGCGGTGAGCGTGCCGGGAGGCGCGGCGGGAAGCGGCGCCGGCACGGCGCCGGTGCGAGCGAAGGCGTCGAACAGGATCGGCGCCGCCGCGACCCGCCCGACCAGCCCCGGCACTGGCATGCCATCCGGCCGGCCCACCCAGACCCCGATGGTACGCTTGCCGTCGAACCCGATCGCCCAGGCGTCACGATAGCCATAAGAGGTGCCGGTCTTGAAGGCGATGCGGCCGCCGACTGCATTTGCCGGCGGCGGGGTGCCAAGCAGAACGTTGCCCACATACCAGGCCGCGGCCGGATCGATGAGCCGGCGCGGCGACGGAACGTTCGGTGCGTCGCTTATGCGTTCGACGAGCGGGATCGTGTTGCCGAGCCGCGCGAGCCCCGCGTAGAGCGCAACGAGATCGTTGAGCGTGACCCCGACCCCGCCGAGCCCCATCGCGAGCCCGGGCGCCTCGCCCTTCGGCAGCACCAGCGCGCCGCCGGCCTGCGCCAAGCGCGCCGTGAAGCGGCTCGCGCCGACCTTGTCGAGCACCGCCACCGCCGGGACGTTGAGCGACATTTGCAGCGCACGCCGCACCGTCACGGTGCCCTGGAAGGTGAGATCGAAATTCTCCGGCGCATAGGTGCCGTAACGCGCCGGGCGATCCTCGATCAAAGTCTCCGGATGGATGAAGCCGTCCTCGAAGCCGAGGCCATAGATGAAGGGCTTGAGCGTCGAGCCCGGGGAGCGCAGCGCCTGCGTCATGTCAACCTGGCCGGCGTGGGCCTGATCGAAATAATCCGCTGAGGCGACGCGCGCCAACACCTCGCCGGTCGCCTGATCTACCGCGAGGATCGCGATCGACATATCGGGGCCGAGGATGCGGGCGCGCTCGCGCGCGAGCTCCTCGAGACGCCCCTGCAAGGTCGCGTCGATGGTGAGGCGATGCAGGCCGCGGCACGGGACCGCCGCTACCGCCTCGTCGGCCGAATGCGGCGCCAGTGCAGGCATCGCCCGGCGTCCGTCGGGGACAGGCTCGCGCTTGGCGGACGCGACTTCGTCGGCGGGCACCAGGCCCGCCGCCGCGAAGCGGTCGAGTACGCGGTCGCGCGCGCGCTGCGCGATGGCGAGCGCGCGATCGGGCCGGCGCTGCTCGGGGGCTTGCGGCAATGCCACCAGCAGCGCGGATTCCGCAAGTGTCAGCCGGCGCGGCTCCTTGCCGAAATAGGCGAGCGAGGCGGCGCGGATGCCTTCGAGATTGCCGCCGTAAGGTGCGAGGCTGAGATAGAGTGCGAGGATCTGGTCCTTGCTGAGCGCACGCTCGATCTCGATCGCCCGCACCATCTGCCGCAGCTTAGCGCCGAAGCTGCGCTCGGTGCGCGGCTCGAGCAGCCGCGCGACCTGCATGCTGAGTGTCGAGGCGCCGGAGATGATGCGGCCGTTGCGCAGAAGCTGTCCCGCGGCGCGGCTGAGCGCGAGCGGATCGACGCCGTGATGCTCGAGAAAACGCTTGTCCTCATAGGCGAACAACAGCCGGAAGAAGCGCGGGTCCACATCCGCCCGCGTTGCCGGCAGCCGCCAGCGGCCTTCGAGCGAGGTGTAGGGGCGGAGCAAGCGGCCCTCGCGGTCGACCACGAGGGTGGAATAGGTGAGGTCTTTGCCAAGCGGCGGCGGACCGAGGGAGATGATCCAGCCCGCGGCGAGAGCGAGCATGCAGGCGCTGCCAACAGCTCCGCCGAGGAGAGTGGTTCGCAGCCCGCGCCGCAAACGCTTCCCTCCCCCGATCGAAGTCGGGTCTATCCCTCTTCGATCACTTTTGATGGCGAAGTCGGGCAAATCCGACTTCGCGTGGGGGAAGGTTAGGGAGGGGGGTCGTGCCGTCGACTCCGAGGATCCCACAACCACCCCGCTCGCGACCGCTTCGCGCTCGGCCTCCGCCGAAGAGGCGGAGGCGGAGCCAGCGGCTGCAGCCTCCCCCACAAACGGGCAGGTTGTGCTCGCCTTCGCGTCCTGCGTATGTGGCACGTGCGAGCTCATTTTGCTGCCGTGATTTCAATCGCGCCGGTGCCGGTGCGGCCGAAGCGGTCGGGACGGTACATGTCCTCGACATAGGCCTGCGGCAGCACGTAGCGGCCGGGGGAGACGGCACGCACCACGTAGGCGACGGTAAAGACCGCGGCGTCGCCGCTCTTGCGCTCGAAGGCGGCGCTGAAGCGGTCGTCGCGGAACTCGGCGTTCACGGGCTCGAGCGCGTTCTCGATCCAGGAGCGCGTGCCGATGTCGCCGGAGGAGACGAGGTGCGGGTTGTCTATCTCGAAACCGGCCGGCAGATAGTCTGCCACCATCAAGCGGGTGAATTGCGGGGCCGGGTCGGTGATCTTCAGCACCACGGCGAAGCGCTGGTTCTGCTTGGCCTTGGTGGCATCCACAGGCTTGCCGTCGAGCGTGTAGTAGATGCGCTCGATCTTGAAGCCCTTCTCAGCGGCGGGCTCCGGTAGCAGCGGCGCGCCCGACACGGTGACCACGGCCTGCAACGCGCCCTCGCTGGTGTTGGTCACCTTGAGCGGGGCTTGCAGGTCCTGTGGGCGGAAGGCGCGGTTGAGCGTGCCCTCCTGCTTCTGTCCACCGACATCGACCGTCGTACCGGCCACTTCCTTGGCGAGCGCGCGCGCGGCGAGCAGCATCCAGGCTTCTTCCTGGGTCGAGAGGTAGGAGCCGAGGCCGCGCGCAGCTTCCACCTTCTGCACCGCGGTGGTGATGGTCGCGCGCGGCGCGCCGCTTTCGGAGGCGAGCGTGACGAGCGCCGAGGCATCGCGCAGGTCGGAGCCGTAGTCGCGGCGGCCATATTGCAGCACCGGCCGCGGCGCAAAGCTGCCCAGCGCCGCCGCATAGACCCGCTCGGCGCGCACGCGATCGCCGACCATGCCGAGCGCGGCGGCGAGCTGCGCCTTGGCGATGGGCGTGGTGAAGTCGTCGAGCTTGGTGTCGGCGAAATAACGCAGGTCGCCGATGGGCGCCGCGCCGTTGCGCGCCAGGACATAGAGCGCATAAGCGAGGTCGCGGCCGCCGTTTTTGCCGGGGTCCGCGGCCGTGCCGACGAAGTTGTGCAGCCGCGCGAGCGCGAGCTTGAATGCCACATCGGGCACCGCGAACGACTTCTCCCGCGCGCGGGTGAGGAAATCGGTCACGTAGGAGTCGAGCCAGATATCATCGCCGCCAGCCGACCATAGGCCGAACGAGCCGTTCGAGCCTTGCCGTGCGAGCAGGCGGTCGATGGCGTCACGGATGCGCTGGTCGAGCGCCGTATCGAGCGCGAGATGCGCCTCGCTCGCAAGCTCGTTGACATAGAGCAGCGGCAGCGCGCGGCTGGTGATCTGCTCCGAGCAGCCGAACGGATAGCGGTCGAGCGCCGCGAGCAGCGCAGCCGCATCGAGCGCGGTCGAGACGCCGACCGACACGGTGACCTTGCCGGTGCCCGCCACCAGGTCCGAGAACATGTCGTTCGACAGCGTCACGCTTTCACCTTTGGCGATCGGCTGCACCGTGCGGCGGGCCAGAATTTGCGTCGCCGGCCGCACCGTCAGGGCGTAGTGGCGCGACAGCGTCAGCCCGCCGGGCCCGCTCACGCTCACCTCCACATTGGAAAGACCGGCCGCGGCCGCTGTCAGCGGGAAGTTGAGCGCGCCGCGCTCCTTGGCGTTGAGCCGCAGCGTCTGCGGCGCGGCGGCGCCAGCCACGTTGACGCCGTCGCTCTTCACCTCGACGCGATAGGCGCCGGCGGCCCCTTCCACATTGTCGAGATCGAGATGCATCGTGCCGCGATCGCCGTTGAGCAAGAAGCGCGGCAGGGTCGCGGTGATGACCAGCGGATCGCGGATGGTGACGTCGCCGACCCCGTGGCCAACCTGGCTTTTGCTCCAGGCGATCGCCATCACGCGTGCCGTGCCGGCAAAGTCCGGGATGTCGAAGAGAACTTCGGTGGTGCCGTCACCCTTCACGGTGACGATACCGGAATAGAGCGCCAGCGGCGGCTGGGTCGGCGGGCTGCCGTGCAGCTCGGCTGCTGCCGAATCCCCGCCGGTCCTGATCTCACCATGCACGCCCTGCATGCCGTCGATCAGCTCGCCATAGAGGTCGCGGATCTCGGTGGTGAGCCTGCGCTGGCCGAGATAGTAGTCGTCGGGCGACGGCGGCTTGTAGTTGGTGAGATTGAGGATGCCGACATCGACCGCGGCCACCACCACCCGCGCCTCCTCGCCCGCGGCAAGCCCCGTGACCTTGACCGGGATGCGCAGCCGGCTGTTGGGACGCGCGAGCGCCGGCAGCTCCAGGTTCACCGCGAGCGTGCGGGCGTTGCGGGCAACGCTGAACCACTGCACCCCGATGGCGCGCCCCGGCATGCGGCCGGCTGCGACATCGAGCGGGCGCCGCAAGGTCGCCACAACATAGCCGCCGCTGCCCCAGTCGTTGCCGACGGGCACGCGCAGCTGCGCGATACCGGCCTGCACGTCCTGTTCGACGGTCTGCAGCACCCGGTTGCCGATCACGCTCAGGGTGACCTTGCCGCTTGTACGCGCCGTCACGGCGACATTCATGGTGTCGCCGGCAGCGTACTCGCTCTTGTCGAGGGCGAGCTCCAGCATGTCGGGCGTGTCGGCGCTGGCGTCGGCGTACCAGCCGGCATCGAACGCCACGGATGTCAGCGCGCCATTGCGGTCGCTGACCTCCAGGCGATAGCGGCCCCACTGCACCGGCAACGAGATGCGGCCCGGCACATCGGCGGCGACATCGAGGTCGCCCTCGGCGATGCGCCTGGTGAGCTTGATCGGCTCGTAGTTCCAGGCATTGTCGCGCCGGTAGTACTGGTACTTGGTTTCAACGCGCAGCAGCTCGTAGTGCAGGCCGTTGCGTGCGAGCGCCTTGCCGTCGGGCGCCGCCACGACGACGTCGAACGTCGCGTTCTGGCCTTCGCCGAACCAGCGTCCGGTTAACAGCGGCTTGACGCCGATCATGGCGCTTGCCGGCGTCACCGGTAGCGTCAGCCGGCGCTCGACCGCTCGGCCGCCCGCCTCCGCCATGCGCACCGTGATCTCGGCCTCGAGCGGGCCGGTTGCGCTTGGCTGCTTGTCAAGCGCGGCCTTGAAGCGCGCCTTGCCGTTGGCGTCGGTCGTGGGAAGGTCCTCGAGCGGCGTGCGTGTCGCCTCGACCTCCTCGTCGGCCAGGCCGAAGTGATAGCCGGCGAATCCGGCGCGAACGGTGGCGGCCGAGATGACGACCTCGCCGTCGAGATCGAGCCCCGAGGTGGGCGCACCATAGAGGTAGTGGCCGTCGAGCGTCACCTCGGCCGGAGCGCTCTTGGAGATGCTCTTTGCGGGCGAGGCCAGGTTGAACTCGAGCCGATCCGGCACATAGTCCTCGACCATGAAGCTCGCCTCGCCGACCGGCGGGCGCTTGGGATCCGTATAGGCACGCACCCGCCAGGTCCCGCTCGGGGCGGAGGCGACGAGCGGCACGGCGAGCGCGTGGCCGCCGACACCCTGGTCCGCCACGGTGGTTCGCCGGTACTCGACGCCGTCGGGCCGGTCGACCACGAACGTCAGCGGCGCACCGAGGGCCGCGCTCGCCTGCGCATCGCGCAGTAGCGCGGTGATCTGCACGCTCTCGCCCGAGCGATAGACGCCGCGCTCGGTGTAGACGAAGGCATCGAGGCCCGCCGCGACCGCACGGCCGGAGACGCCGCGGTCGGAGAGATCGAAGGCCGGCGACTTGAGGCTCAGGAACGCATAATCGCCCTTGGCGTCGCTCGCCACGATCATGGCGGGCGATTGCCCGCCCTCCCCGCGCGTCAGCGCCGCCTCGAACTGCACGTAGCCCGACTCATTGGTGCGCTTGGTGGCGAGGACCTCGTTGTTACGCGCGATCAGGCGAATCTCGACCTGGCCCTTGCCTTGTGCGGTCTCCAGCGAATGCACGAAGGTGTGCACGCCGTCATTGCCCGAATAGGCGGTGAGGCCGAGATCGGAGACGATGAACCACTGCGTCGCGCCATTGTCGTCGTCGCTCGTCGCTCCGGTCGCGCTCGCGTGCATCACATAGACGCCGGGCGCTATCGCGCCGACCGCCTCGCTGATGGGGAAGGCGGTCGTGACATCGACATTGAGCGTGGGCTCGACCTTCAGCGTCCCCTTCCAGACCTGCGTGCCCTGCTCCTGCTCCAGGCGCTCGAAATTGTAGGTGCTGAGATTGCTCTGAAAATCGCTGCCGAGCACGGTCGGCAACAGGTTGCGGTCGCCGATGCGGTAGATTTCGACCTCGACCGAGGTGGTGTTGACGCTCACGACCGGGATGCCGCGCTGGCCGGTGCGCGGCAGCACATAGGCCTTGCCGGTGAAGCGCACGAAGGGCTTGCGGTCGCGCACATAGATGTTGAAGTCGGCGCTCTTCGACAAGCTCTCCTTGACGACCGAGGGAAGGCCCGCGCGCAGCGTGATGGCGTAGCGCTCGCCGTGCTTGAGGCCCTCGACGCAGAGCTGCCGCTCCTCGACCGAGAGCGCCGGCTTGTCCTGGCCGGCGACGGTCACGAAAGGCGAGAAATCGGTGCGCTTGCCGGGCAAATCCTCCGACAACTGGAAGCAGGCGCGTGGCGAGGTTGCATCCGAATCGACCGAGTAGTCGAGCAGGCGGAAGCCATGATCGTCGCGCATGCGCTCGTATTGCGACCGCACATCGGCGACCTCGCGCAGCTCGAGCGAGAGGCGCATGGTGTCGAGTGCGGCGCGCCATTGCTTGCGGTCGGAGAAGCTGCGCGACATCAGCAAGAGGCTCTCGGCCTCCTCGGCCGCATTGCTGGTGCGCTGATAGGCGATGTAGGCGGCGGTGGCGGCACGCTCGAGCAGCGAATTGCGCTCGTCGTCGTTGCCGGGGCGAATCTGCAGCACCGACTTGGCGAGCCGCAGCCAGTTGGCGCTGTCGTTTGGCGCCACCACCACGATCCGCCCGAGCACCTCCAGGCCGATGCGGACATCGTTGCGCTGGAAGGCAGCATCCGCGTCGCGCCGCAGCGTCGCCAAGGATTTGCTGACCTGCCCGGCATCGCTCTTGATCTTGGCTTCGAGCTTGATCGCGGCGTCGTTGAGATCATCGCGGGTGTAGGCCTTCTCGGCCGCGGCCGGCACGGCCGCGAGCATGGGCAGCAGCAGGACGAGCGCGGCGGCGAGGCCGGCGCGGACGAACGTGAGCATTGGTGGAATCTCCTCCCGGTCCGCGCATTGGCGCGCGGGCGATTGCGGACGGGCGGCGCGAAATTGCCCTCGCGAACCATGTCGAGGTCATGACGCAAACGCCTTCCATGGGAATGATCACGCTTTACGCAGAAGAGCGAGCGTTAATGTCCGCGAAGTGCGGCGTGGCAACGCAAGCGTGCGCACACGCCGTCATTGGTACGCACACCTCCGCATTCGACGTGCGATTTTGTGCGGAATGTGCGAGGAATCCTGTACACTGCACTTGTCGCCGGGCTGGGGAGCCTGCGCCGCCCTTTCGGTGAAACATCGGCTTTGCACGCAGGCGAGGTGCGGCGAATGGAAATGAAAAAAGAGCAGGTCGGAGACGCCCATGTGGTGACCGTCGTCGGGCGCCTCGACGGGATCTACGGCAGCGCCTTCGCCAACCAAGTCGGCGAGCTGATCACCGGGACAAACCCGAAAATCCTGATCGACTTCACCGACATCGATTACGTCAGCAGCGCCGGGTTGCGGGCGCTCCTGCTGCTCGTGAAGACAGCCAAGGCATCCGGCGGCGCCTTCGCGCTGTGCGGCCTCAATGCGCAGGTGCGTGAAGTCCTCGACATCAGCGGCTTCACGCCGATGTTCAACATTCATCCCGGCCGCGCCGAGGGCATTGCGGCGTTGAACGCATGAGTCGGGTCCGCGCTTATCGCGGCGCTATCGGAAAATCGAAGCTCCATTGCGGGAACGGCTCGTCGATGAACTCGAAATTCCACCATAGGGCTTGAAGCCCGCGCGTCGCATGAGGCTCTGCAGCAGCAAGCGATTGGTGATGGCCTCCTTCGTGACGCCTGGGCTCAGCGTGCTCGCCAGCGGGTCGAAGCAGTCGTAGCCGGTGCAGCAACGCGCTAAATCGCTCGGGGCAATTCGCTCCACCGCGCCTCGCCTATGACTGCGGGCCTCGCACGTTCCACGAGCACCACCAGCGCTCCAAGCACGAGTCCGGTAAGAATGACAATGAAGAACGCGCGGAAGCCGGCGGGCATGCATCGAGGTTTCAAGGATCGACCGGACGATTTTGAGGCGATAGGCCGAGTTGGGCAGCCACGCATCAAAAAATAAGCCCCGCCGATATGGCCAGGCGGGGCTTTAGTGAGCGGGGCATTTGCCGCGCCGAAGCTCCAGCAATTCGGTTTCTCACTCACCGCGGTATTGGGCGGCCGAAGCCGAATCTCCCCCGCGCGATCGGAGGTCTGATTGAGGAATTCGAGATCGAGGCCGTAGGTGTCGATCGCGGTCTGCAGGAAGTTGCCGATCTCGTTGATGGTCAGCACCCTCAGGAAAGCGCCGGGCGAGATCAGGCCTCGTTGGTCAGGAGATTGCCGTTGCCGAGAAACGCGACGGCTCCGGATTTGAAGATCGCGTTCGGCTTGTTTCGAAGACATTGGCCCCGCCGCTGAGATCGAGCGACGCGATCACGAGCTTGTTGTTGATGACCGAATCCGCGGCGTCGCCGCCCGTCATGGTCATGCCGAAAATGTTCGAGAGCGTCGTCAAGGTGCCGAACGATCGCCGCGGAGGTCGTGACGGTGAGTGTCCGCCATTGCCGCCGCCGCCCACGGCCAGTGCCGGTGCAAATCTGCGACGCCAAGGGTTGTTATGCCGGCATGCCGCTCAAGGCCGAGCTGATCGGCGCGCTCAAGACCGGCAAGCAGCTTACCCTGACGTCCCAGAACATGGCGAAGAACAATGTCGTGGTGCCGATGGGGGTCGACAATTTCGCCGACGCTTATCAGAAGATTTAATAGGACGAGGGATCCGACCGTACGGATACGGTGCTCATTTGATCTCATCCGGAGGAGGCGCGACACGCCGTCTCGAAGGATGGGCGGGCGTCGTCGCCGATGGCCTTAGCGCGTCCCTCGAGAGGGCTCAAGACGCGTGCCAGCGCGCGTTGTTTTCGGGGGGCGGAGGGACAGGATTCCGGGGGAAGATCAGTGCGCAAGACCGTGAAAATGCCCGCAGTGCCGTCGGTAATCTTGTTCCGGCCGCGGGAGCGGCCTAAACAACGCTCACGGCCCCGTAGCTCAGGGGATAGAGCAACAGCCTTCTAAGCTGAAGGTCGCAGGTTCGAATCCTGCCGGGGTCGCCAATAAAATCAATGACTTGTTGGAGATTTTGGACCGGCCATCTTCCCGAAGATCGCTCCGGGAAGCGTGTGGGAAGATTGCAACAGGTTTGAAAAAATTCAGTGCCGGCTCAAACGGCGGCCGGCGCATCTCGCGGATGACCGGGGCCGGCGAGTCGATCGACCCGCAGCCACGCCAGGTATCGAGCCGTAGCGGCGGGACGGGGGGCGGCAGCCGCTACGACGCCAAGTCTGACTGCACCCGGCCAAGCTCCTCAAGCTGCATTGCCAGGAGCGCCGGTGACACCGACACGCCCTCGTTCGCCAAGGCGATCCACATGTCTCGAAGCTTTTCGAGGGTCTGCTTCTTGAGCGGGTCGGAGGCAGCGTCCATCAGACGCTCGCACTCAGCGGCGCACTCGAACATCTCGAACTGACTGGACATGATCCCTCCGGGCAGAGTGTCACGCCCTTTGGCGCCCCTGTCGGCCCGATACCCGACTCACAGCTTCCCGAAACGGAACGCTCGCAGCGTGCCAGCCCGGCATATCGCTTGGCGTCATGCCGCTTCCATGCGACGGCAAAGCCGGATCGCGTCCTTGCACCACGCTGCGCTGATCAGGCCACCCCCTACTTCCCAGTTGAGCGGGACTGTTCGGTCGGATGGTCGTTCGCCCCGACGATCGGCACCAACGCCAATCTGAAATCTGCGTAGCGCCTTCTTAGCATCATCCGCAGTACCAATATCGACCATACCACGCCGATGGCATACCCCATAACACCAATGACGATAAGGGCGTATTGGTCAAGGCCGGCAAGCGCGCGAATAAACCCGACAACAAACCCTGCAACGCCTCCTATAACGCCTCCGCCAACGAAAGCGCGCCAAAAAAGAAGCCATCAAATTCGCAACGTTCGATTCCAAGTGCGCTCAAGTTCCTTCATGTTCCGCCCCCCGATCGTCACTTAAGCGCCCATTTTTACATTCGGACGATAATCAGCCTCCCGCCCTCGCGTACCACTCTCGCGTCGAAACTGATTCCCCGGCTAGCCCGGAGGAGGGTTCATCGCTAACGCAAATAGGCACAACGAAAATCCCCGCGGCGAAGCGGGGCCAAGTCCATGGATAGTTACTGCGCGTTTACTCTCTCAATCGCGCAGCGGGGCAAGCCATCGCCCGCCCCGCGCAGATCAGCTGCGATCCTCGAACCGGCGCACCTGGCGCTTCTGGATTTTTGACCTTGATCCAGATCTTGCTTGGCCCCGATTTGTAGGGACGCTAGCGGTCCTTGCTGACGATGCCCTTTCGAAAGCGCAAGCGCCGCCGCGGCTTGAAGCGCTAACCGCCACCCTAGTCGCCGATTGAATTAATGAGGCGCCTGGCCACGACAATGCACAGAACAAGAAGCGGCACTGTCATTGCTACGGTGGCCAGCTTCAGCATAAAGATTTCTGCCAACATGGCCGGGCTCCCTGGATTAGTTCCAGAAATGACCGGAGACTCATAGCTCCCGCAGGTATCGTGGGAATGTCGCTTGCCGTCGATTTTGTATCGCTTGTGTCGCGGCGGCGGGATTCCAGGGCCACCCTACTGCCACTGCCAGCCGGTCAGGCTCTCGCGCTGTAGCCGCTCGCTCCAGTTGGGCCGCACATCGGCGCCGATGATGCCGCAGCAGGTGCACACCATGCGCGGACCGAAGGACGGCACAGCAACGCCCTCGTCGTAGCCGTCCACGTTGATCACGGCCTCGTGGTGACACAGCTCGCACCTGACAGCGAGCGACCGCACACCGTTGTGGCGCATGTTGGCGAGCGTCATCGGAGGGCCGCGGTAGCGAGTCGTTGGCATGCCTGAAC
>Ga0126381_100005676_pt1 | contig 13775 bp, 12 predicted proteins | sample PanSoiMetPlot_28_FD_96465 | JGI IMG/M metagenome (GOLD analysis project Ga0126381, IMG submission 96465) | Tropical forest soil microbial communities from Panama - MetaG Plot_28 | ecosystem: Environmental > Terrestrial > Soil > Tropical forest > Bulk soil | place: Panama | collected 2016-02-17
CGGTGGACCTACAAGTACGAGGAAGCCGCGCGCCGGGGAGCCGTTGGCGCGCTCCTGATCCACAAGACTGATATGGCGAGCTATGGATGGGAAGTCGTGCGCAACTCGAATTCGGGCGAGAAGTCCTACCTGAAGCTCGATGGCACACCCAAACTCAAGTCCGCTGCCTGGATACAACTCGGTGTGGCCAGGAATCTCTCCTCAATCGCAGGCCTCGATCTCGACAAGATGATGGCTGACGCGCGTTCCCGCGATTTCAAGCCTGTGCCGTTGCACGTTCGCTTGAACGCGCACATGACCAGCAAGATTCGACCCTTCGAATCCAACAACGTGATTGCTGTGCTGCCCGGGGAAGACGCTCGTCTGAAAGATGAAGCTGTGATGTTTACGGCACACTACGACCACCTCGGAGTCCGTCCTGATATGCCGGGCGACAACATCTATAACGGCGCAATGGACAACGCCACCGGGTGCGGCATCCTGATGGAGCTCGCTCGTACATACGCGCAAGCTGCCCAGAAGCCGCGCCGCTCAGTGTATTTTGCCTCCGTCACCGCGGAAGAACAGGGCCTGCTCGGCTCCGAATATCTCGGCAAGCATCCGCCAATACCCGCAGGGAAAATTTCACTTGATCTCAACTATGACGATGTGAAGCCTCTAGGCGCTGCACAGGAGGTGGAAGTCGCTGGCGCCGAGCGCACCAGCTTTTATCCCGTGGTGCAGGCAATGGCAACCGAGTTTCGCTTTAGCATCCGTCCGGATGCCCGCCCGGAAGCCGGGCATTATTACCGCTCCGATCACTTCAGTCTGGCGCGCGTGGGAATTCCGGCATTCTCTATCAATGAGGGAATGAAGTTTAAAGGTCATGACGAGGCGTGGGGCCTGGCACAGGATGCCGACTACACCAAGAACCGTTACCACCAGCCGACAGACGAGTACCATCCTGGCCAGGACTACACTTCCGATGCTGCTATGGCTCGTTTCGGTTTCGCGCTCGGATGGGAAGCTGCCAACCAAGCCAGCCAGATCGCCTGGAAAAAAGGAGACGAGTTCGAAAAAGCTCGACTGGCAGCAGAGTAGCGGTTTTTAGCCCATTTTTTCGCCGTAACTTGGGTAACTTTTGGACCTCAAGACGACGTGCTACGCTGACCTTAGTAGTTCAGTTTCATGCAGTTGCAAGCAGCGGCACAGGCCACGTCGATCTCGTGTTGCGCGATCAGTCGCTGTTCTCCTGTCAGCCGATGAACGGTGCCGATGCCGAAGCTCCCAATTTTCCGGTTCCGAGACTCTGAGCCCGCGGGCTGCCCACCGCTAAGTTTTTACGGACCCGTCATCTCTCTTTCCGGCCTGCAGCTGGGTGTCGACAATCTACGCTACGACGTTCATCTGAGCGCAAAGGTCGTCGAGGAGCTGCGCAGTCATCTTATTCGCTATATCCGTCGCTTCGGTGAGGTCGACAGGTTGCTCGAAATGGATGTGCCCTCGACTTCGGGAAGTCCCTTCCTTCAACCGGCGGCTCCGGGGAAACCGAACGCCCGCAAGGCAGTGCCGAGCGATCTGAAATCACTGTTGGTCGAGCTTCACCTGGCGATCTTGAACCGTGCCAAGTCTGAGGAGAATCCATCGATCGATGTTCTCGGACGGCTCGCAGTCGCCAAGTTTCTGCGCGCCGAGCTGCAGATCCAATTTGCTCGCATCCTCGAACAGTGCCGCACGAAGTCGAAGGCGCTCGAAGGTCTCCGCCAGGTAAAGATGTTGGAAACGCGCGAACTGGTTGGCACATTCCAAATCTACAAGAAAATCATTCTGCGCAAGACCGGCCAGGAGCTCTTCCATCTTCTGCGCGAGATTGAGAAAGAGACTCTGGCTCGCACGCGCCGGTCCCTGTTTGGCGACGTCGACTCTCTCAGCTACCGATTGTTCTTGAACCCGCTGATCTTTACCGAAGACGGCCGCGACGACTATCTCTGTGCCGAGCACTATTACATGTTCGGGAACTTCGATAAGGATCCCGATCGCTTTGCCAATCTCCGGCGCCTGGCACTCGAATTTCTGCGCGAGCTCGGCTGCGCGGAAGTTGCGGATGAAAAACAGTCCGATCAGATCGTGAATGTCCCTGAAAACGCAGTCACACTCGTCGGTACCGGGAACAGCGACAACTCCAACGCTGATGACCGCCAGTGCAGGGATCGTCTTGAAACATGGGCGCGCCTTCTTCAGAAGGAGGGCGTGTTGCCGTACGTGATCGCTTCTTACGAAGCCGTGCCCCTTTTGGCCGAATACGCGCCTCGAGTCAATCCCCAGCAACTCAAGAACGCATTGATCTCGCGCGAGGAATCTGAGCGCGTCGAAAAAATCATCGCCGAGGGACGCCTATCATCCGATCGTTTGTTTGCTGCGGTCGGACGCGTCGCATCATGCCGCGGCGCCGATCGAAACCGGATTGCCGCGCGCCTTCTGCGCGATCTCTTCTGCTATCACCGCGATCTCCGCAGCCTCGAAGCGGTCAACGCCGGGTTCGACAGCACCAACCTTATCGGCAACGAGAAGGTGCGTGAGCTCTCGAGCATGAACGGAATGTTGTACGAGTTTTCACCCTTCGAGGACCAGAAGTCGACCGAAGGTAAGATCGTTCATCACGTCATACTCAAAGCCGATATCCGCGATTCTTCTCGTCTCACTCGCTCATTGGTCGAAAAGGGTTTGAACCCCGCTTCTTACTTCAGCTTGAATTTTTACGAGCCGATAAACAAGCTGCTCAAGAAATATGACGCCGTGAAGGTATTTCTGGAGGGCGATGCCATCATCGTTGCCCTGCTCGAACGCGAGGGAGAGGCGATGCTCGCTGTGAGCCGTGCTTGCGCGCTCGCTTGGGAGATACTGAACCTGTTGCGCGGCTGCAACGAAATGCTGGCACGTTCTGGCCTCCCGCAGCTCGAAGTCGGCCTTGGTATCGCGTACAGCGACAGCGCGCCGCTTTATCTGATGGATGGCGATCGCCAGATCATGATCTCGGAAGCGATCAACGACAGCGATCGCCTATCGTCCTGCGGTAAGCGCGTTCGCAAGCGAATGTCGGTCGAGGCCGGAGTTTTCCAGGTGTACACGTTTCAACTCGCAGCCAATGAAACTGTCGAAGCTGCGGTCGACGAAGTTACTATCAACTACAACGTCGGCGGAATCTGCCTGAGCGAGCCGGCTTTTCTTAAGCTGCGGCAGGAAATCTCCTTGACCGCTTGGCGGACAAACTTCAATGGTCCGTGGCTCGACGACCAGCGCGAGTTTTTCGTCGGCACAGTTCCACTTGCCAACAGCGTCTTTCGCAAGATCGCAATTCGCAAGAACCGTATTGCCCAGGTTGACGTCCGCGATTTTTCTCTTATCGGATGGACGGGCCGCCATTACTACGAAGTCTGTGCGAATCCCGCCGTTTACGCGGCTCTGCCTTCCGAGAAGTCCGCTTCCGCTCCCTAAATAGTCAGAAGAAGCAATCCGCAAACCGGATTAGAAATTCCGCTTGACGCGAAAAGGGATCACCACAACCGCTTCCAGCGCCACCGGCGTTCCATTCTTTAAGGCAGGAGTGAACTTCCAGCGCCCGAGCGCATCGCACGCATAATTGTCCAGCCGTTCGTCGGGGCTGTTCAGGACGCGAATATCGCCGACGGTACCGTCAGCACGAATCACCGCATAGAGCGTGACCGTTCCGTGCACATTCTCTCGAATCAATTCCAGTGGATATCCGGGGTCAGACTTTTCCTTGGCTTGCGGCGCCAGCAGTTCACCTTCTTGCTTGTTGGCCTTCAATTCTGCAAACCGAATCACCCAACTGCCAGTCGACGAGTTCAAGTTCGGCATGTTGAGCGTCATCGAGTAAAACCGCTTGGCTCCGAAGACCTGTCGATCCACGGACGTTATTTTGTCTTCGGAAACTGGGGCTGCCGCCTTCGGATTCGTGCCCACTTTCGGCGTCGTCGCGCTCGCGACCTCTTGTGCATATTTCCTGCTCTCTGCATTTCCAGAGCTCGCAAAAGAGCCGAGCGGGCCACGGTCCGGGCTCCCGACGTGCAATCCGCTTGGCAGCGAGTTATTTCCGCGCCCATCGTTCCCGTTGCCGACGCCTGCACGGCTGGTCCCGTTTGCCAGCGCTGTCGTGGTTCCAGTTTGATCTGGCGTTCCAGCCGCACCAACTTTGCCCTGAGGAGTTGCCGCGAAAGTTCCACGCCGGTTTCCGGCTGGAGCTGCCACTGGTCCGTTGGGAGCCACTGGATGGATTCCAAGCGCTATCAACCCGCCAACGGATTGAGTTCCGTTGACTCCGCCCACTGACGGAGGCGGCGCTACGGGTTGCACCCCTCCCTCGGGCATTCCACCTTTCATGCGGGCTGCAAGCGTGTGTTGCTCAGCCATCGTGAGTTGCGGCGCGGGCGCAATGATGTCGGTCGGGCCGATATTGATCGCCCCGACTGGGCTCCTGCTCGTATTGGCAAGGTCGGGCGGCGGCTGGACCACCGCCACATCCGGACCTTGGAGTGCGCGGGGACTATTCATCGCAATCTCCGGCGGAGGCGCAACGATTGAAGGATTGTAGGCGGGTTGCGCAGTCCGGCTACGCGCCGCATCAAGTTCCGGGGCGGGCGCAACCACAGCTGTATTCGGTAAAATCATTCGTGCCGTCGAGCGCGTCGCTTCCAACGGCACCACTGGGACGGGAGTCCCCGGCGCAACGATATTCGGCATCGCCACGTCGTGGGTCAAACGCACATCCGGCGGTACGATGATCGTCTGCCGGCGGTTGTCCGCCTCGCGCAGCACCGAAATAATTTCCTGCTTTGAATATTCCGGATCGCCTTTCTGCTTGATAGTTGGGGCTGGCGAACCGGTATCCAGGGGCGCAAGATACTCCTCGGGCGAGTAAGTCACAACTGCGGAACGGTCAAACGCCGGACGCACCACGATAGTCTGCTGCCGCAGCCACGCGATCGTAATCATCCAGATCAGGGCCACTGCGCCCGCGTGCAGGATGCCCGATTGCAGGAATCTCCACCACGGCGTTCGCTGGTACACGAAAACGTCCCGCCAGATCCCCAGTTGCCGGTCATCTGGAAGCCTCACGGGCCGCAGAGCCGCGCGCACACTACTCCAGAAAGCCCCGTGCCTGGGTTCCAACTCCAGTAAAAGGTTCAAAGAATCTGGACTACGGGATTGCATTCCCTGACTGGCTCCAAGCTGGGCTGAATGTTCCCTTCGATGGCACTTCCTGAAGGCGGGATTCGAAGCCCTTTCCGAACTCGCTCCGGACGGCTACTCTGTAACTGGATTATAGCCGACCCCAGTTGGCCCTTGGTTCCCACCCGCCCTTTGGCGGCCGTTGAACCGTGTCTTGAGGTGAGAATGCAAATCGGTCCGCTGCAAGTTGCCTCGATCATCCTGCCTGCCCTTTTGTGTGCGTTCGCACAGGACACCACGAGTAAGGGCTACGCTCCGGTATTGCCCGGTTCGGAGTATTCCGGGATGTATTCCTTCATGAAAGAAGGCGAATTCGTCCAGGTCACAGTGGAGGAAAAAGGTCTCGTCAGTGGCTTCGTCTCGAGGTATGGCGACCTTGAAAGCGACCGCGGAGTGTTTCTGGATCACTTCTTTAAGACCGGAAAATTGGAAGGCTCTAAACTGAACTTCACGACTGAGATTGTTCACGGAATTTCGTTCAGTTTTCAGGGCAGCATCGAACGGGGAGAAGGAAAGAAACCCGGCGATGAGGCTTTCTACGCTCTGAAAGGAACGCTCACCGAGACTTCCACCGACGCAAATAAGAAGAGCACGTCAAACTCTCGGGAAGTCGTGCTGAAGAGCTTCCCCCGGATATGACGCCGGCTGCTCCCAGTCATCGGTAATCGCCTTCATAACGCAGTCCGCAATCGCTTTCACCGAAGGGTCGTCACATCCTGCCTTGACGGGACTTCAAATTCCAATAGTCGAATCGGCTCGGTCGTAACACTTCCATTCTCAACGATCACCTTCAGCGACCGGCAGCACGTCCCGCAAAGCCAGTACTGTTCCACCCAGTTCTGCGGTTCGATGTCGCCCAGGAGCACGCCGCTACGCTCAACGTTAAAGATCCGTCCGTCGTGCAAGAAAAGAAAGCGACTGTCACAGGAAGGATTCAAACAACGGGAGAGCATGGTGACCTCCTACCACAGGGCCGAAAACACACAATGAATCTGTGGCACGTCTGACAACAGCTCAGGAATATAGTGTCGGTTCAGTTCGTGCCGATGGAAACGTCCCGTTGCGCCGGGGCTGCCGCCGCTTCCAGTCGTTGGATCTCCGCCTGAAGCCACTTTCTGACTGCTCGCTCGACTTCGTCCTGGGTGTACTGACGGGTCATGCTGTGGACGGATTCTCCCTCTCCATTCAACCGAATGAATTGGCACGGTCCAGGTTCTTCCCGAAACTGCTCGGGAACGAATTGATACAGCCAGCAGTGTTGGCATGGCGTGGCTTTATCGACATCCAACCGGTTGGGACAGGAAGGCGAGTCCAGAAATATCGAGACTGGTTTCCATGGCAGGATGCCGCCGTAGCCGCCTCGATCCAGGAATGCCAGCTCCTCCTTAAGAAACTTCAGAGTGTCCAGCTCCGACTTAGTCACAGCCCACCTCCGGCGCAGACACGTTTGCTTAACCGGCATTGTGCGGTGTTCGGAAACCTGTGGCAGTGACTTGTAGTACCTGCTCCTGTGACAATCCTCACAACCTGAGTGCTCTCAACGCCTCACCCTCGACGTCGGACGGAAAGCGCGAACTGATGAACCTGTGTTCCAAGTCACTGACGCGGCATTTCATCGTTGCTAGCATCCCTCAACCATGCGCCCGAAGCTGCAACTGCTCGATCAGCCGACTGTGAAGAAAGTCCTGGGGAAGCCTTTCAGTTGCTAGAAGAGCCCGGAGTCCGGGTGGCTCCTGGGGCTGCAGAACTCCTCGCCACGGCTGGGGCTCGAGTGAACGAAGGTATTGCCCGCATACCGGCACAAATAGTCCGCCGCGCTCTCGAGTCTGTTCCGAAGGAATTTTTTCTTTATTCTCGCGATGGCCAGCGAGCCGTGCACTATGGAGGTGACGATGTCCACTTCGATCCCGGATCGTCATGCCTGAATATCCTGGACTCAACAACAGGAGAGCCGCGTCTCGCCAAGGCGAGCGACCTTGCGCACCTGGTGCAGTTGACCGAGCGATTGCCCGAGTATGCTGCTCAATCCACGGCGATGGTCTGCGACGATGTGCCGCAGGAACTCGGCGATTTCTATCGTCTTCTGATTGTGCTCTGGTATTCGAACAAGCCGATCGTCACTGGGGCATTCAGTGGCCCCACACTTCTTGCCATGTTCGATCTTCTAACCGCCGATGCGGGCGGAGCTGACAAGTTGCGCGCGAGGCCCCGTGCGGTCTTCGATGTATGTCCTTCTCCGCCGCTCAACTGGTCTGACTCCGCTTCCGAGAACATCGTGCAGTTGGCCCGTGCGGGCGTCCCCGCGGAGATCGTCTCCATGCCGTTGGCCGGGGCCACCGCGCCGGTGACATTGATTGGATCGGTCGTCCAGCACGCCGCCGAATGTCTCAGCGGACTCGCCATTCATCAATTGGCAGCACCCGGTGCGCCGATCGTGTGGGGAGGTGCGCCAGCCATCTGTGATATGTCGAGCGCGGGCACGCCAATGGGCGCAATCGAAACGGTTATGCTCGATCTTGCCTGCGCTCAAGTCGGCAAACATCTGGGGCTTCCTACTCACGGCTACATGGTGGCGACCGAGTCGAAGCACATCGGTGCCCAGGCGGGCATGGAAAGCGCAACTTCTGCTGCTCTCGGTACGCTGGCGGGAATCAACATGATCTCAGGCGCCGGAATGCTTGATTCGCTCGCCTGTCACAGCCTCGAAAAGCTGGTTATCGACGCCGAAGGCATCGCTTCTGCTTTGCGAGTGCAGCGTGGCTTGAAGGTTCATATCCATCGTTTGCTACAAACATGTTCGCCCAGATCGGTCTCAGTGGAGACTTTCTAAGGCTGAAAGAAACTCGCACGCTCTTCCGTGACGAGCAACATTTTCCTTCTGTTGTGTTTCAGCGCGGCGAAACGGACGGCGCAACCGAAGACACTTTCCAACGTGCGCGTGGACAGGCCGAGCTTTTACTCTCGCAATACACGCGGCCCGAAAACCCGAACGAGGCGCCTTCTGGAGGTGGCCTGGCGCGAAGCGAGGCGCGTCGGAATGACCGACCTGCCGGGCATTCTTGTTTCCATTGAACGCTAGCCTTGCTTGTATACCGCCGATTGTTCCATCGCCAGGAACTACATGCGGGCGCTCGGCCGTGGAACATTGAATGCTGCTGAGAGCTTATCCAGGCTTGCCTGCACTCTCGACCAGTCGGCGCTCACCTGACTCGATATGCCTGCGCTGTCGATTGTTTTCTGCAGTTGATCTGCGGCGCTAAGCGCCACGGGTAGAGTTGTGTCAGCCTTCTTTGTGCTCTGGAACTGCTTCAGCATCCCTTCAGTATCTTTTTCAAACCGCTGTGCGAGCGCCTTTCCGTCCTTTTCCTGAGAGGTCTTGCGGATCGTGCTCTTCGATAACGCGGAATCGAAACTTTTACGAAACTTCTTTGCGTCTTCGCTGAGATTCTTCATTGTCATTTGAACATCTTTGTCGCTCATGCGTTGCTGCGCCGAGCCGAATGCCGCGCATGCTCCGATCAAAGCTACCAGCAGAAAGAACTTCTTCAAAGGGTGAGAGACTCGCATACTAACTCCTGAAGGGAAATCTGATGGTTGGTGATTGGAAGAGATTATAAAACTTCTGACCAGCTAAAAGGCCCCGCCCCCGCCGCCACCAAAGCCGCCTCCCGAAAATCCGCCGCCTCCGGATCCGCCTCCGCTGCTGAAGCCTGACCCGCTGGAACTGGCTCGTGGAGACGAGACAAACACTTGGTGCATATCCGAAGCCATGCTATGCATCGAGCTGGAAAAGAAAATCGGGTTGAATCCCGCGTATCCAGCTGGCGAAACATACCAGCTTGGTGGATCTTTCACGATTCCCGCAAACGCTTGTGCCCAATGATGCTCTACTCCGAGCGCCATTGCGTAAGGCAAGAATTTCTCGAAGGTGTCGGGAGTCATCATTTTGACCCGGTCTGCGTCGACGCGGTTCATGAATTCCTGGAAACCCAGCACGGCAATCTGCGTGCGGGCGCCAGTCAGCGTCTTTGCAGTCATCTGCCGTGCAAACAAGAACCAGATGATGGCGGAGATTGCGATACACAGAATCGCCAATGGAACAGAGTTGAACAGATTCAGCCAGCCAAGCACTTGCACCGAGCCGATCAGCACCGCAATCGCTACCGCCGCCGCGATGCTGTATCCGCTCGCAGAATCAGGATCGAGCGTGTAGATTCCTTTTTTCTTCAGCGCCGACATGATGTCTTCGCGCACCACCGGAATTGCAGTGTAGAACCGGTTCTTAAGGCTTGAAAGCGGAGTGAGGTTCCCGCCCGCAAAAATGTTTTCCAGCATCACTCGCTCGTGCGGAGCGAGATCGTTGCCCCACTGTTCCCGAGGCTTCAGCAGGTGAAAGAGGTAGTCCTTGTGATGAAAAACAAGAAATGTGTCTACCTTTTCTTCCATCTTGATGTATCCGCGAACGGCGAGATCAACGATGGTGGATGTGATGTCTTTCGGATGAACGCTGTCGCCGAGCAGCGCCCCTGCCTCGGCGGGAGTCATTCCTTTTGGCGGCTCATACATAGGCGCAACCGATACGCCGGGATCTGGATCCTTTCCTACCGTATGCCATAGAACAAACATGATGCCGAGCGTGACAAACGGCAAGAAGACAACCGGGTTGCTTCCCACAAACCATGCAATCTTCGTCAGGCTGCTCGGCTGCGCCAGCACGCCCTGCGGAACATAAATGTCGATAGTCAGACCGCCGCGCATGGGCAGAGCGCTGGTCGTCTCGAAGATCACATCCGCGCCCTTCACTTCCGAGGTTGCTTCGTGTCCGGTCGAACCGTACGCGCCCGTGAAAGCTTGCGCGCGCAACCCGCCCGCCGCATTTTCAGGAAGCGTTACGAACGCCGATGCATGCTCGATCGGTACCTGCCAATCATTGCCGGTGACGTTCCAGTAAAACTCGTCGTAGCTGTCAAAAAATCGGACCGCATTCCGAACGCTGTAATCGATGTTCACAACCTTGGTCGTATCGATCGCACCGGGGAGGTAAATTTTCAATTCGCGGTACGCGCCCGATTTACTCGTTTCGTACTTGAGCTTGCGGCCTTCGTCGTCGGTCACGCCTCGGACCGTCAAGAACAGCGCGTAGTTTGTCCCGTTGGGACCCGGATACTCCACAGGAATGGAGCGGCGAATGCCGTGCCACTCACCCACAAACACGAGCGTGATCCGTTCGCTCACCAGCGCATTGCCATCGCGATCAATCGCGATCGTGTCCTTGAAATCCGAAATGTGCCATTGTCTGGACTGTGCCGCACTTGTCATCGAGAACACGGACAAGAGCGCCAGAAAAACGAAAGCGCGTACTCCTCGTCCGCGCGATTTCCTGTGCACACATATCGTAGCCAGCATCTCTAGAATTTCACTGCCACCGGCTCGCGGTCAGTCGCGGCGGTCTCAAAAAACTGTTTTTGCTGAAAACCGAACATTCCGGCAAGAATGTTGGTTGGAAACGACTGAATTTTCGTGTTCAGGTCGCGCACGACGGCGTTGTAGTAGCGTCGCGAATTCTGAATCGCGTCCTCGGTCTGGCTCAGGGATGCTTGCAGTTGCGTGAATTGCTCCGATGCTTTCAGCTCAGGATAATTTTCAGCCACTGCAAAAAGGCTCTTCAACGCGCCTGTAAGCTGATTCTCTGCTGCAGCTTTGTCCGCCGGGCCGCTCGCCTGCATCGCCATCGAGCGGAATTTCGCGATGTCTTCGAATGTTCCCTTTTCGTGCGCCGCATACCCTTTCACTGTTTCGACCAGGTTCGGAATCAGGTCGTGCCGGCGTTTTAGCTGCACGTCAATATCCGACCATGCTGAATCTGAGCGGACTCGTAACTGGACCAGGCTGTTGTACATCCCGACGAGAAAAATTCCGAGCACAACTATGACTGCCAGGACAATCCACGCCATGAAATTCACCTCGTAGCGGATTCAAGGGGACGGTAGCACACGGGACATTCGCGCGCAATACACGCAGATGCGCGCGTGCGTTCGCGCAAATCGCTGCAGCCAAGCCGTGGGAGTGGAATCGAACTAAGAGAATAACGAACACGAGGGAGGATTCATGCAGGAACGTTTCAGCATCGCCAAGCTCTCTCCAGCCTGGCTACAAATCTTTGCTTGCAATCGAACAGTATCTTCACCAGCCTGAACTCGGTGTGAAACTCATCGACCTCATCAAGCTTCGCGTGTCACAGATCAATGGCTGCGCATTCTGTATTGACATGCATTGGAAGGATCTGCGTGCTCTAGGCGAGAGTGAGCAGCGCTTATATGGTCGCGACGCCTGGGACGAAAGCATCTGCTACACCGATCGCGAACGTGCCGCGTTAGAGTGGACCGAAGCCGTCACTGAAATAAAAAATGATCATGTTCCGGACGAGGTCTACGAGCGGGTTCGCCCTTACTTCAGTGAGGAGGAACTATCCGACCTCACGCTGGCAATTGCAGTCATCAATGCATGGAACCGGTTGGCATTATTATCCTCGCGACTTCCCGCGGGAAACTATCGCCCGACGTCCCATCCAGTGACCCAGAATGCCTGAACGCTCAGCAAAAGGTTGCTCCATCGGCGGCCCTCGGGTCGGCATTCTGTTCAGAAAAACAATTTCACATTAATCGCAAACATTCGTACCTTCTGACTGGGCCGCAACTCGACCTTCCAACTCGACCTTCCAGGTTGACTTTTCTCCAGAACGCACGCAAACTGCTCGTCATTCTTCGAGAGCCGACTGTTGGCCGGGCAGGGCGGTCTCCACCAAAATTCACACGCTTGAGAGGATTCCGATGGCTCGTCGTAGCTGCGCCCTTTCCCTGTTTGTTGCATTGCTGTTCGGTTCGTTTGCTGCTGGCCAAGTGGCGATTCTCACCGAACACAATGACAACTATCGCACCGGTCAAAACACTAATGAGACCATCCTCGCTCCCGCGAACCTCAACAAGCAGACATTCGGAAAGCTCTTCAGCCTCGGCGTTGACGGATACGTTTATGCCCAGCCTCTCTACGTGCCTGGTGTGAACATTCCAAGCAAGGGAACGCACAATGTCCTCTACGTCGCCACCGAGCACGACAGCTTGTACGCCTTCGATGCCGACAGCAACACCGGGGCCAACGCGAACCCTCTGTGGCAGATCAGCTTCATTAACCCTGGCGGAGGGATTAACGTCGTTACCAGCAACGACGTGGGCTGCACTGATCTCGTTCCTGAGATCGGCATCACGGGCACTCCAGTCATCGATCTCTCCACGAAAACCATTTATCTCGTCACCAAAACGAAGGAGAACGGCAACTTCGTCCAGCGCCTGCACGCCATCGATATCACTACCGGCACGGAAAAATTCGGTGGACCTATCACCATTCAGGGACAGTTCAAAGGCAACGCGGACGGATCCAAATTCGTCAAGTTCGATCCTCTTCGGGAGGCGCAGCGTCCCGGCCTCGCTCTGCAGAACGGTGTTCTCTACATCGGATGGGCCTCTCACTGCGACATCGGTCCCTATCACGGTTGGGTGATGACCTACGATGCTGCGACTCTTCAGCAGACTGGTATTTGGAATTCCACTCCGAATGGCGGTCTGGGCGGAGTCTGGCAAGCAGGTACTGGCCTCGCCATCGATTCCCGCAACTTCCTGTTTTTTGCTACCGGCAATGGAACGTTCGACACCGTCGCTCCCGTGAAAAACGTCGGCGACAGCGTCGTCAAGATGGGCTTTTCGAAGCTGGGCAAGTTTCACCTGATCGACTACTTCACTCCACACGACGAAGATTTCCTTGAGCAGACCGACACCGACCTCGGCTCCGGCGGCGTTCTGGTGCTGCCCGACAAGCTTTCAAGAAAGCGTCCTTATTTAATGGTGCAGGCGGGCAAAGAAGGGACGATCTATCTCATCAATCGCAACAAGCTGGGACACTTCAACGCCAGTGACGACAGTCAGATTGTGCAGTCACTGCCCGGCGCAGTGAGTGGCCTTTGGTCCGTCCCGGCTTTCTGGAACAATCACATCTATTTTGGAGGCCAGAGCGACAACCTCAAGATGTTTGATTTCGATCCAGTTGCGGCCCAACTGTCGTCCACTCCCGTCTCGAACACAGGAACCTTTTTCGGATATCCCGGTACTGTCCCCGTAGTCTCCGCGAACGGTACGACCAATGGCATCGTCTGGGCAATCCAGACTGATCGCTTTGGGTCCAACGGTCCTGCGGTATTGCATGCCTACGACGCCACGGATCTCAACAATGAGCTCTACAACACGCAGCAGAATGCCTCACGCGACAATCCGGGCGGAGCCGTGAAATTCTCGGTGCCTACCGTCGCGAATGGAAAGGTGTATGTAGGAGCTGTGAAACAGGTCAGCGTCTACGGACTTTTCTAGAAGAGCCTATTGGCGAGGCGCGTAGTACCCGCGGCGCGCGCGCACCTGCAGATCTTTCTTTAGTGCGGTGATTTCGATCGAACGATATCGCCCGTCCGTGTCAAAGTCGGTCGGCTTGTACGAGACGGC
>Ga0126381_100005677_pt1 | contig 13774 bp, 11 predicted proteins | sample PanSoiMetPlot_28_FD_96465 | JGI IMG/M metagenome (GOLD analysis project Ga0126381, IMG submission 96465) | Tropical forest soil microbial communities from Panama - MetaG Plot_28 | ecosystem: Environmental > Terrestrial > Soil > Tropical forest > Bulk soil | place: Panama | collected 2016-02-17
AGCGGTGGTCATCGCCGATCTCCGGTAGGGTTTGGTCGCCAAACCTTTACGCGAACCGGGGATCCGACGATGACCGATGAGATGATGAGCCTTCGCACGCTGCTGGAGAAGAGCTCGGAGGCTGATTTGCTGCGCGAGGTGGTCGGTTTTGCCGCGCAACGACTGATGGAGCTGGAAGTCGAAAACTTGACCGGCGCGGCGCATGGGGAACGCAGCCCGGAGCGGATCAATCACCGAAACGGTTATCGCGACCGGGTTTGGGAGACCCGCGCTGGGGCCGTCGAACGGCGCATCCCGAAGCTGCGCGAGAGCAGCTATTTCCCGGCCTTTCTGGAACCGCGCCGGGTGGCCGAGAAGGCGCTCACCGCCGTGATCCAGGAGGCCTATGTTCAGGGCGTTTCCACGCGCTCGGTCGATGATCTGGTCAAAGCCATGGGCATGACCGGCATCTCGAAAAGCCAAGTCAGCCGGTTGTGCGCCCGGATCGACGACAAGATCGCGGCCTTCCTCAACCGGCCGCTGGAAGGCGACTGGCCCTATCTTTGGCTGGATGCAACCTACGTGAAGACCCGCGAGAACGGTCTTATCGTGTCAGTCGCGGTGATCGTTGCTGTCGCCGTTAATCGCGACGGCCGGCGAGAGGTCCTCGGCATGGCCATTGGCGCCTCCGACGCCGAGACGTTTTGGACCGCGTTTCTGCGCGCCCTCGCCAGGCGTGGCCTACGCGGCGTCAAGCTGGTGATCTCGGACACCCATGAAGGTTTAAAGGCGGCTGTCGCCAAGGTGCTGCATGCCTCTTGGCAGCGTTGCCGGGTGCACTTTATGCGCAACGTCCTGGCTCACGCCGGCAAGCACGGTCGACGTGGCGTCGCCGCCTTCATCGCCACCGCCTTTGCCCAGGAGGACGCCGATATGGCACGCCTGCAATGGCGCCAGGTCGCCGATCAACTCAGGCCCAAGCTCGCAAAGCTGGCGGCGCTGATGGACGAGGCCGAAGCCGATGTCCTCGCGTTTATGAGCTTCCCCAAGGATCACAGACCCAAGATCCACAGCACCAATCCGTTGGAACGCCTCAATGGCGAGATCAAGCGCCGCACCGATGTCGTTGGCATCTTCCTCAACGAGGACGCCATCACCCGCCTGGTCGGCGCTATCCTGCTCGAGCAGAAACGATGAATGGGCCGTGCAGCGCGCCCGCTACATGACGCTGGAAACCATCGCTCCATTGAGCGAGGATCCGATCTTCAAGCTGCCTGCCGTGGCAGCCTGAGGCACCGGCTAAACCCGCCGGAGAGCGCCAAATCGAGGCCGCTCTTACACCACTGCGCGGGACACGATCCTGCGCGTCAAACGCTCACTGGAGCGTCGGTCGACGGTCGCCGAACCGTCGCGCATTAGTTGCAAGCAATGCCCTCGAGAGGGGATGTTGGCGACAACCGGACGGCATCGTGGGCGCCGCCCGCCGCTTCAATTACGCGGTCTCGGGACGTTGGTTTCGCTTCGGCCTTTCAGTCAATAGCGGAAGGACGGCGGACGTCCCGGCACTTCGCAATTGGGCCACAAGCGGATCAATGAACCGCCGCGCGGCGGCGCTTCCAGCTCAGCCCGGGGGCGAAACCGCCCGCAAGACGTCCCCGAAAACGTTCGCCTGCACTTGAAACGCCTGCGGGCTGTAGTCTTGGTAATATCCCGCGGTCACCGCGACAACGAGATCGAGCTCCGGGACGATGCGAATCGACTGTCCGCCTCGACCAAGCGCGGCAGCCCAGTGGACCTCACGCCCATTGAACAGGGGAGCGGCCGAGCCACCAGAGATATCCATAGGAAAAATCGCTCGTGGCCTCGATTCGCGGTGTCATCGAGGCGTCGATCCATGCCTTCGAAACGATCTGGCGGTCATTCCAGCGGCCGCCCGCCAGGACAAGCTGGCCGATCTTCGCCATGTCGCGTGGTCGCAGGCGCAATCCGCCCCCGGTATCGGCGTCGCCCCTGACTCGAACCCACTCTGCTTTGGTAATGCCCATGGGCTCGAACAACGTCTCGCGCGCAAATTCGTCGAGGGGGCGTCCGGTGGCCTTGCGGACTATCGCCGACACGAGCCTCAGCGCGCCGGTGTTGTAGAAGAACTCTTGTCCCGCCGGGGCCGTCACCGGAAGAGCGAGCACGTAACGACACGGATCTGGCGCGAAGTTCATGCGCACCTCGTCGTTGTCGTAGTTGTGGTCCGGACTCGCCTCCACCCACTTCAGACCCATCGACATGGTGAGCGCATGCACCACCAGGAGGCGGTCCTTTTCCGGGGAACGCAGGTCGGACAATTCGGGAAAGAAGCTGAAGATCGGTTCGTTGACGCTGCGTATCAGCCCGCGATCGAGCGCGATCCCGAGGGCAAGCGACGCGACGCTCTTCGAGGCCGATTTCATGTCGTGCAGTGTGTCGGCGTCAAAGGCGACGTTTCCTAGCTGACGGATGTAAAGACCGGTGAAAGTCTCATCGGACCCCCTGAAGTACCGCTCGAACACCAGCTTGCCGGCACGTGCGACCAGAACGGAGTGCACGTTTGCGCTCGATGCCACGAGTTGATCAGCCATCCTGCACAGCGCAGCACGGTCGATGAGCTTGTCCTCATTGACGGAGGCGACAGGCCAGCCATCGTCTCGCGCGACCGGAGTATCGCAGCCGCCGGGTGGGGCTGCGTACACCGGCAACGCGGCGAGCGGTGACAGCGCAGAGCCACCGAGAAGTGAAACAAACTGGCGCCGTCTCATTCGATCCTATCGTTCACGCCTTTTCGCCCGCCCAAACATATCAGATGATCTTGCGAAGGCTGATTGCTGATGCACAAAAACGTGCCTCACCGAGATCAGCAACGGGTCAAACCGGACGGACTTAAGTTGAGCATAAACCTTCCGCTTCGCCTTCAATACCGCTCAGAGGCTGCTTCATGGGGCTATGGCGTAGACATAGTGCTCATCATCGCCGGTTGTGGCCCGCCACTCATTCGACGCGTTATGTAACGTCGCGAGCTGGCCGGGCGGGCGGGACACGGCGCCGCTAGAAATCGGGTTTGGGGAGCGGCCGGGCCGGCGCTCGGATCGGCACTGCCGTCGGCGTCACGCCGTCGACGACCGCCCAGCCCCAACGGAGCAGCGGCAGGGCGGTGCGGGCGAAGTCGACGATGGCGTTGACTACGGTGGGTGACTGCATATCGGAATCACTCAGCGCTGCATGCGCCGTAAAAGATTTCCAGCCGACATACCCCTCCACCTTTGTGCCCTTCGCCGCCTCGAAGCCGCGCGGTGGGCGGGTCAACCGTTCGTCGCTGGAAACGGGGCTCCCGGCCGCGGCTAAGCTGTCGGCGGCCGCGAGGAATTCATCGGGATCATCCAGGATAGCCCGCCGCAGCCGGGCCAACAGACCGGGCTCGGGATGCCAAAAGCCGGCCGCGACCATCGATTCCGCCGGGGCGACGTGAAGGTAGAGCAGGCCCGAATCGTGTTTCCGGCCGGAGCGTGTCAGCACCGCCCCGGCATGCGTCTTGTACAGCCGCTTGTCCGGTGAGAAACGGACGTCGCGGTAGATCCGGAATATGCCGTGCCGGGGATCGCCGACCAGCGGCACCCCGGCTTCGTGCAAAGCCGCCCCGACCGCGACGATCAACTCGCGGAACGGTCCCAGCACTTCGGACTCGTATACCGTCTTGCGCGGCTTGAACCAGGCCGGATCGTTGTTGTCGCGCAGCTCGCTGAAGAACGCAAACGCAGCCGGTCGGAACCCGGCAAACCGCGTCGAGGCTTCGGTCATTGCTTTTCCTCGTCACTGGCGCCGCCGCGGCGTGCATAGAGTAGGAATTCCCGATTGCCCTGTGGGCCGAGGATCGGGCTGTCGACGACGCCCACCACAGTCCAGCCCGGCTGCGCTGCGACCCAGGCGGCGGCGCGCTCGCAGACCTCGCGACGGATTTCGGGATCGCGCACGACCCCACCCTTGCCGACATGCTCGCGGCCGGCCTCGAATTGCGGCTTGACGAGGGCGACGAGCTCGGCCCGCTCGGCGGCGAGTGTGAGCGGCGCCGGCAATACCGTCGCCAGACCGATGAAGCTCGCATCACACGTGATCACATCGACCGGCTCCGGAATATGGGTCCGCGTCACGTAACGAGCGTTCAGCCGTTCGTGGATGATGACATGCGGGTGCTGACGCAATTTCCAAGCAAGTTGACCATGCCCGACATCGACGGCATAGACGCGCCGGGCGCCGTGCGACAGCAGCACATCGGTAAAGCCGCCGGTCGAGGCACCGACGTCGAGGGCGGTTTTGCTAAGGACTACGATCCTAAAATAATCCAGCGCATGAGCGAGCTTGACGCCGCCGCGCGATACCCAGGGATGGTCGAGTCCCTTGACGAACAGCGCCGCACTCGCTGGGAGCTCCTCGCCCGGCTTTTCGATCCGCCGCCCGGCGCAGCTGACGACCCCGGCGATAACCAACGCTTGTGCCTTGGCGCGGCTTTCTGCAAGACCCTGCTCGACGAGGAGCTGATCCGCCCGCCGCTTTGTGGCTTTGAGAGAAGGCACGGCCTTACCGCACGCTCGAGATGTACCCAAAGTTCGAGGCGCCGAAATCCGCCGCCGGCGGAGGAATTTGGGGGTGAGAACGGCTCATCGCAATTTTGCTCGCGCGCGAGGTGCGCATCGCGCTGCCAGATGGCGGACGAGGTCGCGGGCGTAGACCGGGAGATCGGCTTCCCGCCGGATGCAGATCGTCAAATTGCGGACCGCCCACTCGTCCGCCAGCTCGATCCGGCGGAGCGACATTGTCTTGGCATGGCGTTCGGCGGTGGTTGCCGGAACAATACCGATCCCGACGTTGCATTCGACGAACCGACACACCGCATCGAAGCTGCGCAGCTGAACGCGGAGTTTGAGGCGGCGCCCGATCCTTTCGGCCTTTTCGGAAAGAAAACGTTGCAGCGCGCTTGTCCGGTCGAGCCCGACAAAATCGAAATCGAGCAGCTCGGCAAAGGGGATGCGCGCGACTGTCGCCAAAGGGTGCTGCGGCGCGACGACCAATACAAAGCGGTCGGTGCGAAAGGGCAATGTCTCTAGACCAGCCACCTCGACCGTCGCGGCGACGATCCCGATATCCGCCGTGCCATCGGCGACGGCAACGACGATCTCGTCACTGAGGCGCTCTTCCAGATCGACGTTGACCTGCGGATGTGCGGCGAGAAAGTCGCTGAGCGGCTCGGGCAGGAATTCGGTCAGTGCGTTCGTATTGGACAACAGCCGAACCTGTCCTTTGATGCCCTCGGCATATTGCGCAAGCTCGCTATTCATCCGCCGTGACTGCTGCAACAGAATACGTGCGTGATGAACAAGGGTGCGGCCGGCCGGCGTCGGCTGCACGCCCTGATGCCCGCGGTACAGCAACGGGGTACCGAGTGCCGCCTCCATATTGCGGATCCGGGTGCTCGCTGCAGCAAGCGCTAAATGCAGACGCTCGGCGCCGTGGGTGATGCTCCCTGCTTCAACTACGCTCAGAAACAGCCGCAGATCGCCGAGATCGAAACGCATGGGGACGGCCTTCGCCTTCGACGAATCAAGGCTACGCCAAATGCCGATTGTGTCAATGCGCCAGGGACATCAGATTTCGGCAAATACGAAGGCGAGGAGCGAATGAGCACCGCCTATCCGATTGAGCATCACACCTACGACGTCGTCGTTGTCGGTGCCGGCGGCGCCGGCCTTCGCACAACCCTCGGCATGACCGCCGCCGGGCTCAGGACCGCCTGCATCAGCAAGGTCTTCCCGACTCGCAGTCACACCGTCGCGGCGCAGGGCGGCATCGGCGCCGCGCTCGGCAATATGGGCGAGGACGACTGGCGTTGGCACATGTACGACACCGTCAAAGGGTCGGACTGGCTCGGTGATCAGGACGCGATCGAATACATGTGCCGCAATGCGATGGCTGCCGTTATCGAACTCGAGCATTTCGGGGTGCCGTTCTCGCGCACCGAGGACGGGTTGATATATCAGCGGCCGTTCGGCGGTCACACCGTGCAGTGGGGCAAGGGCCTGGCCAAGCGCGCCTGCGCCGCCGCCGACCGGACCGGTCACGCGATGCTCCACACCCTCTACCAGCAGTGCCTCAGACACAATGCCGAGTTCTTCATCGAGTATATCGTGCTCGATCTGGTCATGGATGAAGGCCAGTGCCGAGGGGTCGTGGCGTGGCGGCTTGATGACGGCACCCTGCATCTGCTCCGCGCGCAGATCGTCGTGCTGGCGACCGGCGGCGGCGGCCGCGCCTATTTCTCGACGACCCAGGCGCATATCTGCACCGGCGACGGCTATGCCACGGCATTGCGCGCCGGGTTGCCTTTGCAGGACATGGAATTCATCCAGTTTCATCCGACCGGCATCTACGGTGCCGGCTGCCTGATCACCGAGGGCTCGCGCGGCGAGGGCGGCTATCTGACGAATGCCGAAGGCGAGCGCTTCATGGAGCGCTATGCGCCGACTACGAAGGACCTCGCCTCGCGCGACGTCGTCGCCCGCGCAATGGCAATCGAGATCCGCGAAGGCCGCGGCTGCGGGCCGCAAAACGACTACATCCTCTTGCATCTGGAGCATCTCGATCCCAAGATGCTGCATCAGCGGCTCCCCGGCATCTCGGAGACTGCAAAGATCTTTGCCGGTGTCGATGTCACCCGGCAGCCGATCCCGGTATTGCCGACTGCCCATTACAACATGGGTGGGATTCCGACCAATATTCATGGCGAGGTCCTAAATCCGACGGCGGACGATCCGGAGCGCACCGTGCCCGGGCTGATGGCGGTTGGGGAGGCGGCCTGCGTCTCGGTGCACGGCGCCACCCGGCTCGGCACCAACTCGCTGCTCGATCTGGTCGTGTTCGGCCGCGCCGCGGCACAGCGCGCCGCCGACATAGTCGAGCCGGGCGCATCGCACGAGGCCCTAGCGCCGTCCGCCGCCGACACTGCGATCACCCGGCTCGACCGGGTGCGCCATGCAAAGGGGCGGCTGAAGACCGGGGAAATCCGCGTCTCGATGCAGCGCACCATGCAGGATCACTGCTCGGTCTTTCGCACCGCCCACGTGCTCAAAGAAGGGCTGCGCAAAATGGCTGCGGTCACCGACGCGCTTAGTGATCTGGTCGTCGCTGACCGCTCGCTTGTCTGGAATACTGACCTCGTCGAGGCGCTCGAGCTCGACAACCTGATCGATCAGGCTGCCGTGGCCCTGCATTCCGCCCTCTACCGGACCGAAAGCCGCGGTGCGCATGCCCGTGAAGACTTTCCGGAGCGCGACGACCGCAACTGGCTCAAACACACCCTCGCTTGGCAGAGAGACGACGGCAGAGTGCGCCTCGGCGGCCGCCCCGTGCATCTCCATACACTCTCCAACGAAGTGCAATCGTTCCCGCCAACGGAGCGGGTTTATTGATCGCTACCCCGGTGAGAAGCGCTGTAGGATGGGTTGAGCCGACAGCGAAACCCATCAAGCCGCCGGTGATCATGATGGGTTTCGCGATGCTTCAACCCATCCTACAATTTAGGCTCGTAGCCTTTACGCGGGTATTCCTCCCAGTATTGGCGAAAGCCGCGGTGCGTCGCTTCCTGGTGTGGGTGGGCGCGGAGTTTTTCGACGTCGATGTCGATGCCGAGCCCAGGAGTCGTCGGCAAGTCAATCCAACCGTCCTGCACTGTCAATGAAGCAGTAGCGATCTCACGGCACAGATCCTGGAAGTTCACAAAATATTCGGTAATCCGGAAATTCGGGATCACTGCCGAAAGGTGTACCGTCGCCGCCAGGCCGACAAGCGTGCTATTGTAGTTGTGCGGCGACATGACGACCGCCTGGGGCTGCGCCATCCCGGCAATGTCGAGCATCGCGGAGATGCCACCGACGGCGCAGATGTCCGGGTTCAAAATGTCGGCGGCGCGTTTGGCAAGACATTCGAAAAAGGCTTCCTTCGAGTAGATCGCCTCGCCGGTGACGATCGGAATTGGCACGGCGCGCCGCACCTCGGCGACGAGGTCGATATTCTCCGCGAGACACGGCTCCTCGTACCAGTCGATGCCGAACTCGGCGAGGCGATGCCCGATGCGGATCGCATGCGCCGGCGCAAACCGCCGGTGCGCCTCGATCAGCAATTCGAAATCCGGCCCCAGCGCCTGGCGCATCGCCCGTACATAGTCGATTGCGAAATCCTCGTCGCGGCGGTCTACATAGCTGCGCCAGGGGCCGGGGAACGGGTCGAATTTTGCGGCGGTGAAGCCCATTGCCTTCACTTTGAGCCCGCGCTCGACCCCCTCCTCGATCGTCGTCCCGCGCGACCAGCCATTGGCATAAACTCGCACGCGCTCGCGCGAAGGGCCGCCGATCAGGTTGTAGACCGGCAATCCGGCGCGCTTGCCGATGATGTCCCAGGAGGCGATCTCGATCGCACTCCACGCCGCCATCAGCTCCAATGAAATGCGGCGGATCGCGAAATCCTCGAACATGACTTGGCCGGTGTGCCGGATATTGAAGACGCTGCGGCCAATGACATATGGCGCCATCGCCTCGATGCACTGCGCGACGACCCCCTCCTTGCCGGCCGTGACGTAAGCCTCACCCCAGCCATAGATGCCGTCCTCGGTCTCGACGCGACAGAACAACAGATCCTTCGAACTGCCGGTCCCGAGGATAAGGGTTTCGATGCGCGTAATCTTCAATTCCGCCTCCGCTTCAGGTCAACAGCCGAGCTGGCTCGGTGTCCAATGCGCCGCGGACCGCGTGAGCCAGCGCCGAAATCTGATAGGGTTTGCGCAATACCGGAAAGCCCGCTTCGCGGGTATTGACGGCTCTCGCATAGCCGGTCGTCAGCAACACGGCGATATCCGGATAATCCGCTTTGACCTGTCGTGCGAGCGCCAACCCGTCCAGCTCACCCGGCATGACGATGTCGGTAAACACGAGATCGATCGCTTCGCCCGATGCAAGCAGCTGCAACGCGGCATCCGCCGACTGAACGGATAAAACGCGGTAGCCAAGCCGCTCGAGCAACCTGACCACCACCTCCTGGACTTCGGGATTATCCTCGACCAGCAGCACGGTTTCGCGGCCGCGCGGAGGCTTCTCCGCAGCAATCGGCTGACCGCTGAGTGGAGTATGGCTGCGCGGCAGATAAAGGGTCACGGTCGTGCCACTGTCCCGCTCGCTCCGGATCGTCGCCGTGCCGCCGGACTGGCGGGCCAGGCCATAGACCTGTGACAGCCCCAATCCGGTCCCCTTTTCCAGTTTCTTGGTCGTAAAGAATGGCTCAAAGACCTTGGGCAGCACGTCGGGTTTTATTCCGCAGCCGGTATCCGTCACGATCAGCGCGACGAACTCACCCAGCAAGCGCTCCGGCGTGTCTTCCCGACGCAGCCGGACATTTTTGGCTGTTATCGTGATCGTCCCTCCATCGGGCATCGCGTCGCGGGAATTGACGACCAGGTTCACGAGCGCGAGTTCCAGCTCATGAACATCGACGGCCACCGACCAGATGTTGCGCGCGATGTCGATGACCAGCTTGATGTCGCCGCGCGCAGAACTGGCGAGCAGCTCGCGAAACGCCGTGACGCGCTGCCGCAAGCTGACGACGATCGGGTTCAGCGCCTGGCGCCGCGAGAAGCCGAGCAGTTTGCGGGTCAGGGTTTCTCCGCGTGTTGCGGCCAGCTCGATCGAGTTGATGGCGCGCAGGTTCTTTGGATCGCGCAGGCGCTTCTTAAGCAGCTGCGCATTGCCGCTGACCACCATGAGCATATTGTTGAAGTCGTGGGCAATGCCGCCGGTCAATTGACCCAGCGCCTCCATCTTTTGCGACTGGGCGAGCTGCTCTTGTGCGCGCTGCAGTCTCGCTCTCGCCTCATGGCGCTCGGTGATGTCGCGCATGATATATGCAAAGCCGATGAGTTTACCTTCCTCATCGCGGATCGCGTCGATCACCACGGCGGCCAAAAACAGGGATCCATCCTTGCGAACACGCCAGCCATCATGTTCGAAGGTTCCCAAGGTTGCGGCAGTCGCGAGGGCGTGTTCGGGGGTGCCCGCCGCCCGATCAGGCGGTGTATAAAAACGCGAGAAATTTTGACCGACAATCTCGGGTTCGGCATAGCCCTCTATGCGCTGCGCTCCGGCGTTCCAGCCGGAAACCACCCCCCGGGAATCGAGTCTAATCAGCGCGTGATCTGTGGCGGCTTCCGTAAACAATCGGAATTGCCGCTCACTTTCGCGCAGCGCCTCTGCGGCCAGCTTTTCCGCCGTTACATGGCGGCCAATCAAATAGATCAATCCCTGTTCGGCGGTCAGCGTCCAGTAGATCCAGCGCCACGAGCCGTCCTTGTGACGAAAACGGTTTTCCATTCTCACCGTCGGGACGCCTTCGGCGAGCCGCTTGCGGCCGGCCGTCGAATGGGCCGCATCGTCGGGATGCCGCAGCTCGCTGACATGCATCCTCTTGATCTCGTCCTCGCTCCAGCCCAGAAGATTAGTCCATGCCGGGTTGATGCTCGTGAAATAGCCGTCGAAGTTCGATACGCCGAGCAGGTCTTCGGACACTTGCCAGATGCGATCACGTTCCCTTATCCGCTCGGTAATTTCGGCCCCGAGCTGTTCGTTCAAAACCCGCAGTGTCGCCTCTTTACGGACACGCTCGGTCGTCTCGACGCAAGTGATCAGCACCCCGCCTATGCCGTTCGCGGCGGTTTCTTCCGGGATTGGACTGTAGCTGATCGTAAACCGGGCATCTTCGACCGCCGATCCCTCGCGGCGTACGGTCCAGGGATGATCCTCGGCAAAGAAGGCGTCGCGTTCGCCCCGCAGGATGGCCTCATTCAGGGGCCCGAGTTCGGGGTAGACCGCCCACCAGACCTCGCGCAACGAGCGGCCCAATGCTGCGGGATGCTTGTCGCGAAGGATCGGCCGATAGGCGTCGTTGTAGATGAGGACGAGCTCCGATCCCCAACGAATAGCCATCGGAAATCCCGAGGCGAGGATCGTCGCGACACTGAGTTTCAGACCTTGCGGCCAAGCGTCGCTGTCGCCCAGCGGGGTCGTCGACCAGTCCATCTCGCGGACCCGTCGCGCCATCTCTCCGGGCAGGTTGGCAAAGGCGGGGACGGTCATCGGAAAGGCCGAAGTTTCCTCCCGAACGCAGGAAGAGACGCTAAGACACACGGGAAGGACCGTTATGTCCAGCCCCAGCTCCCTGTGATAAGATTCGGCAAAGTCGGCATCGCGCCGGAAGTAGCTCTCCTACAGGAGTCAACGGCCATGAAGACCTTTGTTCGCTGCGGCCAGCTCTTTACCGGGCAAGAGGATGATGCCCGCGTCGATGAGATCCTGATCTTCGACGAGCGGGGCATGCTGGACTACGTCGGACCTGAGGCGGGATCGCCTCGCCGCGGCCGGGGCGACAGAGTGCTCGATCATTCCCGCTGTTTCGTCATGCCGGGGCTGATCGACGTCCACACTCATCTCGCTTACGGAAACGCCAAGAGCGAGGAGGACATCGACCTCTATAGTCCACTCGAGTTCCGCACTCTGCGCGGCATGTTCTTTGCGCAAAAGATGGTCGCCGCCGGGTTTACCGCGCTGTGCTCGCCGGGCGATGCCGGGCAGATCAGCCTGTCGATCCGCAACGCGATCCGCGCCGGGCTGTTCGACGGGCCGCGGGTGATGGCGGCGGGGCCATACATCACCAGCCACCAGGGCCTGACCGACTGGTATCCGACCTGGATTGGCGCGCCCGAGACCTCGATCGGCAAGCTCGTCACGACGGCCGCCGAGGCGGTCGAGGAGATTCGCCGCCAGACCAAGAATGGGGTCGACTGCGTCAAGATCGCGATGGACGGCATCCAGCGCCGCGACGACGGCGGCTTGGTGGCCGCCTTCACCCAGGAAGAGACCGACGTTATGGTCCGGGAGATCCACCGCCATGGCAAGAAGGCGGTGATGCACGCCCGGGGCCGCGAGGCAACGCTGTACTCGGCGCGCGCCGGCGCCGACCTGATCTTTCATGCCAACCACCTCGACGACGAATGCATTGCGGCGATGCTGGAGACCGGCAGTATGCTTTCGCCGACCCTGACGCAGCCGAAGAACGTCATCGATTTTACGCAGCCGCATGAGCCGGCCGGCCAGCGCGGCCGCCCTGACGCGGCCCTGCGCGAATACCGGACCGGTTGCGCCAATTGGAGAAAGGCGATCGCCGCCGGCGTGCCGTTCTTGACCGGCACCGATACCGGCTTTGCGGTGACCCCTTACGGCGAATGGAACGCCCGCGAGCTCGAATTGTTCGTCGAGGATCTCGGCTTCACCCCAGCGGCGGCTTTACGGGCGGCGACCGAGGTCAATGCCGGCTTCATGACCGAGGGCGACCGGATCGGTGCGCTGGAGCGGGGCCGCGCCGCCGATTTCATCGTGTTCGACGCCTCGCCCCTCAGCGACATCCGCGTGCTGCAGGACAAAAACCGGCTGCAGGCGGTCTACATTGCGGGCAGGGAGATCCGCATCGCGGACCGTCCCTATGATCCCCGGCAGGTCACCGATTTCGCATTGTCGAACTGGACCGAGCTTTACACCCGGGAACGCGTCGCCGAATTGCGCCGGCAGCGCCCGACCCTCGCAGCGGCGGAGTAGTACCTCTCTTCTGATCGCGAAATTGCACGGGGCTACCTCACACCGGCGGGCACGACCTCGCTCGCGACGATGTCGCGGAACTTCTGGCCGAATTCGGTCTGAATCGCGTAGAGCGGGCCGACGACGTCGAGGCCGGCGTAGAGCGCGTTGCGGAACGCGGCGGCGTCGGCGCCGCGGCAGGGGCATGAAACAGGAGGAGCCGTCATTGCGACCCCCGGACGTGGGCCTTCAGCCCACGGACTTGATCCGTGGGCGCCCGCCAAGGGCGGGCGTTCGGGGGGGAAGCAATCTCGTCCCGATCGAGGCTCCTCCCGCCCGAGATTGCCACGTCGCCTTCGGCTTCTCGCAATGACCAAGGCCCAGTTTCTTTTTAGGCTAAGCCGAAGGTCCGTTCGGGGGTGTTGAGCCGACCGTCGCCGAAGCCAAGTGAACGGATAAGTAGCGCCGGAAGAAGTCCTACGTTACCAAGCTGATTAGTTCCCGCTCTTCCCGCAAAAGCAGACATTCACAAGTCCGGTTGGCATGTCCTCGAGGTGCCAATTCCGAAAATAGGGAAAGTAGAACACTGCACTGATACCGTCCCGTTGATGGACGCCAGCGCTTTGATCGATTTCGAGGATCTATCGCCGGTTATCTCACCGGACAAAGTCGCGCCTTGATCTGCGCGCCCCCAAGGCTACACAGCAGAGTGGATGCTTATCCTAGGACGGCGTGAAAGTCACGGTAAGTTGAAATGCCGTGAGAATGATGTTACCGTTTACCATCTGTTTGGGGTGGAGCGTCACCTCACGGCAGCAATCTGGCAGCCGCCAGATGTGGGTTGTTGAGAGGTGTCGGGGGAGACCAAATGTTCGATCTCCAGAACCGATAAAATAAATCCAAACGCCTTTTACGATGGTGAGGAGGAAACCATGAGAGACCGTTCTATCTTCCACGCCGGAGTTCTGGCGTCGACCATGCTCGCGTCGACATCGCTTTCAGCGATGGCGGGCGAAGTAACGACATCGCGGCTCTTGAACGCCGATAAGGAGCCGCAGAACTGGCTAATGGTCAATAAGGACTATTCGGCGCATCGTTATTCCGAG